>Ga0116116_1001295_pt1 | contig 19259 bp, 23 predicted proteins | sample June2015DPH_10_1_FD_89722 | JGI IMG/M metagenome (GOLD analysis project Ga0116116, IMG submission 89722) | Peatland microbial communities from SPRUCE experiment site at the Marcell Experimental Forest, Minnesota, USA - June2015DPH_10_150 | ecosystem: Environmental > Terrestrial > Soil > Wetlands... | reverse complement strand
TTCCGGATCGAGTTGCCGGAGAGTCGCGCTCACCACGCCATGCGTGAGGGAGTTCTGCAACCCGAGCGGGCTGCCCAGGGCCAGCACCAACTGCCCCTGCCGGAGATTGTCCGAGTTCACGAAAGAAAGCGCCGGGAGATTCTGCGCCTCGATCTTCACCACCGCGATATCCACCTGCCGGTCCAGTCCGATCAGTTTCGCGGGCATCAGGTGCCCGTGCGGCTCCGGCCCCCTTTCGTCGCTGCGAAGAATCTTGACCTCGATGCGGCGGGCGTTCCGCACCACATGAGCGTTGGTGACGATATACCCGTCCGGGTCCACAATGACGCCCGACCCCGTGCCTTCCTGCTCCGAGACGAACCCCGCGCCTTCCGAGTCTCCTCTCTCCAGGGGCGCCAATGTCCGCACCAGGATCTGGACCACGGCCGGGCTGGCGGACCGTGCGAGATCTTCCATGGCGGTGCTGAAATCGGCCAGGGATTTCGAGGGCTGGGGAGACTTGGCGCCGGTGTGCGCGGCGCCTGCTCCGGACGCCAATAACAAGACTATCGTGCCGAGAATAGCCGTCCTCATCATGTCTCCGTTATACCGCAGCCACATTCATCGATCGTTCCATTGGGTGGCCAGGCGCACCAGCGTCCGCATGGGAACTCCCGAAGGCCCCTTCGCCAGGAACGGCTTGCTTTCCTCGAGCCAGGCCGTGCCGGCGATGTCCAGGTGCACCCACGGCGTGTCCCCGGCGAATTCCTTCAGAAACATGGCGGCGGTGACCGCGCCGCCCCAGCGGACGCCGGCGTTGGCAAGGTCCGCGAAGGCGCTCTTGAAGTACTCCTTGTAATCGTCTTCGAGCGGCATGGGCCACATGCGCTCGCCCTCGGCTTTGGCGGCCTGGAGCACGCGGTCGCGCATGGCCTCGTCGTTGGCGAACAACCCCATGTTCAGGTGGCCCAGCGCCACCACGATGGCTGCCGTCAAAGTGGCGGCGTCCACCAGGTGAGTGCAACCCTGCTGGCGCGCGTAGGTGAGAGCGTCCGCCAAAATCAGCCGGCCCTCGGCATCGGTACTGATCACTTCGATGGTCTTGCCCGACATGGCGGTGACAATGTCGCCGGGCCGCTGCGCGCGGCTGCCCGGCATGTTCTCGACGCAGGGAATGAACGCGGTCACCGGAATGGTGGGCTTCAGTTGCGCGATGGCCCGCATGGCGCCGATCACAGCCGCGCCGCCGGCCATGTCGGACTTCTGCTTTTCCATGCCTTCGGCGGGCTTGATGGAGATGCCCCCGCTATCGAAAGTGACGCCTTTGCCCACCAGGCCAAGGTGAGCCTTGGACTCCGCCTGCGCCGGCCGGTAGCGGATCACGATCAGCGCGGGAGGCTCCGCGCTTCCCTGCGCCACGCCGAGCAGGGCGCCCATGCCGAGCTTTTCCATCTGCTCGCGCTCGAGGACTTCGCATTCCAACTGGTACTCGGAGGCCATTTTTTGCGCGGCCTCAACCACTTTCCAGGGCGTAAGCCGGTTGGCCGGCTCGTTCACCAGGCCGCGCGTGAAGTTCTGCGCTTCCGCCAGTATGCGCCCGCGGGCGACGGCGTCGTCGAGTTCCGCCGCGCCGCCGGCCGCCGCCACCGCGAACGCTTCCACGGATTTCTTGTCGTCGTCGGTCTTGTAGCGGTCCGGTTCGAACTCGCCCAGAATGGCGCCCTCGACGGCGGCGGCGGCATACTCGCCGTCCGCATGTTCCGGATCGAGCGCCAAGGCGATCTGCTTCACCGATTTCGACTTCAGATGCCGCACCGCGGCGCCGGCGACCCTGCGCAACTCGGCGGGATCGAACTTTTCCAGTTTCCCTGCTCCGGCCAGCAGCACGCGCGTGGCCGCTACCCCCGGCGGGCGGTGCAGCAGCGTCAATTCGAGGGACTTTCCGGCCACCTCGCCGGCGTCGATCAGATCGCCGGCGCCGAAGCGCGCCTCCTTCCGGCCTTCGAAAACCAGCACGATCAGCGCATCGGCCTCAATCCGGTCGAGGGATTGGCGTTCAATCGTAATCCGCATCATTATCGATTGTGACGGAGAGGCGCTCTCACTGCAAACTGGTTGGGGGCCGAGGCTGCGGATGTCGGCCTCTCTGCAACGGGTTCGCCGGCAGTCTAGAATAGAAGGCGAGGACACTCTCCGGTGCTACGCCAATTCGATGTCGTCATTGAGCGCGACGAGGAAGGCTACTACGTTGCCTCGGTTCCACAGATCCCCGCATGCCACACGCAAGCACGGTCTCTCGACGAGGTCGCCGAACGTATTCGCGAAGCTATCGAGTTGTGCCTGGATGTCGAGGGCGCGCCGGAACACACTCTGGAGTTCGTTGGGATCCAGCGGGTGACCATCGCCGCATGAGCCGGATTCCTCGCGTCACCGGCGCCGACCTCGTCGCCGCGCTTGGGAAACGCGGCTTCTCTGTTCTTCGAACCAGGGGCAGCCACCACTTTCTTCGTCACGAAGATGGCCGAAGCACGGTTGTGCCGGCGCACTCGGGCGAGACGGTCGGCCCCGGCTTGTTGCACAAGATCCTTCGGGATTGTCAACTGAGCATCGACGACCTCAAGCAACTGCTGTAAAGGCTGTCGAGGCCCAATCCGAGGCCCCCCGCCACCCTATACTCGTAGTTTCCCGTGTTCCATTCCATCGAACAGCACGTCTCCAGCGCCGTTCGTGCACACACACACTGGCGCGCTACGGTCTCGATCTGTTCCGCCGCGAAATGCCAGGCGGCTAGAGAGCAGCGGGGCTGAGAACACCTCGACCATCACCCGCGCGATGACCAGGTCTTGCTCGACCTGGGCGTCCGTAGACCAGGGTGCGTGAGCACGCCACGCGGTGATGTGCGCTCTGGGAATCACTCGTCAACCTCGACCTGCTCATTCACCAGGATCTGCCAGCGGGAATCTCTTTCCGTCAGCTTCGGCTTACGCTCCGGCCGCAGCGGAACCGGCCGCGGACGCTTGGTTGCGAGCCATTCGGCTAATGGCGCCGCAATACCGGAAGAGGCGACATGCTCCAGCAGGAATCCGAGGCGCTGCACCACGGACAATTCGACTTCGGCCCGCGCGGCTGCGACGAGCCTCTTAGGATTGATTTTTTCGGAGAGCTCGGCGAGCACGGTGGCGACGTTTCCAAGTTGCCCCGCGCTTCCCACATAGCGGACCAGATCGAGTGCGGTCGCCTCGGGAGTCGAGACGCGCATCGCCCCTGTCTCGGTCTTCACCTCGGTGGCCGGAGTCTCAGCCAGGTGCCGCTTTAGAGAGAATCGGATTCTGGTCCGCCCGACGGTGATCGGGCGCAGAGTGATGCCGGTGACCACCTGGAACACTTGCGGCTGCTGATGCGCCGCTCCCTGGAGCGCCGCCGCGGACAAGAGGCCGACGTAGTACGGCTGCCCGTGGAACTTCATCAAGTCGTCGATGAACCACGATGGCGGCGGCGCTCCCGACTGGCTGTACTCGACCGGAACGATCACATAGAACCCGCGACGCGGGGCACAGATTCGTCCCTTCGCGGCCAGCCGGCGAGCCGAACTCCGCAGAGCAATCTCCGATACGCCGAGCGCGGAGACGGCCTCTTCCCGATGGAAAGTGTACCGGCCTGAGGCCTGAAGCCGGGCCACGAAATCGGAGAGATTTCTAGGGCGGACGCCCATCTTCTTGATTTGCATAACCTACCGCCAAATGGCATGTTGCGCTAACGATATCACATTCATAAGTTAGCACTTTTCGGTAGTTTCTGCAAACGATATAGAGGCACTGCAAGCGGGGGCCTCGGATGCAAGGGTTTACTGGAATTCATTGAAATGCAATCGCTTTTACCAGTGGTCGGCGCACACCCGCCATGCCGAATCGTAGGGTAGGTCCCCGACCTGCCCAGTGAGGCATATGCTCCATGGGGCACCACGCCAAATTCGTCAGGATGCCTCGGAATGGCAGCGCGTCGCCTCCATGACCAAGCCCTTGACGGCCGTGGCAGCCATGCAGCTCATCGAGCAGGGGAAGCTCGGGCTCAACGAACCCGTGGCCAGGCATCTTCCGCAGTTGGGCAAGCTTCGGGTTTTCGATCGACGCGAAGGCCTGCCAGGGTGGCGGTTCCGCCGGAAGCCCGGCGTGGGCGGGCAATCGGAACACCTTATTCTGGATCGACCCGCGGCGCGGCATTGGTGCCGTGCTCATGATGCAGTTCCCGCCATTTTGCGACCAAGAAGCCATGGGGCTCCTGCATGATTCCGAGCGGAACGTGCACGCCACGGCGCCACGCCGGCTCGGGATATAATTGTAGTCGCATCGACCGCACCACGAGCAAATCCAGGGAGACCAAGTGGGACCGAATCGCCCCTTGCCTATGCGCGGAACGGCTCCGTCCATGGCCGCGCGAAGCGCCGATCGCTATTTCGAGCTGAAGTCGCAGATTCACCGCAAGCTGATCGGCGTGCTCAACCTGGACCGCGTCTCTTCCATTCCCAAAGACCGGGTCCGCGCGGAGATCGGCCGCGTAGTGGAGCGGCTGCTCGACGAAGAGCGCGTGCCCATGACTACGACCGAGCAGACCAAGATCGTGGAGGAGGTCTTGGACGAGGTGTTGGGGCTGGGGCCGCTCGAGACCCTGCTCAAAGAGCCGAGCATTTCCGATATTCTGGTGAACCGCTACAACAAAGTCTACATCGAGCGAAACGGGAAACTCTCGGAGACGACGGTGCGGTTCAAGGACGATGCGCACCTGCTGCACATCATCGAGAAGATTGTGTCGCAGGTGGGCCGGCGCATCGACGAAGCGCAGCCCATCGTGGACGCGCGCCTTCAGGACGGCTCGCGCGTCAACGCCATCATTCCTCCGCTGGCGCTGGACGGGCCTTGCCTGAGCATTCGCCGGTTCGGCCGCCACGTGATCACGCAGGAGGAGATGCTCGAGTTCAAGACGCTCACGCCGGGCATGCTGCGGTTCCTGGCGGCGTGCGTGCAGTCCAAGGCCACCATTTTGATCTCCGGAGGCACGGGCTCGGGCAAGACCACCATGCTCAACGCCCTCTCCCGCTTCATTCCCGAGGAAGAACGCATCATCACCATCGAGGACACGGCGGAATTGCAGCTCCAGCAGCGGCACGTGGTGAAGTTCGAAACGCGTCCGCCGAACCTCAACAAAGAAGGCGGCATCAACCAGCGCCAGTTGCTGCGGACGGCGCTCCGCATGCGGCCGGACCGCATCATCGTGGGTGAATGCCGCGGCGCCGAAGCGCTGGACATGCTGCAAGCCATGAATACGGGCGTGGAGGGGTCCATGAGCACGGTGCACGCCAACTCCCCGCGGGACGCCTTTTCGCGCCTCGAGACCATGGTGATGATGGCCGATCTGGAGATCCCCACGCGCGTGATTCTGCAACAGCTCGCCAGCGCCATCAAGATGGTGGTGCAGCTTTCGCGCCTGCAAGACGGCACGCGCAAGATGATCAGCATTTCCGAGGTGCTGGGCGTGCGCGACGACAGGCTGCAGATGCAGGAGATCTTCACTTTCGAGCGCGTGGGCGTGACCGACGCGGGCAAGGTGCAGGGGCGTTTCCGGGCCACTGGGATTTCGCCCAGGATTCTGGAGCGCCTGCGCGTGAGCGGCATTCAGGTGCCGCACAACATATTCGAAGAAGCGGTCAGTGTGAACCTGTAGGCCGACGTTCGACCATGGTTGACGGGAGAGCCATGAAACCCCTGAAGACGGAAATTGCGTTTGCGACGCCGTGGTTCGAGGTGCTGGCCAAGACCATGAAGCCCGGAGAGGCGCCCTACTACTCGCTGCGCCTGCCGGACTACGCCGCCGTGGTGGCCATCACCGAAGACCAGCGGGTGCTGGCGGTGCGGCAATACCGGCCGGCGGTGGAGCGGCACACCATCGAATTGCCGAGCGGCCTGGTGGACCCGGGAGAGAGTCCGGCCGAGGCGGCCCGCCGCGAGCTGCTGGAAGAAACCGGCTACGAAGCGGCCGAGGTGGAAGTGCTCGGATCGATGGAGCCGGACACCGGCCGCTTGGGAAACCGTATCTGGAGCTGCGTAGCCACGGGCGCGCGGCGAATCGAAGGGCGCGCGCCCGAGGAAGGCATCGAGGTGCTGACCTACTCTCTTCCCGAACTGGCGCGGGCCACGGCCGAAGGCGAGTTCAACCATGCGCTGCACGTGGCGGTGCTGTTGGTGGCGATGGTGAGGGGGAAGGTAAGGCTGGGGGCGCCGGGGTAGAGTGCAGTTGGCGGGCGACACCGCCTGCGCTACTTCCGCACCCTCAGGTGGCACTGAATGTCCAGCGCGGGGAAGATCCACGCGGCGTGACGCTCGTACCACCGCATCGACCTTCGGGCCAGGAAACGGCCCAGGTTGTCCAGCACCAAATTGCCGCCAAACGTGAGCTTCAGCTCGACGATGTCAAAGCGGAACGCCGAGCCGGCGAAGCTGGGGAAATCGTTGCCCGTAAAGTACTCGAAGCTGCCCGCGGCCAAATGGCGCTTGTGAGTGGGATCGGCGTACGAATTGTGCGAGCTGAAGTGCGGGGTGGTCACGAAAACGTCAGCGCCGTCGCGCGCCACGCGATGCACCTCCGCCATGGCGCGCACGGGGTCGGCGAGGTGCTCGATGATGTGCGACATGTGGATGCGGTCGAACCGGTCGTCCTCGAGCGGCCAGGGAAACTCGTCGAGATTCCAGACCGTGTCGGCGGCCGAATCGGCGGACACGTCGATGCCCAGCGCGTCCGGCTCGGCCTTGCGCTTGCCGCATCCGATGTCCAGAGTCATTCTTAACCAGGTATACCGCACTGCGGTTCACAATGCCTGCCGTGCGATCCGCCGCGCCTCACGCGCCGAGCGGCACGTGGATCAAGGTCAGTAAATCTTCCGGCTTGGTGTCCCGCGGTGAATTGAGGTATTGCTCGAAGGCCGGCTCATCGCGCAGGTGATATCTGCTGTGTGGAAGCCAGCCGCCGTAGATCCGCTGATAGGTCTTTCCCAGCGTCTCGTACGGCCCCTTATGCGCGACCACGGCATAGCTGCCGCCGGCGAATTCCATGACGCCGAATTCGCCCTCCGCCTGCACCGGGCGATTCACCGTCACCGCGGCATCGTATCGAACCTTGTCCGGCGGGGTCACGTCCGGGTCGTCATGGACGATGCCGATCAGCTTCATGTTCGGTCCGAGCAGCCCGCGCCTGCCCGCCCAGGCCATCAGCCGGCCCCAGGTGGCGCCGACTTGGGAGTACGGTCCCACATGCCGGAGAAAGACCATCCGCATGGGCGGAAGCTCACCCACCTCTACTGAAGGAATGTCTTCATAGTCGGGCGGATGATAATTCGAAACATCGTCGAAGTGAGTGCCGGACTGCGATTCGGGCGCAGACTTGTGCGCGGCCCGGTATGCGGAAGGGGATACTCCAAACATGTCTCCAAATGCCCTCGTGAAGGATTCGTGGGTCTCGAATCCGGCTTGCAGCGCGGTTTGAGTAATGGGTTCGTCGGATAGCTTCAGGTTTCGCGCGGCGCGCTCCAGTCGCAGCCGCCGGATGTGCTCCTTCAGCGTCTCGCCGATGAGGCCCCGGAAAATGCGGTGAAAATGAAAGCTGGAAAAGGCCGCCACCCCCGCCACCTGTTCCAACTCCAGTTCGTCATCCAGATGCTGCTGGATGTACACGAGCGTTCGGACGATTCGCTCGCGATAGTCCTGTTCGGTGGATGGCTTCATCGCCGCGCCAGCCGCGCCGCCCCCAACGCAAAGATGGGAATCGCCAGGTAGGCCAGGCCGATTTCCGAGTAATAGCCCCACACCGTCATCTTCATGGGGCCGTAAGCGAACATCGGGTAATCGAACAGAAGATTGATGGCCAGCCACAGCGCGCCGACACGCACGGCTTCGCTGACCGACACAGGCCGGTTTCGAAAATAGCGATTGAGCAACGCCGCGGCCGTCAGAAGAACCACGAGGCTCATCAAGGTGCCGAACAACTGAGCGTTGGCTTTCTTCAATGGGAAGAGGAGAAAACCGATGACGAACGGAATCATCCAGCTCAGAAAACCGAGCAGCGCGGCGCGTTTCCAAAGGATCATAGGTGCCTCCAAAACCAGAGTGTAGGGCAAGAGGAATGGGATTGCTTGACGGATTTTGCGGATTTTAGAGGAAAAAACCTGGCGCTGGCTGCGGGGAAAATTCGGGGACTGACACCAGCGTCCACGCGGCGCAAGAAAACGCGCCTTGGGACGCGTGTGTCACGCCCCGAATTTTCGGTTATACCTGCCCCGCCGCGATTTTCGCCGATACCGCCGCCACCTCGTGCTCCATGGGCCTGTCCCGATCCTGGAACCGCGCCAGTTGGCGCACGGCGGCGTGGACCGTCCGCGACCCGCGCCCCAGTTTGGCCGGCCCGCCGCGCAAATCCACGGCCTGCGCCGCGGCCAGCAGCACCATGGCCGTCTCGTTGCGCAGGCATTCCAGTGCGTCCATGGCCGTGACCGCCGCGTGCATCCCCAGGCTCACCACGTCCTGGTTGTATTGCTCGGTGGGCAGCGAATGGATGGAGCTCGGACCCGCCAGTTGCCGCACGGCGCAGGCCAGGCTGGTGACGCTCATCTGCATACCCTTGAATCCGGAGTTCAGGCCGGGCTCGGGCGTGAGGTTGGCCGGCAGCCCCTGGTTGAAGCGGTCGTCCACCAGCACCGCCACCAGCGCGTTGCCCCAGTTGGCCATGGAGGCGAAGTCGATCTTCCACGTGTCCAGCAGGCGCGCGATGTGGCCGCCGTAGAAGTTCCCGGCTTTGTACATCCTGCCGGTCTCCGGGTCGATGAGGGGGTTGTCGTTGGCCGAGTTGATTTCGCGCTCGACGACCGCGCGCCCATCCTCGAGCGCCTCCCACGCCTGGCCGAGCCCCTGCGGCGCGCAGCGCAGCGAGTAGCAGCTCTGGCCACCGGAAGGCTGCGTATACGCGGAACCTTCGAGCATCCCGCGCAGGCAGGCGGCCACCGCAATCTGGCCGGGGTGGCCTTTCTGCTGGTGAACCCACGGCTCGAAAGGCAGGTCGGGGGATTGCATGGCTTCCACGGAAAGCGCCACCGCGCCCAGCAGCGCGCGCAGCACGCGGAAGGCGTCGATCCACAGGAGCGACGCCACGGCGGTCATGACCGTGGTGCCATTGATGAGCGCCAGTCCCTCTTTGGGCGCGAACCGGATGGGGTGCAGCCCCGCGGCCTCGAGCGCTTCCGCCGCCGCCAGGCGCCGGCCCTGGAATTCCGCCTCGCCCATCCCCACCAGCACGCGCGCGATGTAGGCCGAGGGCATCAGATCGCCGCTGGCGCCCACCGAGCCGTACCGCGGAACCACGGGCGTCACCCCGCGGTTCAGCAGCGCCGCCAGCGCATCCACCAGTTCCGGCCGCACCGCCGAAGCGCCCGTCACGAAGGTGGCCGCGCGCAGCAGCGTGGCGGCCCGCACCACGTCGCCCGGCAGAGGCTCGCCGGTGGCGCAGCCAAGGTGCCGCATCAGGTTGAGCTGCAGTAGGTCCATTTTCTCTGGAGGAACCGAGAACCCGACGTTCCCGCCCACCCCCGTGTTCACGCCGTAAATGCGCTCGCCGCGCGCCAGCAGCTCTTCCAGCCGCTCGCGGCCCCGCGCGATGCGCGCGCGGGCGGCATCGCCGATGCGCACTTCAGCGCCTTCGCGCGCCACGCGCGCCACATCTTCAATGGAGAGCGGGGTACCCTTTGGTCCCGCTCCCAACTCCAGAGTTTCCGCCATAAACGTAGGCTACCTCACAAACCGTTAACCGAGGATAACTTGACCGGCGATATGCCGGCGGCGCTAGCTTTGTGTAGTGCCAGTGGCGGGCATCTTCGAGGACCTGAGTCCGCACGCACGGGCGACCACCGCGGTCCTGCCGTTCGTGGCCGCCATGCTGCTGCGGATCCTCCTGGGGACGAACCGGCTGACGCGGGTGCTGCTCTCGATCGGCACCACGTGGTTCGCCATCAACGTGCTGATGGCCCCTCTTTCCGAGGGGATGCGCCGCGACATTCTCGACCTGCGCTCCTGGTTCCGGTAGCGGCCCAACGCGGACCGCCCGGAATCCGCTACAATGACCTATGTAAAGGAGGCCGTATGGAACCCACTGGCGTGCTAACTGCCGGTTTTGCTGGGCTAGGCTTTCCCGAGATTATCGTGATCGCCTTGGTGGCCGTGCTGTTGTTCGGCGGCAAGAAGGTCGGCGACCTGGGGAAAGGCTTGGGCGAAGGGATCCGGAACTTCAAGGATGCCCTCAAGGGCGGCGAAGAAGAGAAGAAGGAAGAAGAAAAGGTCGCAGAGAAGAAGTAGAGGGCAGCTTCGTGGAACAGCCCGCACCTTGGGCTGGGTTCATCTCGGCTTCAAAACATCCAGCAAAGAAAAAACCCCGCGAGACCGGTTGGGCCTCGCGGGGTTTTGCGTTGTAAGTCTGTCTCTTGGCTACTTCTTCTTGGGCGGAACGATCGCGTCCTTGGCGGCTTTGGCCACGCGGAACTTCACGACCTTCTTGGCCGGAATCTTGATGGCTTCGCCGGTCGCCGGGTTGCGCCCCGTACGAGCCTTGCGATCCACGCGCACCAGCCGGCCGATGCCGGGCAGCACGAATACGCCGTTCTTCTTCACTTCGCCGATCGCCAGACCGGCGAGACACTCCAGGAACCCACGCGCGGCCTTGTTGTTGACTTGGCAGCGTAGCGCGAGCTCTTTCACCAGTTGCGTCTGGGTCATTCTCTGAATCGCCATAACTCTCCTTTGATTCTCCCGTCGTTTTGTTCGTTTCAATCCAGCGTGGAGCAAACCGCGCGCGTTGCGCGCCCTACACCACATCACCATCGAAAACAATTCTAAGCCCGCACGTTTTAGCGGACGCGCGGCTTAATTGATATCAATCATAAGGTAAGGACATGGCGATGTAAAGAGAAAAGCGCCAGAAAAGCCCGATTTTTCGCAGTTTTCTTGATTTCGGCCTGCTGGAAGGGCCGTTTTACGGGCTTTCCGCGAATCCCAGGCCGGGCTTCCGCTCCAGGCCGCCCTCGACGAAGGCCGTCGCCACCTTGTTTTTCAGTACCCGGAAGCGAACCCGCCGCTCGCCGGCGGGGACCAGCGCGATGCGCACCGCGGCGTAAAGCTTGAGGGGAGGGCCGCCAGCGGTGGTTTCGGCCTCTCCTCCGGATGGCTCCGGGCGGCCGCGCGTCTGGTTGAGGAACAGCACCGAGGCGCCGGCCTTGGTCACAGCCATCGCCAGTCTTCGCAACCCCGATGCCAGCACGCGGCTGTGCAGGCCGGGGCCGCTCGCCCCGATTCCGGTTTCGAGTTCCAGGCTGGGGACGAGCGCCGCGGCTGAATCGACCACCAGAAGGTCCACCGCGCCGGAGATAGCCAGCCGGCGCGCGGCCTCCAGCGCCTCCTCGGCGGATTCGGGCTCGACCACCGGCAAGCGCTCGATCGCCACCCCGAGTTTCACGGCATACCGCGGATCGAAGGCATGGTCGGAATCGATCCACGCAACCGTCGAGCCCTGTTTCTGAAGGTGAGCCGCCACCTGGAGCGCCAAAGTGGTCTTCCCGCAAGAAGGTCCGAAAAGCTCCACCAGGCAGCCGCGCGGCAACCCTCCCATGCCGAGGGCGGCATCGAGCGCCGCAAACCCGGTGGAAAGCGCCGGACCGGGATGGCGCCGCGCGTGACGCGCCGGAGCGGACTCCATTTGGGAAAGCTTCAGACGAATGGCGCGCTGCCGGTCTTGTTCCTTCATCGCGGCGGGCGAAGCATGGCTCGCTTACTTGCGTGCGGGCGCTGGTTTGGGAGCCGGGCTGGGCGGCGGCGCCTCGGCCGCGGCGGCCACTGGTTCCAGCTTAGTCAGGCCCAGGACCTTGCGCAGCTCGGTGTCGATCGCCTGCCGGATATCCGGGTTGTCTTTCAGGAACTGGCGCGCGTTCTCGCGGCCCTGGCCGATCCGCTCGCCTTTGTAGCTGATCCAGGAGCCGCTCTTCTCGATCACGTTTTGCGCCACCCCCAGGTCGATCAGGTCGCCTTCCTTGGAGATTCCCTCGCCATAGATGATGTCGAATTCGGCTTCGCGGAAGGGCGCCGCAACCTTGTTCTTGACTACCTTGACCCTGGTGCGGTTGCCGATCACGGTGTCGCCGTCTTTGATCGCCGCGATGCGCCGGATGTCCAGCCGCACGGTGGCGTAGAATTTCAGCGCACGCCCGCCGGTGGTGGTTTCCGGGTTGCCGAACATCACCCCGATCTTCTCGCGGATCTGGTTGATGAAGATCAGGCAGGTCCGCGATCGGGAGACGACGCCGGTGAGCTTGCGCAGGGCTTGCGACATGAGCCGGGCCTGGACCCCCATGTGACTGTCGCCCATCTCGCCGTCCAGCTCGGCCTTGGGCACCAGCGCCGCCACCGAATCCACCACCAGCACGTCAATCTGCCCCGATGCGGTCAGGTGGTTGGTGATCTCGAGCGCCTGCTCCCCATAGTCGGGCTGCGAGACCAGAAGATTGTCTATGTCCACGCCGAGCTTCTTGGCGTAGGCCGGGTCGAGCGCATGCTCGACGTCGATAAAGGCGGCAATCCCGCCCTTCTTCTGTGCCTCGGCCACCACCTGGAGCGCGATCGTGGTCTTGCCGGAAGATTCCGGCCCGAAGACTTCGATCACGCGGCCGCGAGGCAAGCCGCCCACGCCCAGCGCGGCGTCCAGTGAAATCGACCCCGTCGAGATCACGGCGACCGGTACGATGGCATCCTTCGACCCGAGACGCAGGATCGAGCCTTTGCCAAACTGCTTTTCGATCTGGCTCAAGGCTAGTTCTAAGGCGCGCGTACGCTCTTTTTCGTCCATGACGATTCATTGTAACAGTGGGGCGGCGGTACAATTATTCTCATATGGCTGCCCGCTGTCTTGCCCTTCTTCTGTTGCCGGCGTTTCTGCTGCCGGCCGCACCCAAGAAGACCGTGGCCACGGCCCGGGGCGAAAATGAAGACCTCGTCCTCACCGTCACGCTCTACATCGACCCCGCCGGCGTCAAGGGAATCGTGGGTTCCGATTTGGATGGACACTACATTGTGGCCGATGTAAGAGTGCAGCCGAAGTACGGCAAGGAAATCTCTATCGACCGGGACGATTTTCAGCTCCGCACCGATAAGGACGGCGAGAGAACTAAGCCCTTTGCCCCCAGCCAGATCGCCGGCAGCGGGGGGCTGGTGATCAAGCAGGCTCCCGCCCAGCGCACCGGTGGCGGCGTCAGTCTCGGCGGTGGATATCCCGACGGCTATCCCGGCGGCTACCCTGGGGGCTATCCCGGCGGTTACCCCGGCGGCTACCCTGGTGGCTACCCCGTCGGCGGTGCGGCGGTCGGCACCGGCGGAGAGGGCGACTCGGGTGACGTCAAGGCCACCGTCAAGAACGCCGCTACGGAAAAGGAAAACCCGATCAAGAAGGTGCTCGAAGACAAGGTGCTGCCCGAAAAGAAGACCGACCAGCCGGTCTCCGGCCTGCTCTACTTCGCCATGGAGAAGCAGAAGATGAAGGACCTGGAACTGACCTACGGCGGCCGCGAAAACCGCATCACCATGCGCTTCAAGTAGGGGCCGGGCAACTTGTCCGCGCGAAGCCGGACGCCCAGCCCGCCTGATGGATGGCACGGGTTGGTAAAACACCACTAGCAGTCGTGGCGCAAGAATGTGTTGACAACCGGTTTTGATGTTGGTATATTACCAACATCATGACGGTCTCCTGTCGAACAGTTCAGGAAGCCGTAGACCTGTTGCGCTGTTGCCTGGAAGCTGGAGAAGTAAAGCACGGCAGACATTTTCGAGAGGAACTCGCCAAAGAAAGGCTCTCCTACGAGGACGCATGGAATGTTTTGTTGCGAGGGCGGATCTTCGATCCTCCTGAACAGGACATCAAAACAGGGGAATGGAAATACCGAGTGGAGGGACGTGATGCCGGCGGCAGATGGATCGCAATCATCTTTGCTTTTAAGACCGTCGAGCTGGTGTTTTTGATTACAGTGTTTTCAATCGAAGCAAGGGGGAAAAAATGAAAGAGGCTGAATGCACCGCCTGCGGCGCGCCAGCCAGGGTAGTTCGAGGAAGTTACCCATTCACGGAATGTGGGCTGCGAAACGTGGTGCTGCAAGGTGTGGAAATTACCCGGTGTTCGCGATGCGGAAATGACGATGTCGTCATACCGCATCTGAACGATCTCATGCGAACGCTGGCATTTGCCGTCGTGAGCCAGCCGTATCGATTGCAGGGCGAAGACGTGAGGTTTCTTCGGAAGTACTTGAATATGACCCAGGCGCAGCTTGCGGAGTTGCTGGACATTCACAAAACAAACCTGTCGAAGTGGGAGAACAACGAAGATAAGATTGGCGAACAGAGCGACCGCTTAATTCGGGCTGTAGCGGTCGCGCTGGGTGAAGGCCTGAACGGAAAAATGGAACAGGTGATTCGCTCGTTCCCCCAGATCCAAAAGTCCAAGAAAAGGCCGGGGCTTGAGATGGACCCCAAGAACCTGTCGTTTCGTTTCGCCTGAGACGGCCTCCAAAGGTAACTCTGGCGTGCGTCAGCCGGAGAGTTACGCACTCTCTTTTTGTGTTGGCCGCCGCGGATAGGAGGGATCAGGACGCCCTGGCGTTCTGATATGCTCGGCTTGTGCCCGATGAACTAACGGCAGGACAGAAGGCGGCTCGGACCGGAAAGCGGCGTGCGGCTGGGGCAAAAGCGCTGGAAACACGCAGGCGAAGGAACGCATTCGCAAAGGCCCACGCTGCCGAGGCCGCGAGTAAAGAAGCACCGAAGGCGTACTGCACGGAGCGCGGGTGGCGGGTGGCGTTTTTTGAAGGTGTCAGGGGCGCTCCACGAACCGGCATTATTGACGCCATAGCCTTCCGTCTCGGCCGAAAAGACTCCGACCTTTTGGACATCCGCCTCATCCAATTGAAGGGCGGCAGGGCCGGTGTAAGCGGTCGGGAGATCGCTCGGCTGAAGAAAGCGGCTGCTGGCGCTAAGGTGAACTGGCTGATTGCCGAGTTTGATGGCGAGACGTTGCACTTGCTCCCCGGCGAGCCGGAAAGCTGAGAATTGCCATCGACACACATTTCGGACGCTACCCGACCCGCCTGTCCCGGCCCGCTTGAGCTAAGCTGAGATCAAATGAGAATCCTGGTCGTCGAGGATGAAAAGCGGATCGCCGACTTCCTATGCCGCGGTCTGCAGGGCGCCGGTTATGCCGTGGATGCCGCGCCCACCGGCGCCGCGGCGCTGGATTGCATCCATTCCACGGACTACGATTTGGTCATCCTGGACCTCATGCTGCCCGATATGGACGGCCTCCAGGTATTGGCCAAGATCCGCAACCGCAAGGTGGGGCCGCCGGTTTTGATCCTGAGCGCTCGCGGGGGCCTCGATGACCGCGTCAAGGGCCTGGAGCAGGGCGCCGACGACTACCTGGTGAAGCCGTTTGCGTTCGTCGAACTGCTGGCGCGTGTGCGGGCGCTGCTGCGGCGCGGCCAGCCGTTGCCGGAGAAGTTGCAGGTGGCCGACCTGGCGCTGGATTGCATCCGCCGCAAGGTGACGCGCGGCCCGGAAACCATCGACCTGGCGCCCAAGGAGTTCGGCATCCTGGAATACATGATGCGCAACAAAGGCCGCCCGCTGAGCCGCACCATGATCGTCGAGCACGTCTGGGACATGGATTACGACGGTCTCACCAACATCGTGGACGTCTATATCCGCCACCTGCGCAGCAAGATCGACGACCGCTTCCAGCAGAAGCTCATCCAGACCGTGCGCGGCATCGGCTACATGATCGAAGCTCCCGACAAGCCCGCGGAACGGACCCCGGAGCAGGCGTCGGATCGGCAGGTGTGACGTGCCCCGCAATCGCGATCTGCGCCGCCTCACGCGCGGGCTGCGTTTCCGCCTGACGGCCAGCTACGCGCTGTTTTTCGCCGTACTGCTGATCGGGGTGGCGGGCCTCTTTCGCCAGCGCCTGAAGAGCGAGCTCGACACCCAGATTCGGGATGACCTCAACCAGCAATGGGCGGCCATGAAAGGCTACCTGCGCATCGAAAAGGATCCGGAGCTGGGGAAGTACGCGTCTAACTGGTATTACGACGATGAGGACCCGGACGAGTCCGCCATCGTGCTCGACCTGCGGAAAATTTGCCTGGTCGCGGACGCCGATGGAAACGCCATCCCCAACGCCAAGACCAAGGAGCCCGAGGTTTCCACGGCGTACGAGGACATCGGCATCGATCGCCCGGCGGAAATCCAGGCCATGGTGCGCGCCGCGACGGCATCGCGCACGCCGAGAATCTTCTGGACGGAGCGGCGGAACGCCCAGGGCGAGCGCTTTCTGATCCGCTCCGGCATCGTGTTCAGCGAGGGGCACGTGGCGCCGTACTACGTGGCTATCGGATTGCCGCTCGCGCAAAGCAACAAGATCCTGCGTCAATTCACGTTGATCTACGTGGCGGTGTTTCCGGCGGCGCTGATCCTGGGCTCGTTGCTGGGCTGGTTCATGGCCGGGCGCGCCCTGACGCCGGTGCTGGCGGTGGCGCAAACGGCGCAGCGGATTTCCGGTTCCAACCTCAGCCTGCGCATCCCCACGCGCCAGGCCGGCGATGAACTGGACTACCTGATTCTCACCTTCAACCGCATGATCGAGCGCCTGGAATCTTCCTTCCAGCAGATGAAGCAGTTTTCCGCGGATGTGTCGCACGAGCTGCGCACGCCCATCACGGGCATCCGCGGCCAGCTCGAGGTGGCCCTGTTCACCGCCAAGACCACCGAACAGTATCGCGAAGCCATGTTCAACGCGCTTCAGGATATCGACCGCCTCTCCCAGATTGTGCGGGCCCTGCTGCTGCTCTCGCAGGCCGAGTCGGGTCAACTGGTTCTGCAAAAATCGCGGCTGAATCTGGGCGAAGTGGTGGAAGACCTGGTGGAGCAGTTCCAGATCCCCGCTGAAGCCGCCGGAGTCCGCCTGACGGCGGATGTCCCCCCGGAGTGCCCCGCGCTGGTGGACCGCGTGCAGATCGAGCGCATGATCAACAACCTGCTTTCCAACGCCATCAAGTTCACGCCCGAAGGCGGCCAGGTTCGCATGGCCCTCAAGCCTTCGCCGGAACACATCGAGATGGTGGTGGAGGACACCGGCTGCGGCATCGCTTCCGAACACCTGTCGCACATCTTCGACCGCTTCTATCGCGTGCCGGGGTCGGGCGCGAAACCCGGCGCCGAACAGGGCTTGGGACTCGGTTTGAGCTTTGTGGCGTGGATCGTCAAAGCGCACCGCGGCAAGATTGAGGTCGAGAGCACTCCGGGCATGGGAACCCGCTTCACCATTATGCTGCCGGGCGATGGCGCCGGCGCCGACACGCTGGAGTTGGCCGGCGAGGCCGCCAGCTTCTCGTGAGCCGGTTCTTGCGAACCCCAGGCAAAGCGGTCTTGATCGCGCTTTCGTTTTCGGTGATTTCGGCCTGCGTTTGGATGTTCTGTCCGGCCCCACGGAATCGGCCGATCGACCGGAGAATCTCGAACGTCGCTTTGAGCGGAACAGGTAGATGGATGGCTGCCGGAACCGCGCAAGGCCCGATTACGATTTCGGACGGGCGGCCCGGCACTGCTACATGGCAAGTCAGCCTTCGCCGGGGTCCGTTGAACGATCTCCAGTTCAGCCCCGACGAGCGCCTGCTGGCCATTGCCGGCCAAGATCTGGGCCTCTACGCGCTGGAACAACCGGCTGCGCCTCGTTTCCTTCGTTCCGATGGCCGGAACTACGGTACGGTTCGTTTCAGCCATGACGGACAGTCCGTTCTGGTCGTTACCGGGGACGACGCCATTGAGTACTGGGATACTCACAATCCGATTCCCGCCAGCTCGTTGCAGAAGCCCACCAGGTACTTCCAGACGAGGTAATAACCAGCCATCGCCACGGCGACGCCAAATGGGAAGATGGTGGCCACCAGCGGCGGGATGTCCAAGCCGGACATCCGTAGAATCGCAAACCCGAGCGGCCCCACGAACAGGGGAACAACCGCGCCATGCAGGCCGAGCGGAAGGTATCTGCGCCGGCGCAGCGCTACGAAAAGCATGTTCCAAAGACCCCAGATAGGCGGGACCAACGCCAAGGGAAATACCATGGCGCGCTCGATTGGAAACGGGAAATCGTAACTGAAGCGCACCACGCAGAAGGAGATCAGGGCGAACACCATGAGCACGCTCGGCACGGTGATGCCGGCCATGTAAGCGCGAAGATAAACGTGTTTGGACACAGGACCTCTCCTTTCAAATTCAAAACTGATAAAGCACGGCCGGGATGGCCGCGGGAAACAGAATGAAACACAAGAGGATGGCAGCCGCCAGCGCCCAATCCCACCAGGGCAGGCGAATCGCGGGCCGGTCGAGCCGCGCCCGCATACGGGGCCACAGGTCCCGTTTCAACCCGGCATCGGCCACCGGGCCAAGTGCGCGCTTCACCAGATCTGGTACTCGTTCTTCGGATGGATTCATGGCTCGACTCCCATACGCTGCAAATCCCCGCGCAGCAGGCGGACGGCGCGAAAAACGCGCGATTTGACGGTGCCGATGGAGATACCCAACGCTTCGGCAATATCGCCGTAGGGTGTCTCCTCGATCATGGCCAGGGTGGCGGCTGCCCGCAGCTTGATGGGCAGCCTGCCGAAGGCGGCCGCCACCTTCTCGCGCACATCGGCGGCCAGGGCGGGGTCCGGTGGCGAGCACCGGAGGCACTCCGGCGAACAGTCCTCCGCCAGCGTGGTGGAACTATGTTGGGCGCTCAAGTGGTCCAGCGCCAGGTTGGTGGCGATCCGCCGCGCCCAGGGGCCGAAACCGCGGCGCGGATCGAATCGCGAACGCGCCCGGTAGATGCGCCAGAAGGTCTCGACGGTCAAGTCCTCCGCGGCGCCCGGGTCGCGCACGATCCGCACGATCCAGCCGTAGACCTCGCCCTGGAATTGACGGAACAGCGCCTCAAAGGCTTCCGCATCGCCCCGCGCGAACTCTTCGAGCAGCTCCACATCCGCTCCTGCTGCTAACCTTACTGCCGGAGTGCGCGGGAGGTTCCATTGGTGGGGCATGCTTTAGCCTGAAAGAGGCGCTGAAACGAGAATTTTGTTCTCGTTTCGTTCATGAGAATTCAGGCGGCCACCTCCAGACCGATTTCCC
>Ga0116116_1001293_pt1 | contig 19299 bp, 19 predicted proteins | sample June2015DPH_10_1_FD_89722 | JGI IMG/M metagenome (GOLD analysis project Ga0116116, IMG submission 89722) | Peatland microbial communities from SPRUCE experiment site at the Marcell Experimental Forest, Minnesota, USA - June2015DPH_10_150 | ecosystem: Environmental > Terrestrial > Soil > Wetlands... | reverse complement strand
AGGACCGTTCTGCTTTGGAAAGCGGGGGATGGGATCAGCTTCAAAAACAAGAAGATGGTTGCAGTTCGGCCAAGGCCAAACCGCTAACCACCTCCATTGCGTTTCACCAGCGGGAGCGACGGGGGTCGAGAACGCGACAGACATCCGCATCCTGAGCGCTCTTGAAGAGCCTAAGTAACCCCCTACTGTGCATTATAGGGGCTTGCAACGCAAGCGCTTGTCCACAGCGGCCCAAAACCAGGCCAAAATCAGCGGTTGAGGTTGATTATGGGTCCGGATGAGTTAGCTCTGGTGCTGAGCTAGGTCGCTCTTCAGCTACTGGCGCGTTTTCCTTTTACAGCGAATTGAACTACAGGTACCAATCACAATAGGAGGTTCAGTATGGCCCACCTGATCTACTCTGCGATCTCGTCACTCGACGGCTACATCGAGGACAAGGATGGCGAATTTGACTGGGCATTTCCAGACGAGGAAGTGCACAGCTTTATCAACGACCTCGAACGTACCGCGAGTACTTCTCCCTATGGACGCCGGATGTATGAGACGATGATGGTCTGGGAGACCGAGCCCAACTTAGCAACTGAATCCCCATTCATGCACGAGCCCGCGCAGATGTGGCAGGCGGCTTACAAGACTGTGTACTCCAAGACATTGGAGGCTGTATCCACTCGCAGGACACACATTGAGCGAAACTTCGATCCGGATGCAATCAGAGAACTGAAAGAGTCTGCCCAACATGATACCCTACTAGGTGGTCCCAATCTCGCTGCGTACGCCTTTCGAGAGGGTTGATCGATGAGTGCCAGCTGTTCCTCAATGCGATCATTCTAGCAGGTGGAAAACAATCCCTCCCCGATAATGTCCGATTGGGGTTCAAACTCTTGGAGGAGCGCCACTTTGGTAACAGCATGGTTTTCCTCCGCTGTCAAGCGAAAAAGGAAAGAGCCGTCTAACACGGCAGACAAACCGCAAGCGCTGCTTGAACAAGCCAGTCTTCTGTGCTTCCAACCGTTGCGCCAGTTGCACTGCTTGGTTCGAGCGCGGCATGGCCTTCGCCCCAGCGGTTTTGGCTTGCGGGCGTCGAGCTGTATTCGCCCGCGGGCCACCTCATGGAGCACCGCGCGAGTGACGGCGGCCAAGACGTGAAACTTGCAAATTTGGCGTGGCACCGCCCCGAAAATCTCGCTAATCGCCTTGGGGTAGAGAGCCGAGCCACTGGTGGTGATGCCTTGCAGCGCCGAGCCCACGGGCCACTAGGCACCTTCATAGAGCGAATCCTTACAGAGTATTGATTGACTCTCACCTTGCGCGGCAAGTTGAACGGGCTGCCTCGCCTAGCGGAAGCGTGTCGAGCTCCCGAAATTGGAGCACACAGTACAGGGTGCGCTCGACACTTCGTCCATCATTGCAGCATTCACCGTCCCCTCAGCTGTTCCCCTCATTGTAGGTACGCCATGGCTCTTCGAAAGACCATGAACATCCTTTACCCCTCCCAAGAATTCTCAAGGGATGGAAGCTATAGGGGGCGGCGCGAATTCCCATCGCCGGGCCCGCGCGATCACCGCTTCCGTCGCGCGCGCATGAGTCGTAATCGAGTCTTCGACGACCGAAAGCGCCGGGATGGTCAATTCCGGCACGTTCCATTTCCATCCGCGATAATGCCAGGCCCCTTCGTGCACGCCCCCTGAGCCACTACCGGGTGAGGGATGCGCAAGGTAATAGGTCTGTCGAGCATAGCGGTGGAGCGCACCCGCGTGTCCGGTGGGACCCTGCTCTTCATGAAAAATAGGGAAAACCGCCCAGAGGAGATCGTACGAGTTCTCACCGAAGAGAAGGATGTGCGGATGGCGCCTCCGCATTTCCTGGGCCCACGCCAAGGTTCCCTCGTAAGGGGAGTAACGCGAATCATTCTCCCAGAGAAAAGTGATATCGAGGAAGATGCCATCAACATCGAATTCGCTCACTAGCTGACTGGCGCGCTCGATGAGGTAATTACGAAACTTCGGGTGTCCGAGGTTGAGAACCACGAGATTGTTTTCAGGTGCTAAATCATAATCCCAGTCAATCCAGTGGAGGCGAGCCTCCTGTCCCCAAGCATTTTGGAGGACGGCGTCGCGCAAACCTAGCTTTTCCACATATTCCAGATTTCCTACATTGGCACCTAGCATTGGCACAACCTTGACCCCCATTCCATGTGCTTGCTCGACAAGTTGCTTCAGGCCCGCTTTCCCGCCCAAACGTTCACTCGGCTCATAGAGTGGATAGTTGTAATAGTATCGTCCGTCCCAGGCAGGCAAGAATGCCATCACATGCTTTCCTTCAATGCGCTGTGTAGTCCATCGTAGAACATCCCCCATGCGATCAAATGTATTGAATACATGTCCGGTCCAATGTTCGCCATGTAGATAGGCGACAAGTTTGATATCATTGAGCCAAGGGGGCACATCGGTTCGTTGTGGGTAAGGCACCAACCCAAAATATTGTTCTAGGTCATGACAACGCTCAAGTGCGACCTTGGCCCGGTCCTCGACTTGGCCGATATGCCATTCCGGCATGTTGATGCGATTACCACGCGTTCTCGCATCCTCCTCATGAGAGAGGACGAGATTTTGCATCCCGGAAACATAATCAAAGAAGGAAGCAAAATACTTTGCGCGCAGCCGAGTGTCTTTGCTCAAAGCAAACCAGGATCTTCCTCCCGAATCCTCCACAAAAATCAAAGGCATTGTCGCTCTATTAGAGGGGTACCGGCGGGCTTGGATCCAACCTTTCCCCCAAGCTGTCTCTTCCAGCGTCGCGCGCTCTCCCGGATAAAAACTCATCGCCGTGACGTCGATGCCTCGCACCAGGAGCACGATTGACTTGGTCACCTCTTCCAGATGCGAGCCGTTCCCACTTGCGACGAAGCGTCCATCGGCACCACGACTAATCTCAAGTTCCAATGTCCCTCCAGCCCGCCCCTGTCCTCCGCCCCAAATCAATCCATCAGCCTGAAGCTTGACTCCATTCGTGGACTGCGTGATCAGCAGACGCGTCGGATCGGGTGCATATACGTTCTTGGTGGTGGCAAGACGGATGCCAAATTCAAGCGCCCCGAGCTGAACGAATGTGTCGCCAAACTCATACCCGATGGTATACATGTTCCCTCCAAGTGGCAATGAATGCCAATTGCTCTGATAACTCGGTCAAGTTACTGGCTGCACCGATTACAGCTCTGCCAAGGAACCAAACGGACGGGAAATTGCGCTTGCTCACTTGAGCGCACCGGCTGTCATTCCTTCGATGACGCGGTCGCTCAGCAAAACGTAAAGCACAATCGGCGGGATGATTGCCATGACTGTAGCAGCAAAGGCCTCAGGATAGTTCGCGGCGTAGGTCGTTACGAAATAGCGAATGCCGACTTGAACCGTCATCGCCTTTGCATCCTGTGTGAGTAGGTTGGCAAAGAGTAATTCATTCCAGGCTGTGATAAACAGGAAGATTGCGGCAGTCACGATTCCCGGGACTGTGACGGGTAGGATTACGTCAAGAAAGCATCGGTGGAACGATGCTCCATCGATGCGAGCGGCTTCTAGCAGCTCGTGGGGAATCGTGTCCATATAGGTCTTGATGATGAGAAGACTGAGCGGAAAGGAAAAGCCCGCATAGGTCAAAACCAAGCCCCACCAGGTATTGTAGAGACCGAGCCAGTGGATGATGAAGAAAATGGGAACCATGAAGGCACTGGTAGGTACTAGCAACCCAAAGATCAAGAACACAAGAGCGGCGCGATTCAGGCGAAAACGATGCAACAACGCGTAGGACGCCAACACCGAAGTGGCAAGAGTTAGCAGGGTGGATAAAATGGCCACCACAAAGCTATTCCGGAAATAGATCTGCAAGGGGTGAACTGAAAAGGAGGCGATATAGTTGTCGAGCGACCAGCGACTGGGCAGACCGAAAGGGGCTGAGAACAATTCGGAGCTGGTTCTGAAAGATGTCAGGATCAACCAGACAAAGGGAACCAATAAAAGGACCAGGAAAACGAGTAGGACGAACCAGCGAAAAACCCGCATTGCTATTCCTCCGAAAAACTCCGCAGAGTGAAGAACACGATCGACATCAGTATGATGCCCACTACCAGCGTGACTACGCCGGCAGCCATCGAGAGACCGTATTGGTCAGCAAAAAGCATCGTGCGGTAGATGAAGAGAGACAGATTCATACTGCTGTTCGCCGGCCCGCCGCTCGTCATGATATAGGGATACTCGAACATCTTTAGGCAATAACCAACCACGAACAAGACCTGCATCGCGATGGCTCGTCTGATGAGAGGAATGGTGATGTAAAGGTCTTGCTGCCAATCTGAAGCTCCATCAATGCGTGCAGCTTCGTAGTACTCTTGCGGGATTGTGGAAATCTGGGTCAGGAATATGACCATCCCGAAACCAACGTAGATGATGAAAGGAATCTGGGTGCAAATCAGCGCTGTTTGCGGATCAGAAAGCCAGGCTCGGGTCCACCCTCCTAAACCTACGGTGGTCAGCAAACCGTTGACGAGGCCGAGATCCACGTGAAAGACGAAATACCACAGAAACGCAATAGCGGCAGTCGATATGATATTAGGGAAGAAGAAGGTCGTTCTGAAGAATTTCCATAGGAACGGGTGCTTCGCGACAATGAGCCCAATGAGGAGACAGAGCGGCGTATGGATGAAGGTGCCGACGAAAACCCAGGAGAGCGTGTTCACCAGCGCTGTCCTAAAGACGTCATCATTTAGCAGGTACTGGTAGTTGCCCAAACCGACGTACGTCATTGGACCGACTCCGACCCACTGCTGGAGGCTCATGTAAAGAATGAAAAGTAGCGGGAATACGAAGAACGAGACCGTCAAAAGCAACCCCGGCGCGAGATACAGGATTGCATTACGAGATGAGATCATCGCGTTGCTCCATCCAGCTATTGTCGATTGTCACTGCATACTGGCCTGGCGTTGCCACTCACCGTGACTAACCCCCCATTTTCATGAAGGAGGGCTGAACGAGATTAGTGCGGATGAAGGTTCGAGCAGCTGGGCGTTGATTGCCACCTCCGTGACTGCGGCCCGGCCACTCTGCCACCAGTCCTTACGTCGGCAGCATGCTCTCTGCACCCACATGTAGCCCGATTTGCTCTATGCGCGCATCCAGGCCCGCCTGCGGCCAAATCTCCGTCAGCCCTTTAGCCATCAGGTCGGTTGTTGTCGTCGCATCTCTAGCAACCGGCTCGGCCCGGCCATCTCCGCGTATACCTGCTGCACTTGCCGCCTGGATGCGCTCGCGGAATCGCTGGCGTCTCCTTCGGCGGAAATGCCGGAGAACATTGTCGCGTCGGTCAGGCCTGCCAGCTAGCCCTCCTTTTCTCACACGTCTGGTGGCGCGCCCCGGGTGCCATTTTTTCGGTCCTAGCAGCCTGCCCGACGGACTCAATTCACATCGTAAATTGCACCTGATTTGCCCGCGGAATGTCCGAACGGGTTTCTCGACTTCCTCTTCTCGCGCTCGCGCGCAGTCGATATTTGCTCAGCCCGAAGCCCACCCGCTATTCGACATCCCATGCCATAATGCCAAGTTTCATGGTCGGTTCTTCCTCTAGAATCTGAATGCTCAAATCGGATGAAGCTCTATCTCAGTGCTGATCGCCACACAACGGCAAATCGTGCTGGCAACCGGACACACCTCGGCATGGAACCGGTGCGCCCGTTGCATCGCCTCGCGCTTGACCGGATCGGCCTTCAAAATGTAACGCACGTGAATGCGACGGAGAACCAGCACGCCCTCCTCTTTTTCTACCACCCCGGAAGCCTCGGCCTTCAGCTTCCGCTCGTCGACAGGGCTTCTCGGTCCGCCATCATTGGACCTGCCCCTTGCTGCGCCAGTAGCGGGCGCAACTACCGCTGCACGAGATGACGCTTTCCCATGCCGACGGTTCGTTCAGCAAGCTCCTGGCCAGCTTAGCCCGGATCGAATTACTGATCCTCGATGACTGGCTACGAGATCCGCTGACGGCCTCGCAGGCGCGTGACCTGTTGGAGATTCTGGATGATCGCCACAATCTATCCTCCACCCTACTAGCCACCCAGATCCCGGTGGAGGACTGGCGTGCTCGCTTTCCCGATCCAACTCTGGGCGATGGCATCCTGGATCGCCTGATCCACAACGCTTACCGGCTGGAACTGAAAGACGAATCGATGCGTCGGGTCCGACCGCCATTGCGGTCACGTAGCGACTGAAGTTATGATACGGCATCTAGCGTGGTCCCACCCTGAGGCTTTCAGTGGACGACATCGGCTGGACTGAGTGGACGGCATGCACTGGAATCACTGGACGGCTTCGACTGGAACGGGTGGGCGACATCGCCGGAATGCGCACCCCGGCCATGCCCTTCTTCGTGTTCGCGTGGGTTGCACCTGTTACGTGGTCCAGGATGAGCTTGCCAGTGCATCTAGCTTCCCTGTGGGCCGAGACTCTGTGCGCAATTTTCAGAACGATCCATACTGGTCAGACACTCGGTGACGACAACAGGGATCAGGTCTTTCGTGGCCCGGCCATCCCAAGGTGGGCAGCCCTGTGCATAATCCGCTTGCCGTCGCGCGTCGAGTTTGCGACCAGCGCATCGCGTGTGGCAAGCGCATCTGCCTTAGCAATGAGCGACAGGAAATGCAAGTTCAGCCCCTTGTCTCATTTCAGTTTATCGCAGTTCTCTCGAGCGCGACGAGATTATTGCAGTTCACCCCGATACCGAAGTCTTGATACCATCAGAGTTGGGACAGTCCTGACCGCATTGTCGTCAGGCATTTTCGGTATTCCCTGAAATGCGATTCCGCTCCCCTCCTCCAGTGGTGGCCCCGATGGGTGCTGCGGGTCGACGTTACGGGTTGCAGCGCTGTTCTGCACACCGGAGGACATCCTTTTCCGTAACACGGGTGCCCGACTCTGATGGCGGGACACGCACAGGATAGATGCAGACCCGTCCTAGCAATGCACTTGCGGAGAGTGGCTGCAACTTTGCGGGAGGGAACGGCAACCTGGTCTGCCGCGGCGTCAGCCAGAGGCTTGCCAGCGCGTCATGGCACGCCAAAACTGGCCACCTTTCTCTCCGTACCTCGGTTGAGGTTGCCAATATGCTCTGGCACATGAAAGGTCATGGCGATCGGTTCCCCAACGACACTTCGATTCCCTTCTGGGAGCAAGAAATTCCCGAGGAGGTCAGAACATTCGCAGAGACCTCCATCGCCACCCCTATCGCTTTCACCTGAAGCAGTGATTTGCCCCGGGCGGTCCTTTGCCCTCTTGGATGCCCCAGCTGAGAATGCTGAATATGGCCATGGCAACATCGAGTTCTGAATGCCGAATGACTGGGCCAATAACACCCAACCCTCGCCTTCGTAGACACCCCGAAAGAGCTATTCTAGGTCCAGCTCCCCTCGGGAATCGGCATTTTCAACTCTCGCTTCGAGACGCGCCCGTTTCTCGGTCAGGATCCTTCCTTCACCGCCTCATCGAGCAGTCTGTGTTCCCCAAGCAGCATTTCGAATTCGCGCGGCGGATCGCGCTGGCTGGCTCGCGCCCCCAATTTCGTCAGGACGACCCCGATCATTCACGTTGTGGGCAGATCACCGATCAACCATCGCCTCCACCAGAGAGCGGGCCGCCGCGCGCCTGTTCTGCCGCTCCCGAAATTGTGTCGTGGCCCTGGACAAGGTTCCGGCCATCAACCGCCGCGTCCACCGTGTGATACCGAACCGCCCATTCAGAGGCTCACTTGACCAACGATCCTATCGTGGCGAAACGTATACAACCCAGCGATTGTTTGCGATGTGGAGGACGTTGCAAAGCCCCCCAATGGAGGCAAAGTTCACACCTTGTTGGAGTTTAGACTATTCACCGAACGTAGACTTGTTTTCGCCTATTCTCCCAGCTTTCCAAGTCCAGAGAATAGTTTCGATCGCGATTTAGTCTAAACTCCAATCACTGAAGCCCTCTGCCTATTGGTTGGCGGCTTGTAGCTTGGCCGCAAAGTCCTCCGGAGTTATCTTCCCAAGCGCCAGACTCTCAAGAAGGGAAGGCAGTTGAGCCTGAGCAGGCGTCGTGATGTACCTGACGGCCGACACAACCAGAAACGGCGCCTTACTTGAGATGTCGAGCACTTGAGCCATGTTGCAGTTTGTGGAGGCCTTGTCCTGATCTGTGTAAGTCAGTTTCACGGCCTGCGGGAAATCTCCCTGCAACGACATCTGCTTCGCACTTGCCTCGGAGGTGTAGAACTTCATCCATTCCACGACGGCTTGCTCGCGTTCCTTGGTCGGCTGTTTCGCAGCAGCCCAAGCGTTCATCGAATCGCTAACGATGAATCCCTCCGGCGCCTTTCCATCCCCATAGGTTGGACTTGGCGCCACGCCAACATTGCAGGGATTTTGCACATCTGTCTGAATGGAACTGACGAGCCAAGGACCGTCAATTATCATCGCCGCCTTTTTCGAGATGAAATTTCGACTACTGACGGCATAGTTCGCCCCCACAGCGTCGCGAGTTGTGTAGTTTTGGAAAAACCGCTTCAGTTCACCCGCCGCTTTGACTACTGCGGGCGAATTGAGCGATTGCGTCGGGGCGAAAACGTCCTCGCCGCCTGCACTAACGGCGAGCATGGTGAACGCATTCATAGCATGCCATGCGTCATCTGCCGTCATCAGCGCGATCGGGCTGACGCCACTCGCCTTCAAAGCATCCGCGTCTTTGAAGAATTCATCCCAGGTCGTGGGGAACGATTTGATGCCGGCCTTCTCAAACAGGTCCTTATGGTAATAGAACATCACTGGTGCTTGATCGGATGGAATGCCCATGATCTGACCGTTGATGGTCAGGGCCGCCAGGTTCTCGTCCCTTAACGTGGCTTTCCACTGCGGATCAGCATCCAAGTAGGGCTTCCAATCCATCAATGTGCCCGATTTCTCGCGCGTCAAGTCGGTCGGGTTGTAGTTATAAATGAACACGTCGGGAGGCGCTCCCGCAGCAATCATGGATCTGATCTTTTGCTGCAAGCCAGGCCAATCCGGGTTTGTGTCCGAAACCATTTTGATCTTGCCTGCCTGTTCTTTGTTAAACTCGTCGATCAGTGAATTCAGCACTTTCCCCCGCGCGACATCCGGTGTGAAGTTAGACAAGATAGTCAACGTGATCAACTGACCCGCCCCACCCCCGGCGGCCGTTGCCGGCGCTACCGTTGCTGGAACGGCCGTTGCCGGCGCTACCGTTGCTGGAACGGGCGTTGCGGCAACCGTGGCCGGGGCCGCTCCACCCGCGCAAGCAGGCAGCAAAACGACTAGCCCAATCACCGCAATTAGCCCTCTGAATAGCCGTGACATGGTGTCGCCTCCATTTTCTCGAATCGAGAATCTTGAAGTCCAATGTTTAGCCGACCAAAAGCGCTTCCCTCGATGTCATCCCTCCTTTCCCATCAAATACCCAAGCAATCCAAACGTTCCTGCTGAGTAGATCCATCCCGTGCTTCCCCAGATATCACCTTTGGCAATGAGCCCTTCATCGACCCCTTGATTGCAGAGCCCTATGCCCTCTGGCTGCATCCCCACGTCGGCAAAACCCATGAGATCGCCGGGGTGTGAAAGTAGCTGCTGTGTTCCATTCGCCACCAGGTCCGAGACGGCACTAAAGAAAGGTTCGTGCGTGAGACGGCTCAACCGCAGCAGGTCAGAAAGGAAAAACAGCGTATAGATATCGCCAACCCCGCCCGCCCAAATTGAGTTGATGCCGCCCCAACCTGTAGACTCCAGTCCTGCCCGGTCGAGACGGGTCCCTCGGATGTGCGGGACATTCCAGATATAATTCCAGGTGATGGCTAATTTGGCGGCGCGATGAGCACCGTCTAGGAAGACAGGCTCTTTGAACGCATCGTAAAGCGCCAGCAGAGCCTGAGTCGCGTAGAGGGCAGCTTCTTTGTCAACCACATTCGGATTGTCCAGCGTACCGCCCTGATAATGGTCAATGGCCACACTGTGCTGGAGTGAATACAGGCCAGCCCGTCGAGCGGATTCGAGATACTTCTTGCCATGGGGCATCTCCCCAGCGAGCGCGACCAAATACGATATTGGGATAGCAGTAGATGACTTCGCCGCTGCCTCATCCTCGCCAAACCAGCGATTGGCTTTGATGGGCCTGCCATCAGGCGAGTAAGCGCGATACCAGGACCCGTCGGCGTTCTGATGTTCGACCAGGAAATCGCCAAGGCGGCAACACACCGCCAGCCAATGATCGTACGTCAAATCAAGCTCGCGATACAGGCGATAGTTAAGCAGCAAATCGAAGGCCGCTTCGACCATCATCCGTAAATAGTTTGCTGGTTCCGGTGAAACAGCGAGGTAATGCATCACACGGCCCTCGGGATCGCCAACCGTGTAAAGGGGCCTTCCTTTGCCGATGTGATAAATTGAATACAACCAGCCACTGTCGGCTGTGCAGTGTCGAACGAAAAACTCAATCGCGCGGCGGCCCTTCGTGATCCACTCCCCGCCGTACAATTTAGCCAGTACATAAGCCGAATTAAGCTGTCGTCCCGTGAACCCGTACTCCAAGATGTTCTGTGATTCTCCCAGGTCCACTATGTTGAATGATGTGCCGAACCCAGTCGCTGGACTCTCATAACCTGCCTCAGGGTTGAAGCTGCAGATAAACGCAGCGCCGTCGCTCCCCCACTCTCGATAGGTCTCTTTCAGAGAAGATATTCGATATTCAACGGAGTCGCGCAACGAAAATGGCAGCGATGGGGGCGTAGAATCGGCCAGCGCGTATGCGTGTTTGAACGCAGTCATAACTGCATCAGCAAAGGTTTCCGCAGTCAGCGTCATGATTTCGTAGGACAGCGACAGCACAAGTTCAGAATCATTGAGAGGATAGAAGGCCGATGGCGAAGAGCCAGAAGAATCCAGGGCGATGCTTCTCTCTCCTTCATAGTAGGGCCAGTAGACATGCAAGGAGATAGAGTCCGCATTCAGCGAGAAACCGAGTGAGCCAAGGTCGGTCTTTTGGAGAAAGCTCAGCTCCTTCTTCTTCCGAATGGGAGCCTCTGCGGACGAAGCGAGTTTGACTCGGCTCATACAAAGGCCAAGGCGTGACTCTCCGAGATACGCGAGGACAAGCGGGAAAGGCAATCGATCGTCGCTCCAAGTGTTGCATCTAGGCATATCAGACGCAACAGAGCCGTACAGTTTCGCGGGAACGAAAAACCGCCACGCTTTTGGGTCCGCGCAAGGGAGATTGAACTCAATGTGAAATTGAAGTCCATTTTGAGCGGACGATATCTGCTTCGAGTCAAGCTTGGAAATAGCAACTCGCCTTTCCAAACGGGCGCAGTTTTCCTCGCTCAGCCTCCAATCGTCGGACAGATTGAAATTGAACCCATCTCGTTGCCATTCAACTTCGCCGGACCAGACATCAGAGGGGGAGCTTTTCACACGTGCGTACAGCAATCGATCCTTTTGTCCCTTCAGGTAGCTGCACTCGACAAGCGCCGAAATCTCAATCGGCGGGCCGAGGGTGCCAGCTACGCGAATCAAAGGATACGAAGATGTGTCACGAGAGATGAATCTAATGTCCGTGTTTTTGTCCTTTAGTGAACATTATCTCGAATCTGCGTCGAGCTCTGGATCGCAACTCCGGACTGCAATTGCCGGACGAACACGAAGCCGGCTGATCAAGCCCCGCATGTCCCGCAACGGTTGATCGCCGGACACACACTTCTGACACAGACCGAACTTGCCCTTTGATTCAGCCCTGGCGCAGCAGCTGCGGATGAGTCGAGTGGCTCTTGTACTTTTCAAAAAACCTCAGTGGCCTTTTACGGCCCCACACGACTCGCGCACGATCAATTTCCCCCGCATTTTGATAGGCTCTCCCGATTCAACTTCATGGTAAATGAGATTTAAGAGCAGTTTTGCAGAAACTCGCCCCATATCATAGAAGGGGATAGCAACCGTCGTGATAGTTGGGCGTGAAATGCTCGCAATCTCGCGGTCATTATATCCAACCACAGCAATATCCTCGGGCACGCGCATCCCCGAATCCTCAATGGCATAGATCGCGCCGAGCGCCATCAAGTCATTGGCTGCGAAGATCGCTGTAGGTGGCTGCGGCAATGTCAGGAGCTTCTTGGCGGCCCGATATCCGCTCTGAACCTCCCAGTCCCCTTCTTTAAGCAGTTCCGGGTTGAAAGCCAGACCCGCCCGGTTCAATGCCTCCCCGTACCCATCGAGGCGATTTGCGGAAGCATCCCATCCCTTGGGGCCGTTGATGAAAGCAATGCGACGGTGGCCGATCTTTGCCAAGTGTTCAACCGCCAAGTGCGCGCCATGGCGATCGTCGATGACAACTGAATTGGGATGAGCGCTGCCGAACAGACGCTGAACAAATACATAGGGCCTGCCGGCAAGGTCAATGGTGGGATTTGGTCCGCGCAGCCAAGATTCCACGAAAATGACCCCGTCAATCGAGCGGCTCATGAATTGGTGAATCGCTTCAGTCTCGACCGAACGATCCCGGTCACCGTTGATGACAAGGCCGAGATAGCCCCTTTGACTGAGCTGATCCTGGATGCCTCGAATGATGATTGGGGTGAAGACACTAGAAATGCTGTCGGCAATGATTCCAACCGTGAATGTCCGGTCCGTTCGAAGGCCCCGCGCGATAGCGTTTGGACGGTAACCCCATTCTCTTGCAAGACTGATGATTCGACCCCGCGTGTCCTTGTTAACAGCGTGATTGCTGTCATTGAGCGCACGGGACACTGTTGAGGGAGAAACGTCAAGCGGCCGAGCATCGCCTAGCGAGATTGGTTCAGTTGGGCATTCGCAAGTCGCGCTACTTCGGGCAAACCAAGACCCTCTTCCAGGTGGTGCTGGCAGCGACCGTGGCTAATCTCACCCTTACCGCTACGAAGATGAAGAAGATGAGGCCTGGAAGCGGGGCGAAGGGCCTGAGGTCTTTCTTGTTGTCTCTGCTCAGCCGGACATTCAAAGCCCTTCTCCCTATCCGATTGCCCCAGTTAGGCCCTGTGCTTCGCATTCCAGCCTTATCTCGCCTGCCGCAGTCGGCTTTCCGGCTGGACTTCTAGTCCGAGGTCTGTTGGATGGATCCCAGTCGCTCAATGGAGGGAAACGCGCGCTCGGGACACGCGGGTTCCAACGCATTGGTTCACTCGAACGGCGCTCGCTGCCTGCTTGCGAGGGAGATCTTGCCTGGGCGAATGTCGACCAAGGCTCATGGTAGCGGAAAACGTTTTCCTTGTCAAGGAGGCGGCATATGCGCCGCTGCCCCCGGAAGGGCCCCTGCTAGGGGCGGTGGGATGAAGGCAAGAAGGTATCGCTCCGGACACGGGGCCAGCCCCCCCTCACGGCCTTTGGCGGGCAGGAAAAGGGCAGAATTCAAATCAGGCCGTGGAGGCGAGCCAAACGCGCATTTCGCCGGGCTCCCGGTTGTCCCAGGCGTAGTAGGGAACGGCCATGATCTCGAGCGACCCGGTGGCAGGAGGCCGCGATCGGTACAACGTCCCGCCCCAGCCGTCTTCTTCGATCACCTTGGCCGGGCCGCGCAACACCGTCACGCCTCCGAGCAATCCGTTCTTGTGCTCGGCGACGTACCGATCCGAAACAACCGTCCCAGGATCCACGGCGATCCGACTCAGGGGGATCCCTTTGTGGTCGACGCCCTCCAGGCAATATACGAGCGGCCCTCGCTGCAGGGCGACCCGCCCCTGCAAGGAGCGCACGGCAGGATGCGCCCACACCACTCGAATTGGCATGTCCATGTGATACTCAAGGACATCACCGGGATGCCACTCCCGATCCACCGCGAGATACCCGTTGGCCTCAAGCTTCGCCTCGGGAATCGGACCTCCGTTGAGCCCAAGGTGCCACGTCTCGCACCACCCGGGAACGCGCAAGTGCAAGGTGAACCTTCGAGGTCCAGGTGCACGGATCTCGATTCTCACTACGCCGTCCCACGGGTAGCGGGTTACCGAGCGAAGGGTCAGGTCCTGTCCGTCGAGTGCGAGCCTAGCGGTGCCCTGGGCATAGAGATGAACCCAAACCGCGTGTTCCCCCAGGGAGTAGAAGTAGCCCCCCAGTGAAGCCAGCGTTCGGGCGATATTCGGAAGGCAGCAGGGGCACTCGAACCAGCCCTGGCGGTGATGGCCTCCCAAGCTCGCCAGCGGATTCTCGTAGAAAAAGTGCGCGCCATCGAGGGAGACGCCGCTCAGGAACCCGTTGTACAGGGCCCGTTCGATGACATCCGTGTACTTGCGTTCTCCAGCGAAGTGCAACATGCGGTGATTCCACAGGATCAGCCCGATGGTGGCGCAAGTCTCGTTATAGGCCGTCTCGTCCGGCAGGTCGTAGTCCTGGGAGAAACCTTCGTTGTCGCGTGTCGACCCGATCCCGGCGGTAAGGTACATGCGTTTGGTGACCAAGTTCTCGTGGAGCCGCTCACAGGCCTCCCGCAAGCTGATGTCGTCGTTCTCGTGGGCTAGGTCTGCCATCGCGCTGTACAGATACATTGCCCGGACCGCGTGCCCTACCACTTTCGCCTGCTCGCGGACGGGCGCGTGGGCCTGGCAGTACTCGTACGTCTTGGCCGAGAAGTCGTCCGGATCCTCACCGCGGTGGCGGGCCTCCCTATCGAAATAGTGGGGTTGCGCCCCGCGCTCATCCACAAAGTAGGTAGCCAGCTTCAAGTAGCGTTGATTGCCCGTCGCGTGGAACAGCTTGACCAGGGCCAGCTCGATTTCCGGATGGCCGCAGTAGCCGCGTTTCTTGCCCGGTTCTCTGCCGAAGGTCGCGTCGATCAAATCCGCGTAGCGGCAGGACGCATCCAGCAACTTGCGGTCGCCTGTCGCTTGGAAGGAGGCAACCGCCGCTTCGATCAAGTGGCCCGCGCAATAGAGCTCATGCCAGTCGCGCAAGTTTCGCCAGCGCATGTCGGGCTGGATCGCGATGAAATGGGTATTAAGGTAGCCGTCGGGCTGTTGGGCATGGATGATCTTCTTGGCCAGCCGGTCCACCAAGGCCTCCAGGTCGGGATCGGGATGAGTGGCAAGCGAGAAACTGGCGGCCTCGAGCCAGGTAGCGGCGTCGGCATCACCAAAGATCAAAACGACCGGGGAGGGCACCGGCCGCTGAAAGTTCAAGTCGAAGGCGCTGATCCGTCCTGTCGACTCACATTGCCGGTAGACGTGCGGAATCGTGACGGTCCGGTTTGCCATCAGGCGCGGCGACCAGAATTCGTCGTCAAAGGCAACGTTGACAAACGGTACGGGTGTGAGCTGGCGCCGCACGGATGGCATCACCGGGTCCCCTGCCTGCGGGCGGCCGGAGGCAGCGCGCTCTCTGGCAGCAAGTCGACTGGAATCTTGGTCCACACCTTCATCCGATGCTCCCGCCACAAACTCTGCACGCCCACTTTCCCGGGGAAGGGGGGCGAATCACTACCTTGGTCGCAGAATCGCCCCTTCCGAGCGGGGCGGGTTGCCCAAAAATGCGCTTTGCCTAGAAAAGAGGAGGAGAGAGGCCCAAACGATGGCGGGGTCGGCAATTCCATCCGACCGGATCAGGAACAAGGTCGGCCAGCTTTCGGAGGATGATCTGGTCCGTTTGGCCAATTGCGCAAGATTTCCCTTCTCCTCTTTCTCCAGGCGCTGGACCCCTGATCCTCTTCGAACTCCAATCTTTCTTGGCTGGCGCCTGATGACTCGCGGACAATGAGTCGGCCCAGGATTTCGATCGGCTCCGACTCTTTGACTTTGCCCTTGATGAAGCTGAGCATGAGCTTCGCCGCCGCTTCGCCCATTTCGTAACACGGCAGGGTCACCGTAGTGATCGAAGGTCGAACCAGGCTGGTGAAGTTTCGGTTGTCATAACCAGCGACCATGATGTCCTGGGGCACCCGCAAACCGGCATCCTGCAGCGCGTAGATGGCTCCCAGGGCCATAAGATCATTGGCGGCGAAAATGGCGGTCGGCCGATCCCCCGCGCTAATCAGTGCCTGAGTGGACAGGTAGCCGCCTTTCACCTCCCAGTCCCCTCCCCTGACCAGACGGGTGTCATAGGCAATGTCCGAGGCAGCCAATTCGTCCCGGTATCCCTTGAGCCGTCGCCGGGAAGCGTCCCAGTCCTCGGGCCCGTTGATGAAGGCAATCCGGCGGTGACCGATCTCGAGCAGGTGATGGGTGATTAGGCGAGCGCCCCCGTAGTCGTCGGGGATAACGGAATTGGCACAATGGCCGTTGAACAAACGATGGACGAACACAAAGGGCTTGGTCGTCATTCGCTGGACAGCAGTGGATGAGCGATGCCACGTTTCCACGAAGATAATCCCATCAATCTGGCGGCTGTTCAGCGATTGGATGGCGTCGCTCTCGATCTTGGGATCCCAGTCTGAATTGATGATCGTGCTGGAATAGCCTTCCGGCTTCAGGTGGTCTTGGATGCCTCGGATGATGGGCGGCGTAAAAGGGCTTTGAATATTCTCGACAATAATGCCGATGGTGAGGCTACGATCCGTTCGCAGGCTGCGGGCGACCAAGTTCGGCTGATAGCCCATCTCCCTGGCAGTCTTCAAGATCCGCTCCCTGGTCTCCTTGCTCATGGGGTGGTCAATGTTGTTGAGAGCCCGAGAGACCGTTGTCAGAGAGACCCCGGCTGCTTTGGCGATTTCAGTGATCGTAACTGGCATGGCTTCCCCAGATTCGCCAATTCCAGTTTCTTGACATGGCCGCGAAACGGAAGGGACCCAGGCACCCGCGGCCTCCTGTCCACCTTGGACTGGACTGCCACTTCAGCGTAGCATGGAAGGCCGAGGAAGGGTCCGGCGGAGAGGGAACAGTCGTCCCCGTGGCCGACAAAAGCATTATACAGGCAAACGTTTTCCCATTCAAACAAATGCGTGGGTTCAAGACATAAGAGACAGGTTTGGGCTTTCGGGGCCGCCCAGCGGTGGTAGCGGTAAAGGTACTCGGCCGGGGTCTTTTTGGCAAGGGAGCGGTGGGGGCGGATGGCGTTGTACGTGTGCTCCCATCGGTGGAGTGCCTGGTTGACGCTCGGCATGTCAAAGCTGCCTTCGTAGAGGTCATAAGAGTCCTCGGCATGGGTCTGATGAGTTCTTTCGACAAACGCGTTGAGCTTTAGGGAGTGAGGGGGCAGAACGAAAGGTCGGATGCCCTGGGTGGCACAGGCCTGCTCGAACTCCGCTTGAAACCCTGCTCTGTCCGCCCGGGGCGAGCTGGCGGACCCGCAGTCGGCTCTAAGGCCGAAAGCTCGCAGAGAGGGTCTGATCAGGGACCGCTTGGGACTTGTAGGCGAAATCCTTGTCGGCTCACTGGCTCCAGGGAGGGGCGATCATGTTCTCTGCATCCAATCGATGGGCTGAGACGTATCCAGGCGCAGCTATTGGGGTCCTTGCGCTCCGAGGGGTGGTCAACCCAGAAAAACATGACGAGCTAGAACGGCGGAAGAGAGAGCTGGAGAACTCCCTTCGGTCCCAATATGGTTCGGGGACCCGCGAATCTCTCAAGACCCTGCCGAGGATGCAGGCCTACACCGCCTACTACCGGCGGTTTCAGAAGACCTACCATGTGCAGTTGCAACTTGAGTCCGTCGTATTCAAAAACAAGTCGCTGCCTCAGGTCGCTGCGCTCGTTGAGGCGATGTTCATGGCGGAATTGAAGAACCTGCTCTTGACGGCAGGACATGATCTGGACCGCGTGATCGGCGGCACGGGGGTGGACCTCGCCTCCGGGCGGGAGTCCTATGTGACCCTGGGGGGTGAGGAGCGGTCCCTGAAACCGGGGGACATGTTCATCCATGATGAAGAGGGCGTGCTTTCCAGCATCCTGTATGGTCCGGCTCAGCGGGCGTGCCTCGCCGCCGGTACCAGGCGGGCGCTGTTCACCACCTATGCCCCGCCCGGGATCGAAATCCAGGCGTTACATGGTCATCTGGAGGACTTGCAGGAGAACGTGCGGGTCCTCGCCCCCGGCTGCGAGGTCGAGCTATCGGAGGTCTATGTTGCAGGCTCCCCCCAAGGGATCCCCTCCACCTGCTAGATGGTCGTCTGGCATTCCGGCCCAGCTTTTGGGGATCCCGCCCAGGAAACGAATTCCGCGGGGGGGCAGTCGTGGTGGAACTTGGCTGCTGGCGTCTCCCGCCGAGCTTGGAGGGGGAGGTAGAAGTCCTCGAAGGCGCTGCGCACATCGGGGGAGAGGGGTGCCGATTTGGGCCTTCTGGAACTTCCGGGGTCAGACGCTTCGCGCGCATGGTTTCTGCTCATCGGAGCGCAGTCGTGCGCGAGAAGCAGATTGAGTCAGCTAAGAGCGGGCGACGGGATTTCCAGGCCCGTCGGTCTGGGCGGGCGAACCCGCGAATGCTTGCTTGGGAAGCAAGTGCACCACCACTTGGCCGCACCTGTCGCGTCTTTCGAGGATTCCTCCCGTGCCCTTTGCTGGAATTGGGTGAAGCAAGTGCGCAATCTGGAATAACGCACAGACCCACATCACCTAGTTATCTCGGGCAGGGCTTGGCTACTCCTCAGGGTACCGAGCCATGAGTCGCAGCAGCTTGTCGTGTGTCATTCCGAGTTCGTTCGCTGCTCTCGTGATCGAATGACCGGATCGGATAAGATCGTTGGCCTTCCCGACGAGTGCCTTCTCTTGCTTTGGAAGAATTTCCGACTCATAGATATCCCAACCCGAAGTTGCGATTATCCCGGCTTGCTCCTCCAGGTCAGGGAAGCGCTCCTGGCTCGGATCGGAGATGGCCGTGGAGGGCCAGACCAGCCAGAGGCGAATTTGGCTAGCCTTAATGAGCAGTTGACCCGAGCCAAGAAGCTCTTCATGATGGGGGACTTGTCGGAGAAGGAGTATCTGCAGGAGAAGGAGAGAATCGACCTTGCCAAGTCGCAGACAAGGACCGTGGAGCCGCCGGATATCGGGAAGGCAGCTGAGTTTCTGAAGAACTACGCCTCACTTCTTGCCACGGCGAGTGACGAGGAACGCCGACTCTTCTTCCATACGGTCTTGCTAGAGGTATTCGTAGACAAGAAGAAGGTTGTGGCCATTCGGCCCAAGCCGAATTACCACAACCTTCTCCGTTTGTCTAAGGCGGGAGCGACGGGATTCGAACCCGCGATCTCGGCCTTGACAGGGCCGCGTGTTAGGCCAGCTACACCACGCCCCCCGGCGGAAATGGACTATATCACGGGGCTCTATCACCGTCAACTGGTT
>Ga0116116_1001287_pt1 | contig 19352 bp, 36 predicted proteins | sample June2015DPH_10_1_FD_89722 | JGI IMG/M metagenome (GOLD analysis project Ga0116116, IMG submission 89722) | Peatland microbial communities from SPRUCE experiment site at the Marcell Experimental Forest, Minnesota, USA - June2015DPH_10_150 | ecosystem: Environmental > Terrestrial > Soil > Wetlands... | reverse complement strand
GCGCAGGCGGCGGCAGCAGCGGCCCACAAACCGACGTAAAATAAGGCTTGCCAACTGCCGGCCAAACCGGCATAATCGGCCAGAATGAACACGCTGTTCTCCATCGTTGCTCGGGCAGTAGCCAACAAACATACGTCAAGCGCCGCCGTGCTCTACGGCTTCGGGAAGTGGGGTTGCCCTTGTCTTGCCGCTTGGTTCCCCCGGTACAAGTCGCAGTTAGAGACGACCGCCCAGGTGCTTGAGGGCGCGGCTGTGTTCTACGGGTTCGCGGCTGCTGGCGACGCCAAAGCCGGCAACACGATTCAATTGGTTTCAAGCGGTCTATTGTCTCCCCCTGTTGCTCCCATCCACCCCCCGCCCGGCTCCCTGGCTGGAACCATCACCCCAAAGTAATCCATCAACGAATCAAGATATGAAGAAACGAACATTCCTAATTGGCATCATGGCAGCGCTCGCGCTGCTAGTCTTTCTCACGCCGGGTTGTACCAGCATGTCCGGCGCAATCTCCGCACTGGGCAATGATCCCGCCATCGTCAATGCCAGTCTGACGACTGTGTACGGCACGATGAAGATCACGCGCATTGGCGGACCGCGCCAGAACCAGACCGTCGCAATCACCCCTGACGGAACGGTGAACATCACGAATGTGGGCGCCGGCACGAACAGCGCGCCGGCAACTGTGACTGTGACCTCGCCCGCGACGGCGACGTACACAGTGGTTCCAGTGCCGTCCCCCAAGTGACCCGTATCGCGCTCTACCGGGGCACGAGCTTCGAGAGCCGCGTGATCCGATGGGTGACGCGCTCGGTCTATTCCCATGCAGCTTTCCTGCTGGCGGATGGCTCGGTCATTGAGGCGTGGGCCAATGGTGTCCAGCATTCTCCTAACATCAGCAGCCTGCACTCGCCAGGGACACGGGTAGATGTCTTTCGATTCACTGACCCGCTGGATGCGCAGAAGGGCGCTGGGTTGGTCGAGTTGCTGATGACGGACATTGGGCGGCCCTATGACTACAAGGACGTATTTCGCTTCATCACGCGGCGAGCCGGGAATCCGAATGGTCGCGTCTTTTGCAGCGAGCTTGTGGCGCAGCGGTGCAAGGATGTTGGACGACCACTCTTCCGTGACACCGAACCCTGGCGCGTCCCGCCAGACTGGATCGCCCGGACAATCGCGCTGGCGCCCGACGGAACACTCGTCACGATTTGAAGGGAGGTGATGCCACTGTGGGAGTCCAACGAATAACTATGATTATCTTATTCCTTATTGCCCAACTAACACTTGGCAGTCGCCGGGGGTCTTACCGAGCCGGCCAGTAAACGAGTGAGAATTTCGACCCGGCTGGCGGTCCGCCGAAACCCGGTAGTACCGGCGTAAAGATACTGCCGCCCCTGGCACGTCAGGGCGCCTGGCCCGCAACGAAGATGTATCGGCGCGCCAAGCCGGATCGAACCATCTTCTCTCCCAAGCCCCGGCCAATCTGCGCGTGCAGGAGGTGAATCAACAAGCGCCTGGCCGGGGCTGCCGTTCAACCCGCTTGAGGATTAAGAGAAGAAGAGGGGAAGTCTTATCCTTGATCCTACTGTACTGGGTAGAGCCTTTGAGGGAGGGAGCGAGCAGGGCAGAGCACCCCCAAGGGGACTCTGCACCTGCCACTGGATAAAGCCCCGTCGGTCGGTCGCTTCGCCTATGGCCCTGAGTTTGGATAGACCCATCCCAGGCACGCCAGACTATCTGCCGGGCCTACCGGACACCGCTTCGCGCTCTAGCGTTCTGCACCCACGCGCCGGGACCATGCTCTCTCTTTCCCGGATTGTGCCGCAGCGCAGGTCGAGAGGTTTTGAGCCGAGAAACCCTGCTGTTGAAAACAAAAATCCCCGAGCCTTGCGGCATCGGGGAAATCGGCAGTGGACCGACCAAGGTTCTGCGCGATGCGGTCGCTCGTCTGAAAAGGCGGGCGGCCATATTCTTGCACTCCGCATGAACTAGGTCGGCTCACGCGGAGAATTTATCCCAAATCACGCCCTTTCGTCAAGGGGAATTTTCAGAAATTGTTGCCGGCTGGGGCTGCTCTACGCCAGCGGCAAGACCTCCTGTTGGAGACGTCGGGCCGCAATCTCCGCATATCGTTCCTCGATCTCAATGCCGACGGCAGCAATGCCACGCGCTTTACAGGCTTCCAAAACCGGCCCAGTCCCGCAATAAGGGTCAAGAACCAGTTTGGCCTCTGGCACAAAAGTTAAACACCAGCCCATCAAACAGGCGGGCTTTAATGATGGATGGGGGCGACCGCCCTCTTTTTCGCCGGCCTGGCAAATTCCCTTCCACAGATAGCGGAAAATACGCGATGCGCCTTTGCGATTTTGCCAAGCGATTTCCACATCCGAAAAAGAGTCGAAAGATTCCAAACCATCAAGTTTGTCCCAGACAAGCCAGCGGCCTTCTGGCAGGCGGTTTGCATAGTGATCAGCGCCCCACAATATGACGTTGGGAAACGCCAGAAGCGGGGCTGGATCAAAAGGGCCGCTATCTCCGATTATCGCCTGGCTATTCCTTCTGCTATGCTTCCCCCTCCCACTACCGTCGTGCTGATAGCCGATGCCGTATGGCGGGTCCGTGAGACACAAATCGAAGTGTCCAAGCCCCGGCAGAATCTCTCGGCAATCGCCGTGGTAGATGACGATCCCAGCCTTGGCGTCCTCGAAGTAGGGCTTGATCATGTCGCCTCCTCCTCGGCACCATGCGGGCATCGCCCCGCAAGCCGCCTCCGCGCTTCCTCGACGGGAACGCGCTCAATCGTCAAGCCGAGCCGGATGAAATTGGCCACGTCCTCAGCCACGTCCTTTTTATGCTTGGGATCATCCACGACCGCCGCAGTGCAGCAGCGGCAGGGTTCGACGCCGATGTAGGCAAATTCGGTCATTTTGGGCTTTCAACGCCCGGTGACATCTTTGGGGGGCACTCATTAGTTGCACCAGCTCCCACCCCTTTGACGCGAACGGACACGCGCAGATGCCTCTCGCCGCCGGGCCGGCGTTTGAAAGAGGAGTCGGTAAATCATGGAACGCCCCCCGGTCGGCGGGGGTGATATTCGAGCAGCGTTCCGGGTTTGCAGTACGGGCATTCATCCTGGCTGCCGGGCACGTCCGCGCTCGCGAAACGCTGGCCGCAGGAGGGGCAAACCCACGGCTCAGGGTCGCTCCATTCCGCCATGGCACCTTCCTGGGGCTTGGGGCCATCGGCGGGCGTCGGAGGGGCGGCGCTGCCTTGCGGCGCGTCCTGGGGCGAATCTGGCGGCGTTTGGTCGTCAAATGAGCCGGTTGCAAGCCATCGTGTCAAAACGGGGATTAGAGCGGCAACGCCAGACCGGTCAAGATGCATTCGAGCGCCGCATGATTCATGCGTAACAGGAAGAATAGTCTCACGCTCACAGCCAAGCCAAATCGCATCGAGAGTGGCCAAGCTGGACTGCTGTAAACTACATTCTGCGCCGTAAAGGTCTTTGAAAGCAATCCGTTCAAAACCCCGCTGCGTTTTTTGGACGGGGCCGAGGCAATTTCGCTCTGTGGTTTGTGGTGTGTTCATTTTCCTCTCCAGAACGAGAAACTTCCGATACGCGCCGTCTCAGCCATACCCTTTGTCCAATAGGGCTTTTTATGTCGGGCCGATTCCCAGTGGTTCGCCCCGCCGGTGATGTCGCGGCGCGCGCTCTCGGCCCAAGCTCGGCGGGCCATCGCCTTAACACGCTCAGGTGCGTGGTCAATGCGCCATTTGGCCCGGAGTCCGTAAACACCGACCAAGGTTTTTCGATTGCGCAACGCGCATCCTACGGCGACCATTTCTCGGTAAGTCCCGCCGCCGCACTCGCCGATGAGAGCGCGGATGGCTTGACTATGTGAGATCTCGAACCGGCTCCCGTGCTGTCCGGCGCACGTCGGTTTTGGAGCCGGTAGAGTAGAGGGATGCTGGCCAAGCCGATAGCGGTTGGCTACGCCGCATAACGGTTTGCCTGTCGCCATGCAGGACAACCTGTCCGGGTGGCCAGCATCCGAAATTGGCACAGCCCTTTTGTATCCGGCTTTGGGCTGGCAACTGCGCGCGGTCTCCGGTCGCGGCTTGTGAAGGTCAAGGGGATTCAGGCTAGGCTGCGCCCCAAAGCCGGCAAGGAGCAGAAGGGCTGCTAGTGCAATGGTTTTCATGGCTTTTCATCCTTTGGCGCGTTGGCCCGCAGCCACGGCAGGTCAGCAACCCAATTCTCGGCGATGATTCTCCATGCCTCATCAGTGATTGGGCCGTAAATGGCGTCCCGGAGTCGGCGCGCCTCCTGCTCTGGTGTTTCCGGGGTGGTTGGAGCGTTCACTTTCTCCTTCTGCCTAATGCGGCCATTCCCATGTCGAGGACGCGCTTGGTAACTCGCGGATCATTTTTCGTAGCTATCCGGCGGCGGTGAAGCTGGCTCTTTGACGTTATTCGATGCCTACGAAGACAGGGCCCCCACGGTGCTTTCTCCCACGGGCGCCATTCATCGCCGCCCTGGGTCCATTCGTTCACCTTTAGCCTGCGCCAGCCCTTACCTGGATTCGGTTTGCTCATTTAGGGAACTCCTTGACGGCCCACAGGTTATCCGGCAGTCGCCCTTGTTGGCCAGGCAAAAGCGCCGTGTCCTGTTTTACGAAGCATGGGACACCTGCCGCTTTGCACTGTTGCGCGATGTCCGTGATGGCTTCAATCGTTCCTCCTTTGGCTTCGCGGCGATTGTAGCCACTCTCGCCGCCGATGACAACCCAGGAAATTTGGGGCATTTGATAGTTGCTTCCGCTTCTACCGCCAGCACCAAGCCAATGCGGGTCGAGAGCGATGGCTTCAAGAATCGGTTCAACACTCAGCCACCGAACTTTGGCCGGAATACTGAGCAGAATCGGAATCCGCTCATCCGCTGACGCTTGCGTGCCGCAGGTGATGCCGGACCAGACGTTGGCAACGCCGCGCCACCGGAAGTCCTGAAGCCAGTTGTAAAACCGTTCGTGCATTGGTTCGCTCATCACCTCATCCATGCGGCCCCTGAAAAGCTCTGGCCTTTTGGTGAGTAGAAGGTGATCGAGATTCGGTGTTTCGTAAATGACCTTCAGAAAATCTCCCAGCCACCCAATAGGGACTTTTGGGTCTAACCAGTCCATGAGACTCGTGAAGGTCCGACGCCGGACGCCTTCACGCCGGGCTATCCGATCCCAGACAAAGACGTTTTTCCAGAATCCCTTACTGCGGACACGCGGGGCTTTGTCGCCCCATCCGGCCCATCCGTTGCGCAGGGTCAGTTGCTCGGCGTAGCAGTTGCGGCAGGCTTCGTCCACGCGGGAGCAACCGAACCAAGGACTGGTGCTATGGTTCGCCCAAGCGATCTTAGTTTTCTGGCTCATTTCTCCTGAGATTCATCAATCATGCACTTACGCCGCCAATTCGGGAGCTATGCGTTCGATTTCCTGCCAAGGAATAAGGGTGCATCCCACCTTGACGCCGTCCGGGCCGACCCTGTCAATGCGGTAGCTGTCAATAGGAACCGCGAGATTGATGGACTTATTTCGATTGGCCATAACGATAGGAAGAATGGCCTCCGCCGTCGCCCTGGCGATGCTGTTGCCGTTCGAGCAGTCCACCCGGTCGCCCCGGATGCGGATGAAAGTTCCATCCACGCCTAACCATGCACCACCTGCGCCGCCACGCCACGCCGCCAATTTGATCTCATCCCTGTCCAACTGTCTCCTGGCGAGTTGCTCCGAGGTTATGTTTTTCTCGACCGTTTCCCTACGAGCCTGCAACGCTGCATTCATCTGCTCAAGCTCCCAGTGCCGGAAATGGCCCGCGCCGACCTCTCTTTGCAGCGCCTCGGCATCGCTGTCGGGATCGCAGGCCGCGATCTTTTGGATGACTGCCTTGACCCGCAACTTGCTGGTTCTCCTCAATTCGGCGATCTCATGATAGGTAACCGTAAGGCGATGGAGCACGTCACGGTTGCCCTCCGAATGGGATGCTTTGACAACTGTCAGCATCGTTGCATCCCCTGCTGGTGCGGAGGATACAACCAGATATTCCGGGCCGTAACCAAACCTGGCGCCCGGTGCAAGGTTCTCTGTGTGCTGCCCTTCGTACCCCTTGTAAGAGCAGGCCACGAGACTGGTTTTTCGCATGGACGTGACCGTGAGAAACTCGCCCTTCCAAGTGAACCTGGCACCCACATGCAAGACCGTTGGCGTTTTGGCGCTCTCCTCCCAGAGAACCTTGGGGCGGTCCGCAAAATGCTCGAAGCTCTCCTGTCCGCTCGTGTGATTGCACTCGCACGCGGTCGAGTAAAAGTGCTCTCCCGCGTGGCTGCCTGCGCCATCGCCAAACCAGTAGTGTCCGCGCAGGTCGAAATAGATGCGTTTGAACGTGTCGGGTCGGAATGGCAAGTCCGCCGTGATGCAGTTTACGAGCGTGCTTCGCAACGAGGGATTGAGTCGCTTGAAGCTACGCTGCGGTGAGTTCTTGAGCATTTGCTCGCAAATATCGAATACGATGTCTCTCATGTTGTTCTCTATTATGGTTTTGACTTCCTGATTTCTACCATCGCCGCCTCAATGAACTCCTGCTTACTCCGAATCAGATGGACGACGATTCCCAGCATTTCGGCTTTCTTCGCCCAGGCGTTTTGCTCTGGGGTCCGCTTGCCAGTCGCGGACTTAAATTCCACCCAGAGTGAGCTACCACCTGGCAGGCCGTAGATGCGATCATTAGCCCCAACAGGGAGCGTGCTGCGCTTGTCCGACCGGGGACCGTAAGCCAACCATGGCGGCCATTGTGATGCCGCGTAGGCGTCGCACTGCTCCTGCAGCCCCCCGTGGCCGACCTCGCGCTCGGCGGCGGGTCCAGCAAGGGAATCCCGATCCGGTTCCCATGGCGGCTCTGCCGGCGCCGTTCGTTCAGCGGGACAAGGAAAATCTTCTCGGGTCGGATAGCGCATCAGGCCGCAACCACAACGGAACATCTGCGTCGCCGGATCGAATGTCCAGCGATGGCGGCACTTGGCCTGCGATTCCTGTTCGGACATGGAAACCATACGCTATTTCTTCTCCTTGAAGCAGGGGCAGTTCTCACCATCACCTTTCCAAATCCGCGTTTTGTAATAATTTAGGTTGGATAGGCTCACACTTGACGGCAATTTCGGCGCAGTAATCGGATAGCGGCAGAAGCCAAAATCAACGCCCTTGGTAACAGGCCACTCGGCCCACTTGCAATTCTTACAGCATTTAGCTTTGGCCATAATCAGCCTTTCTGCCTTTCTTCCAATCGCACGCAGGCCCGCAGGCCCTCCATCGTTTCGTGGTCGCGTTCGGCGAGAAGGTCGCACAGACGAATCTGCTTTAGGCCAATCGTGTCAGTCAACCGCTGCAACTCGGCACGACTAACTTCCAAGTCGTGCTGCAACTGCTCGATTTGCTCTTCGAGGGTCATGATGCTAGGAGTTTTTCGAGGCGATTGGCTATCGCGCGCGCCCGAAGGCAACAATCCCCAATCGCCTTATACCCATGGGCATCGCAATCGTGCTCATACAGGAGGTGCTCGCCAGCAACAGCCAGACGCCTCAAAACATCCAGTGCGGCCCAAGGCTCAGTCATACCTAACGCTTGATGGAGCTTATCACGGTTGATCCAGCCTTTGCCGGCGTCGGTTGATTCCGCCGCGCTTCGCTTAGTCTTAAAATAATCCCACATCCCCGCCGAACTCCAAATACCTACTAATGTCGGAACTTCCTCAAGTAGTTCCCGCATTTCCGCCGCCGCTTTCTCCGCAACCTCGGCGCGGTCCCTCAACTGGCTCGCCCATTTCTCCAAGGCCATCGAGACACAGTCGGGGGAATTTGGATTACCATAGTCGAGCTTGGCGTGCAGAACTTCGTTGATGCGCTCCATCCATTTCTGGTCCCGGCGATTGGCATCAGCAACAGCCTCCACCCGCTTTCGACTGAGAAAAACCGATGATTCCGCCAGCCGGACACACTCGCGCGAGCAGCGGACGGCCTCGCAGAGCAACCCCAAAACAGTATCAGCGGAAATACCTACAACTCCCGGCTGCTGGCACTCCTGGATCACAGTCTGGCAACCGACTTGAAAATCCGCGTGGGTCATCTGCAGCCTTTGGTTATAAATGCGGTGGTTCCGGCCGGTCATCGGCAGATTGCGGCGGGCGCGGATTGTGGATCGGATGCCGCTCCACATGCTCGCCAAGTTGTTCATACCATTCATCAGTTTCAGGCTCCGGCGCCGTGGCCAGCGGTTCCTGGAAGTCCCGATCCTTGGCGTGCGGGATTGGCGGGTGATCTCGGCGGTAGGCATCCCAGAGCGCCCAGAGCACTAAAAGGATAATCAGGGCGAGGCTGGCGATCACGGATAGTTGGTCGCCGTAACGTTGGATAAAGGTCGTCGTGTCGAGGGTCATAAATCAGGCTTCGTTGAGCATCCAGGGCAGGGGCTGGATTCGACCAAGTGCAGAACTATAGCCCGGCCAAGTGCCGGTCTTGAGACATTGGCAGTACTTGCGTAATCCGGCCTGGTAGCTGGCCCGTCCAAGCTCCACAAATTCGATAGAGAGCGGCCAGACGACCGTCTCCCATGGCGGCGGCGTCTCCTGCACGATATGCCACCAGTCAGTCCGGTCTTCCCTAGTTGCGGCGACGTAAAGGTCGGTGAAGAAAGCTGCCTGAATGTGGGAGCCCCGTTCCCAGACCTTGCGGGTCCATGCCCCTTCTGCCGCGCACGTCGTAGTCTTGAAGTCGGCCAGCACTTTCCCAAATCGCTCATCGGCTGGATCGGGCACGAGGTCAAGCAGAGCCTTGATGGGAATCATGATGCCGCTTTCCTTGTCGTGGTACTCCCCAACGACCATGACTTGCTTCCGAGAGCAATTAATCAATGCCGCCGCATCGGGAAGGCCAAAGTCGAATTTCACCGCATTCTGGGCCAGGTTGAAATCATCGGCTTTGACGATCTGTTTCTCGCCTTGCTGCTTTCGCCATTCCTTGCAGAAATTGGCTTGGAAGGTCCAGGGCTTCGGCTCCCCGGTTTTGGTGTCGGGATATGTTTCAGGGCAGACCGCAAATCGTTTGTCAAACTCACCGGGTGCCAGAACAAGACAGTCCATCAGAGAACCCCATTCCGTCTGTTTGGTGTCCTCTGACTCATAACCCATTCGCCAACGATGTGCATTCGTCAGGATTTCCCGCAGGTTGCTGTTGGTCATCGGGAATATGAGGTCGCCCCTGGCAACGTCCGCCCGATGATATGCTGCCGGGTCCACGTTCTCAGCAACCACCTTCGCGTTAGTGAAGGGATTCGGAAGTTCACCGATAAAGGGATTGGTCGCGGTCATGGAATTACGTCGGACAGGATGGTTTTAACTTCGTCAATCGTGTGAGTCAACCGCTCGGCGGTGGAGAGGACTTCGATATTTTCGGCGTCACCCAGCAACGCGCGTTCGCGGAGCCAAACCTCAGCCTCTACTTTCCGGCCTGGCTTCGTTGTGGCCTTGAGGCGCGGGGCGAGCAAGTCCATCAACTCCTTTTTCAAATCAGGCACAGTCAATACACCCTGGGGCGCATGGCGGGTTGGTGCTGACGGGCAAGGATCAGCGCCGGCGCACCATCGCGCCAGCGCCTCTCCGTGCTTCACTCCAACTTGCTCAGACGGCCCTGGTAGACAAGCCCGGATGCCTGGATGCGTGGTCTTGCGGATGATGATAAACCCGCCGTTGCCTTCTTTTGCATAGCATTCGAGGTTGACCGTCATTTCAAAGATAAATCGGGAGTCGGCGATGCACGTGCAGAAATCGTCTTTCTCGACGACCCGCTTGCCGTCCGGCCCTTTGTCCATCCGCGTTTTTTCCTCGCCGCGCAGGCAGCAAAGAATGTGGACCGGAGAACGGAGAAGTCGCTGGACAAATTTCTTGTGGACCATCTTTGGCCGAATCCAAGCAGCCATCCGACACTGCTCGCGCTTTTTCCAGTCCTGGCCCGCCATACGGTCAAGCTCAGCATCCTGCATGTCGAGGACGCCGCCCTCACCGGCCCATTCGTGCGACATTGAATCCACCAGCACGACATCAGCGGCCTGCTCCGCAACTTCGATTGCCTCCACATACCGCTCCGGCGTGAATGGCTCAGCCAAGTCAATCACCGAATACCCGCCAGGAATCTGGTCGGCAAAGAGACTCATCCGGTGGTTCTCAGTGTCGATCCCGACAATGCGGCCCGATGGCCCGACAAGCCCCCTGGCAAAGAGCAACGCCGACATGGTCTTGCCGCCGCCGGACTTGCCGTAGAAACCGACAAGGGCTTTGACGCTCGAACGTGTCGCTGGCTTTATCTCGAAGCTCATTTTGTTCCCCCGCGCGCCGCCTCCGGGCAACTCACAAGTTTGGCTTGTTGGTTCATTTCGCCTCACTCGCTTTCGCGGCCTCGGGCTCGGCCTCGGCGATGAACTGGATCAACCACGAACCAACCGTAAGCAAGTGGTAATGCACCTGAATGTACTCGAACTCCTCGTTGGTAAAGCACAAGTCGCCGCATTTGGCGCCGTTCATGAAGACGCGGACATGGGTGTGGCTGCCTTGGCGCTGGTAGTACCACTTCATATCGTCTCCTTCGGGGTTGCAGGGGTCGCTTCTGACTTACCATCGGCCAGCCGTTGCGCTTGGGCTTCGAACGCCGCCAGGCCTTCGCGGGCCTCTTGAAGCCTCTTTTTGAGAGCCTCGGCGTGCCTCGGTTTTGTAGCCAACCTCTCGACGGCCTCGTCAATGCTCGGCCCGGCACCAACCTGCACGTTGCACTGGCCGCGGTCCCAGGAAATCGCGCTCACTGTCGCGCTGCCGTCGCTTGAGAACACAAATTCCAGTTTAGCCTCGCCGGGGCCGAATAGCGTCTGGATTCTGGCCAGCGCCGATCTAATTTCTGCTTCTGTTCCTATTTTCATCTTGCCTTTCTTTTTCGGTTCCAGCGCTTCATGCGCCGGCGGTCGGCTTGGAGCTTTTTCATTTGTGGGGTCTCCTGCATTTGCGCGAACCGTTCACGTCGGACTTGAGCGGACCGCTTGCCCAACTCTGACATCCATCGCCGCTCAGCTTCGGGAATCGCTGTTTCTGTGCTCATTTCGGGTGAAGAGTAACAGTTCCTTCGCTCGTTCGTCAACAATTATTTTCGCCACCGCGATAATCAGTCGGTAAAATGCGGTCCAAACGCTGATTATTTCTTGCGCGGCATTTTCCCAATGAGCCGCTGCACCAGTTGGCCCACTCGGAATTTCTGCCGGGCGGCCAGGAGTTCCTGGCGTTTGAATGTCAGTTTCATATTCGATTTTGTTTTGGTTTACTGCGAAATCAGCCCGATCTTCCGGGCGTGGGCGAGGGCCTTGGCAGCCGTGCAGTGAACATCGTAGAGCGCGTCGGCCAACCGTGGCGGAGATTTCATATCATCGTAAGAATCGTAGGCCCAAGCAAGGGCCTCAATAAGCGGCATCACGTCCGCCTTGGAGAAGAAGTCATTATTGGAGACGCCTTCCAAGCCATCGGCCAAAATGCCCATCGCTTTTGCGCGAAGGTCATCAACCAAGGCAGCGTTGGCATCACGCATGGCCGACATTAATTGGGTGTTGGCCTTCTGCGCGGCTTCGAGGTTAGACTTGGGCACGAAGTCGCTGGGCGCTTCTGCTTCGAGCGCCTCTCGAAGGGCTAGAAATGAGTCATCGGCTGCCAAGCTCAATTCGCCCATTCCCGCCACATTATGGGAACGCACGTTAGCAACAAAATCCGATGCTGCTTGCAGTAGCGTCGCAAATTGACTTTGCCTTTGAAGATCAGCCTTCTGCGCGACTTCGAGCTTGGCCCGGAGTTCTTCGATCTGCCGCTCAAGCTCTTGGGGCGGGACTTGGTATTGGGGGCTCATGCGGCCCCCTTTGCGCTGAGGCCCTGCGCCGCTTTCGCCAGGTTTGCGGCCTTTCTGCGCTGACGCTCCACGGTCTCAACCGTGACAGTGAACCAGTCGGCCAGGGCCCTGTTTGTCTTGGTCCAATCTGCCTCGGCCCAATTCGGATTTGGCCCGCGCTTTTTGCGGGCCGGCTTGGCGGGCTGTTCACCATCGGGCTGCCAGGAGAGCACGGCGATGAAGTCCGCCGCGTTGCAGGCTATTAGGTCCGCGACATTTGCTGCCAATTCTGGCGCTAAATCTATCAAGGCGGCGGCCTTGGCGGCGATTGTGTCGGGGTATTTTTTGCCCTTGTACTCCACGGGATGCTCCGTGAGGACCTTGAATTTGGGCTCTTTTTCATTCATGCCCGCGATTTTGCCAGAGCGGCAGAAATTTAGCAAGAACTATTTTCATTTTTTCTGCATTTCCTTACTTGACTATTTTAGGCGTTCGTGAGAATATCGGGCCATGGCAAACAAATCGAAGACGACAATCCAAGTCGAACCGGAACTGCATTACCAGGTGAAAATTGTTGCGGCTACCCTTGGGATCATGATTCAAGATGCTGTTGCGGAAGCATTGAGGGCATGGCTTCCGCTGGCTCGCCGGCGCGCGGCTAAGACGTTCAAAGGAACCCGATGAACCTCGCCCCACAAACCCCCGCCTGGTCCGATGCCCTGTGGCTGGAAGTCACAGCGCGCCTGCGCGAGTGCGGCTCGCCGGCCCCGCCTTTCATCGGCCACTCGGCGGCCAACGTGATCTGGGACTGGATGGCAAACCCCGGCCACTGGCTAATCACGGTGGACCTCGGCACGCGAATTCACTGGTCGATCGTCCGCGACCCTAACTGGAAACCGCCCGGATTATGACGACGCCCCAAATCGAGCCAATCCCCATGACGACCGTGCAGACCATGTTCGAGGTCATCGTGCCGGAGATTCCGCCAGCACCGACGCACATCTATTTGGTTCTCTCATTTTATCGCGGGCCAGGATGGATGCACGACCAGTGGAGGTTGCACAAGCGCGAATGCGCCAGCCAGCAAAAGGCCGAGGAATTCGCGCGGGGATTGCCTCTATACGAGACCTACCGGCAGATTATCAAGATTGAATGCAGGGCGATAACCGCGCCAAAGCCATGAGCGACATCCCACCAACCGCGAAAAAACCTCGATGGCTCCGAAAAAGGGAAGTTTGGCGCGAAAATTACAACCGGGAAGCACGTCGCCGAAACTTTGATCGCCAGTGCGAACGGAGTGCGATGCGGCAGGCAATCAAGGAGACGCAAACACCGCCATGACCATCCCCCAACGCATTAGATTAAGCAGAGCGCGCGGTTTCAATTTACAGGCCGCCTCGCGCGCCCTCAATGGGCTGCCAGCAGTGAACTGTTCCCGGCCCAGCAAATGGGGCAATGGTTTTCGCGTTCAAGGCAAGATGACCCGTGGCGATGCGAAGTGGTATTACCGCGTGTGGTTAGAGGACAGTGTCGCCGGACAGGCAACCGCCATCGCGGCCCGAGACGAGCTTCGCGGCAAGAACCTTGCCTGCTGGTGCCACATCTGGCAATGCCCAAAGTGTGAGCGATTCTGCGATATTTGGACGCATGAACGCGCTCCAAAATGCACGTATGACCACCACGCAGCCACCGTCATGCTCCGCGTGCCCTGCCATTGCGACATCCTCCTGAAATATGCCCAACAAACTTAATCTCTGCGGTAAGACCTTCGGAAGGCTGACTGTCATTTCGGAATCTGGTCGCAACAGGTGGGGTGCAGTGGTTTGGGCGTGCCTCTGCGCTTGCGACGCCAGAACCATTTCGATGGTCAGAGGTTCTGACTTGGTACGGGATGCTGTAAAGTCGTGCGGCTGCCTGGTGGTGGAAAGGAACCGCGTGTTGAAGGGGCTGCCCAACGCGCGCGGAAGGTATTCGATTTACTGCCAGAAGTGCGCAGACGGGTCTGACCATAAAGCCAAAAAAAGTTGTTGACGCGGGCGGCGAAAGGGTGTTGAATCGCGCTTGGTGAAGTTCGACGAACGAAATTTCCAGGCTGCCGCTCGGTTGGCTTTCCCTCTGGGATTGTCGGACTTCACCGTCTCCAACCGGGCGGCGGCCTTGAGTTTTTACAGGGGTGCCTCGTGTATGCGAAGGTTTTTGAGCAAATTTACGATTCGAGCATAGCCGACAACTGGAAAACACGTATCGTTTTTCAGGACATGATCGTCTTGGCTGACAGCGACGGCGTGATCGACAAGACCCCCGAAGCCATCGCTGCCCGGACTCGACTTCCTTTTGACATGGTGACGGACGCCATTAAAGAGCTGGAATCACCAGACCCCCGCAGTAGAACCCACGAGGAGGAGGGCCGACGGATAGTCAAAATAGACCCAGGCCGCGATTGGGGATGGCGCATCGTCAATTATCTCCTATACCGGAACATGAAAGAGGAATTTGATCGCAAGTCCTATATGCGCCGGTATATGCGCAAAAAAAGGCTGAAAAATCAAGGTTGTGTCGAGGCTGTTAAACTCAGTCTAACAAAAGCTAACACCGTTAAACGCCCGTTAAACTTTCCTCCCTCTTCTTCTCTATCTACTTCAAAGGAAGGGGGTGCGGGGGAAGGAGGAGAGGTTGAACTACCCACGAGGTTCCCTAAAACAGCCGAAGAAGCAATCCAGGCTTCCGCTGCCATTGCGGCGCCCGAACGATTCATCCGCAAGACTTGGGACGCAGCCATGTCGCGCTGTGGGCGGGACGCCAGGGGACAACCGATTTTGAGTTGGGCTCATTACCTTTCGGCCTGCAAAGCCTATGAGCAAGACAGGAATAACCGAGCAAAATACCCATCATCGGCGCAGGGCCGGCCTGGTGGGGTTGAACTAACGCCAGGTTGCGGGAAAGGCCCGATATGATCGACCGCTTACCGCCGCATTCGATTGAGGCCGGCCAGGCGGTCCTTGGTTGCTGTCTGATGGAGCCAAACACCTGTATTCCAGCTTGTATTGAGCGATTTGGCTCCGATCCTACGGTCTTTTACGATCTTCGTCATGGGGAGATTTTCAAGCTCTTGACGCAGATGTACGACGCTCGGGATGGGATTGACCTTATCACCTTGCAGCAAAAGCTCAAAGACAGGCAACTGCTGGAAAGCGTCGGGGGAATCACCTATCTCTTACAACTTTCTGATTGCGTCAATACAACCGCAAACCTGAGCTACTATGCCGACATCCTGGCCGAAAAAGCGACACTGCGCCGGCTTATCTCCGTGGCAACCAGTATCGTAAGCCGGACTTTTAATCATGAGGGCGACGTGGAATCCGCCGTGGACCGCGCCGAGGCTGAAATTCTAGCCATCCGCCGCGATTCATCAAACCGGGATTTCATCGCTGCTAAGCCGCTTACAAAATCAGCCATAGATGAAATCGAGCGGATTCACAATGCGCAGGGTGCTTTGACGGGTCTGGCCACGGGATTTGCGGACTTAGATAGGATGACTTGGGGGCTTCAAGCCGGCGAGACAACAGTTATTTCCGGGTTCCCTAGCAGTGGCAAAACCTCGCTGGCAATGAACATCGCCGAGCACGTGGCGCTTGCACTCAAAAAGCCGGTCGGCGTTTTCAGCTTGGAAATGGGTGCTCTGGCTTTGGGGATTCGGATGATATGTTCTCATTCCAGGGTAAATCTGCGCGCGATCATGGCCAAGGGCGCAAGAGAGTCGGACTTCCCCAAAATGATGGCTGCCGCCGGACAGATCGCTAACTCACTCCTGTTCGTAAGTCAGATTTCCGGTCTTTCGGTTTACGAGCTTCGGGCCAGGGCAAGGCGACTTCACCAGGAGCACCAGATTGCCCTCTTTGTCGTGGACTACATCCAGTTAATGAACGCCGCCGGCAACGGCAAAGACCCCGAAAACCGCACCAAAGAAATGGACGCCATTTCCCACGGCCTGCACGACCTTTTCAAGGAGCTTGGCTGCCACGGCTTGGTGCTGAGTCAGATAACAGATGAAGGCAAGTTGCGCGATAGCCGCGCCATAGGCCAGGACGCGGACGGAGTTTGGAGGTTGAAGCCGGCGACGGAACAGGAACCGAACGATGACGCATTGCCGGTTAAACTCGAAATCATCAAACAACGCAACGGGCCTACCGGGATTGTGGACCTAACCTTCATCAAACCATACACACGCTTTGAGTCTGCCGCACGAATATCTGACGAGGATGTGCCCCACGACATGCCAAGGCGACCGTACAATGATTAACCTATGAGCGAACCGATTGACCCCAAAACCCGCGAAGAATTCTGCACGGCCTGGCGTGAAATAGCGCCGGCCTCAATGTTCAAAGCGCGCGCCGAAAAAGCCGCCGCCGAGCATGGCGCGTGGCTGATGTTCAAGAAACTGCGCCAGCCGCCAGGGCCGCCGCCCTTGCCTCCTCGCGGCGAGGCCGTTCCTTTTCTGCCGCCATGAACGCCGCCGATATTCACGCCGCAATCATGCGCGACATTTTCCGACCCGGCGCATGGGTTTACCTGCGCGAGTTCCGAGCGGGCACAGGTTGGGGGGCAAACGCGAATCGTTACCTGGACGCCTGGGCGATCCAGCCGTGGCCATCAAGCGGCATGGGTATTGTGGGGATTGAAATCAAAACAAGCCGCCCAGATTGGATGCGAGAGTTGAAGGGACCAATGAAGCGTGATCCTGCCCTGCGTATTTCCAACCAGTTTTATTTTGCGGCTCCACACTGCATGCTGGTGGAGTCTGAAATCCCGACGGAGTGCGGCTTGATCGAGGTCTGGGCTGATGGCACGGCGCATATTACCGCCGAAGCGCCATGGCGGGAATGCCTGCCGACATGGCCCTTCGTCGCTTCGTTGGCACGGCGGGTGGCTGAATTAACCGCGCACGTGACAGCGCCATGAATTTACGCACCGTCGCCATCCTGTTCGCGGACAGGGATTCCATCTACAAGACCCTGCCAGGCGTGGAAGTTTACGACGTTGACCGCGACGCCCGCACTTTCCCCGGCGGAATGCCGGTCGTGGCGCATCCGCCATGCCGCTTGTGGTCTTGTCTCTCGCACTTCTCGACCGCGCCGCCAGAGGAAAAGCTGCTGGCACCTTGGGTGGTTGAGCAAGTCCGCAAGTGGGGCGGGGTCGTGGAGCACCCTATGACCAGCAGGTTCTGGCGAGAGCCAGGAATGCCGGCATTGGGTGAACGGGATGAATTCCAGGGCTGGTATCTACCTGTGCTTCAATGGTGGTTCGGCCATCGAGCGGAGAAAGCCACCCGGCTTTACATCGTGGGACTACGCCGTAGAGAAGTGCCCCCGGTGCCGTTTTGCCTCGGTGAGCCCACTCACTGCATAGACCGGCCAGGAGCAGCCAGGCTAAAGGCTGAACCGTGGAGAGGGAAAAAACCGTGGGTGTCCAAGCGCGAGCGCAGCGCCACCCCCTCCGCCTTCGCCGAGTGGCTGGTCGAAGTCGCCAGGCGCACGACTCCGCCTTGACCTGTTGCAGAATTTGCAACAACTAAAAACCCCGGCAGACTCCCGCCGGGGTGATACCTAAACGACGTTTTGCTTTTGCTATTCTCGGGTCAGGCTCCTTTCTGGTCGCTGCGGTGAGTCCGCAGAAATAACTCAACCCAGTGGTCAAATCGAGAATCAATTTTAGTCAAGCCCCAAAACCAGCGCCGCAAGCGCAAGAGGAGGGACTTCATGCTGCCAGGGGAAGAAGGGCCGCGTATTCCGGGGTGCCGTCCAAAAAGCGGACTCGGTCCTTGTCAAAATAGTCGGTCTGCACGTCTGTGTCGTTCTCAATCCTGCCCAGTTCACGCGGCAGATTGTCGCCATAATTCTTGGCGCAAATAGTGATCGCCAGCGCCCCGTTGATCAGTGTGCCTTTCATGTACCACGCCGGGACGTGTTTGCCCTCAAGGGTTTTGACCCCGTGCACCGAGCAGCGCACGCCGTTGATCTCAACCGCGCTGATGCTGCTCCGCGCCTTACGGTCTGCCGCCTGCTTTGCTTTGAGTTCTTGGTGGCCGGCCAGCCCGCTCCAAAAGCGGTCAATGTTCTCCTGCCGTTGTTCCGCCGTCCGAAAGCGGTAGTGCCACAATGGGCGCGCCGACTTGCCCCAGAAGGCCGCGCCGTAAAGCACGCCGCCAGCCTGGTAGGTCATCACTAGCGAATCAGAACCGGGCCGCGATTCCTCAGCCGGGTTCTCACCGCGCGCAAGTGCGTGCCGGTACGCGTTCAGTTCCTCAGTCGTTGTGAATTTCGGAGTCAGTCTCATATCATTGCCTTTCTTTTCGCCAGCCGACACGCGGCTGGTCGGGTCTGCCCGCGACCGGAGCCGCGAGTAGAACCGAATCAGGAGAGGACGCGGCGGGCAGCGGGGCGGGGTGATTGACGCGCCAACCGCAGCGCCTGCTCGGCCTCTCCACCGCTTGCATTGTAACCGCGCCCGTCCAGTTCGACGGCGCTGCCATCGGCGAACTGCCAACGGGCTGTCAAGCTCCACCCGTTGTCGCACCTCCGGCAATCGCGCTCGTCGAGGTATAGGGTGCATCGTGAATTCAGAATTTGCTCGTTCATATTTGCCTTTCTTTTCGGGCTTGGCCCGCGTCGCCCGGCGCTGGCCAGGGGCCGCGCCACTTGCAGCCGCGCTTGTGCTCGTCGTGACAACGCACGGTTCGCAGCACAATCACCTTGCCCTTGCGTTGCGCTGTGTCCCGCCCGAAGTGATGTCCACCGCAAGCGGGACAGATGAATGTTCGGTCGGCCTTCACGCCTTGGCCTCCGCGAGCACGCTGGCGATCCTGGTGGCCTCGCCGTCCTCGGTTGCCTGCTGTTGCTTGTGGGTCTCTATCGCCGACGCCAAGCCCTTACCGATCTCGATCAGGACCTTATCGGGGACGCGCAATAGCGGCTCGCCGACTGGACCGTTTGGCGGTTGCTCGGACCGGTCCGGCTGCAAATAATACCTGCTCTGGCGGTATATCTGATTATGGCCGTCGAAATAATCCAACTTTGGAAACGTCAACTGCCATTGGCCGTCCACGATCCAAGCATAGTCTGACCGGACATCCTCCCAGTCTCGTCCGCAACCGCTCCACTGCGAGCAGCCCGCATAGACTAGTTGATCTGTGATTGTGTGGCCGCCCACTGCGAGCGGCATCATGTCGTCATCTAGCTGCGCCAGAATCGCCTCGCGCAACGCCTTACGTGCTTCTTTGTTCATTTTTTTCTGCCGGCCTCTCAGCCGTCCGCCCTGGTTGTTTGCGCCGGGATCACGCCTGCGCTATCAACCGCCAGGCCGATAGCCCGCGTCCAGGTCCGTCTGGGCCTGGAAGCGGAAGGAGGAT
>Ga0116116_1001285_pt1 | contig 19364 bp, 36 predicted proteins | sample June2015DPH_10_1_FD_89722 | JGI IMG/M metagenome (GOLD analysis project Ga0116116, IMG submission 89722) | Peatland microbial communities from SPRUCE experiment site at the Marcell Experimental Forest, Minnesota, USA - June2015DPH_10_150 | ecosystem: Environmental > Terrestrial > Soil > Wetlands... | reverse complement strand
GGTCCCGCCCTCGAGGGCTTGGGCGTTGGCGAAGCCCGAATCGGCGAGGAAGTCGTGAGCGCCGGCCAAGAAATCCCACCCGTTGTAACCGGCCCCGCTCGTCACCGCCGTCGCCACGAGCTCGGTCCCGTTGTCCGTGACCGTGACGAGCACGGAAAGCGCGTCGGTGGCGGGATCGACGGCCGCGCCCATCGCGGCCTCGACCTCGGCGAGTGTCGTGTAGAGGCCCGCGGCCACCGTGTAGACAACCTCGCCCCCGGGCGCGCCGAACTTGAACGTGTCATTTGTGCCAGTGATGACAGCAAGTCCGGCCGCGACCCCGCCCTCGAGGGATTGGGCGTTGGCGAAGCCCGAGGCCGCGAGAAAGTCGGTCGCGCCCGTCAGGAAATCCCACCCGTTCCACGTGACGCCGCCCAGGACCGTCACGGCCTCGAGCTTCGTACCGGAGACATCGACGGCAACAATGTCGAAAAGGGTGCCCGTGTGCCCGGGATTCTCGGCGCCGAGCATCGCGTTCGCAACGTCGGCGAGCGTCGTGTACGTGCCCGCGGCCACCGTGTAGACAACCTCGCCCCCTGGCGCGCCGAACTTGAACGTGTCGTTTGCGCCCGTCGTGACGACAAGGCCGCCGGCGCTCCCGCCCGCCAGCGTGTCGCCGGCCGCGAAACCGGGGTACGCGTAAGACACGTTGAAGAAGTGGTGGAGGAAATCGCCGCCGGTGCCGGACTGGAAATCCCAACCGTTGTCGGCGCCGCTCCCGGCCTTGGCGGTCGCGGTGATGGTCGCGCCGTCGTCGGCCAGCGTGACGAAATCGCCGAACGTGCCGGAGCCGCCCGTCGCGGCGAGCATCGCGGCCTCGAGGTCCGCGAGCGTCGCGTAGGTGCCAGCCGCGACCGTGTAGAGCACCTCGGAGCCCGCCGGGCCGAACTGGAACGTTTCGTTACCGTCCCCGACCTCACCGACGCGCGCCGGTGCGCTCGCGACGACGTAGGCGGGCACCGGCGCCGGGATCGTCGGCGGGTTCGTCGCAGTCACCCGCGCCGCGATCGCGGCGGGGATCGTCGGCGCGCTTCCCGCGGTGGCCGCCGCCGGCGTTTCCCCGCCCCCGTTGGTGCCGTCTTTCGACACGACGGCGAGGAGCGGCGCGGGGCCGGTGAACCGTGCCGGCGCCATCCGGAGGGCCGCCGCCGGCGACGCCGCGGCGATGGCACAACGCACGGCGAGATCGCTTTCCGTGCCCCCCACCAGCACGTCACCAGCGGAGCCTCCGGCGAGCACGTCGGGCGCGGTCACGTCGACCGGCGCTCCTCCCGCCGCGAGCCCGTAGAGCCCCTTCGGGGAGCCGACAAAGGTTCCCACGTCGGCGCACGCGGGCGAGGCGTTCCACGCGGTCACAACCTCGAGCCAAGCGTCGCGGAGAATTTCGCCGGGGTTCGGCTGGTACGCGACGACGCCGGAAGCGAGGCCCGGCGTCGTGGCCTTTATGTTGACCCGGAAAAGTGCCATGACTCAAGCCTACCCTTCTAGCTGGCCGATGGTGAGACCCGCACCGCTGTGTAACCGGTAGCAGGATCGGTGTTGTCTAATGTGGTGGACCCTATAAGTTGCCCTCGGTAGTTGCCGGCAACTTGAAGGAATAGACTGCCCTTTACCGTCACCTTCACAATGCAAGTGAGACTGAGAGGAAAATCCTGATCAACCGAGAAGGCACCACCACCGGCAGCTTGTGTTGGCCCTATGAATGTTGCCGTAGCGGTGCCGGGAACTACCCTGATTCTCCCTGCCTGTGGAGGCGAACCGTAAAGCACATAGTTGGCTTGCATGGTGAGAAGCCATGTGCCTATGTCTAGGTCGGGTGTTGTTTCGTATGTTTGAAAACCGCCCAATGAGCCAAATATCCAATTGGGGTCTTCATTGTAGGCGACGTATTCGAGTGCGCTACCGCCGCCTGCGGTGGCAAGGTCAACTATCGGCCCTGTGCCGTTGGTGACCGTAATACTACCGTCAGTTGATTCAACCTCTGTGATGCCCTTGCTAGGTAAAGGGAGCACCACGAAGCCGAAAGCCTCCGTGTCCGTGTTGCCGTCGGCATCGGTCGCCGTCAGAACGGCCGTCGAGCCACCCTTCGCCGTCGGGGTCCCCGTGACGTGGCCGCCCAATGAGAGCGATAAGCCGGCGGGGAGCGAGCCCCCCGTCAGTGCCCACGTGTACGGCTTCGTCCCGCCGGAAGCGTGGAAACAGAAGGAATAGCCGACCGTCGCCATCCCCTCGGGCGGCGTTTCGATGACGATTACTAACGGGCCCTGCTCAATCTGGATCGGCTGATCTGCAACCTCGACGGGCAACGGCAAGGGCCCGGCGACGGTGACCTCATTGGGCGGCGGGCTCCCGCTGCCCGCGACGGTCGGAGGCACCCCGGTTGGCAGCAGAAATTGGAAATTCGGGTCATCTAGGGCCACCCGGTAGCCGATGAGCGTCGCCTCGTACTCTGCGCCCTCGACCAGCCCCGAGGTGCACGAGAATGTCAGCGTGTCGCCGTCGAGGACCGTCATCGGCCCGAGGCTGGAACCGCCGGGCAACGGGAAGAGCGGGAGCGTGTTCAGCGTGACGAGCCAGGAAAGCGTCGCGGTCGGCTCGAATGGGAGCGTGACGACCGCCTGACACGCGTAGCCGGTGCGGACGAGCGCGCCGCCGCTGAAACTGAGCGAGCCCGAACCGTCGGCGGCGCCCTTGCAGTCGGCGCGGCCGAGGACGCGCCCGGAGCGTTCCGCCGCGTTCGTCATCAGAAGGGCTCCTCGCCCTCGTCGCTCCCGCTCACCGCGTGGAGCCGGCCGCCCCGCTGATTGTACGGGGCGTCATGGGTGCGAGCTCGCTCGTGCCGGCGGTACTCCTCGCGCTGGCCGGCCTGGCGCGTCCGCTCGTGACGCTTGGCCGCCGGCGAGGTGCCCCCCGCCGCGGTCCCGGAGGCTTTCATCACGCGCGCCGCCTCCTCTTCCTGGCGGGCCCGGGCCTGTTCTTGGCGGACCCGGGCGCGCTGTAGGGCGGCGCTCTGCTCGGCGGTCCTCGTCGTCGCCTCCGTGCGCCGGCCGACGTGCTCGCGGGCGGTCCGTGTTTCCGCGACACGCGTTCGCGCCGTTTCGGTCCGGGCCTCCGTCGTCGCTCGCGTGGCGCCGCGGGCCCGCCGGCGTGTCGGCGACAACGCCCGCTGTATCGGCCGCGCCGCGCGTCCGAGGGGCACGCCGGCGCCCTCGAGGTCGCGCACGATCATGTACGCGCCCAGCACGACCAAGGCCGCCCCGCCCAGCATTTCGAGCAGGTCGCGGAGGGCCGACACGATGCCGCCGGCGATCTCCGTCGCCACCCCGGAGACCGGGCCGCCGATGGAGGAGGCGGTCCCCGGCGTCGATTTCGTCGTCGCGACCGGGCCCTCGCTCGGGAAGGCGTTCCCCCACGAGGAGGCCGCCTCGGCTTTCTCGAGCTGCGTCAGCGAGGCGCCCCCGCGGAGGCCCGCGACGATTGGCGCGTAGCCGTAGGAGGGGTCGCTCTTCTCGAGCGTGTCGACCGTCGCCTCGTAGCCCTCCGCCGGCGTCGGGTAGTTCTGCACGCCCACGCTGTTGAGCGAGCTCGCTCCGGCCATCGGGAGCGTGGTGTCGAACGGGTTGTATTCGCCGCCATGTTGCCTGAGGCCCGACGGCTTGAAGGTCTCGCTCATCGGGTCGAACGTGTAACCCGTCGGCATGGCGCCCGTCTCGCCGCCCTGGCCGTGCTCCTCGGTGAACCAGGCTTCGAAAAAGGCACGGTCCGCGGCGGTCGGGTGCGTCACGCCGAGGCGTTGGAAGAGCTCATCCTCCCAATCCGAGGGCTCGGCGAAGAGCCCCGGCGCCGGTTGCGAGGCCTCGGTCGCGGTGCCGGTCATTGGCGCCGCCCGAATACCGCACGTTTGGCGAGACCCGCCCAACGGAGCCCGAGGAAGCCCACGGCGATTTTCGTGTCGCGGAGGGCCCGGCGGAGCTCGCCCGGCTCGAGGGGCTTGTATTGGCGCCGACGTGCCACGTTACTGATTTCAGTAACGGGCACCTCCGCCGGCGTGTCGGTCTCGCTCACCATTGCGCCGCGATGTCCTCGCCGCCCTCGTGGGGGTGGGCCAAACCCCAACGGTAGAAAAGGAAAGTCGCCACCAGGTACACCAGCCCGGCGACGAGAATCCACCACGAGTGGAAGATTACCGAGAGGGCCACGCCCAGCACGACGGTCTCGAGGGCGGCTTTGGCGATACCGATTTTCATGTCCTCGTCGGCCCAGGCGAGCTTGTTGCCGCCGGCCGTCGAGAAGGCGCGGAACGTGAACAGGCTCGGGCAGTTTGCCGAGCAGAATGAGGACACGTCCGCGACGAGGAGACCGCCGGCGGCGGCGATCTCCGTCGACATGGCCCAGCCGACGGCCCCGAGGGCGGGGAGCGACATTAGGCCGCCTTGGGTTTCGCCTTGGGTTTCGCCTTGGGTTTCGCCGCGGGTTTCGCCTTGGGTTTCGCCGCGGGCGGGGCGGTCCTGATGGCGCCCTTTTCGGCGGCTTTCCGCTGCGTTGCCTCTTTGTTCAGTTGGGCGGCCTTGGCGGCGTCGCCGGCGGCGGCGGCCTGCGCGGCGGCGAGCTGGTCGGCGCGGGCCTTTTCGATGTCGACCGACAGGTACGTTTTGTTCGCCGCGCTGGCCTCGTTGCCCGTCGTGGTGGACGTGGGCCCCGGTTGCTCCGGGCCACCGGGGTTCGACGGCGTGCCAACGGGCGTGCTCGGCGCGACGATCGAGGGCGGCGTCGGGCTCGAGCTCGTCGGCGACGTGGCGCCGGAGCTGCCCGAGGCGCCGGAAAGCCCGGCGATTTCCTGCTCTATCTGGCCGAGCTCGTCGGCGATGTCCGACTCGCCCGAGGAGGCCGAGGTCTCGCTCGTCGTCGTCTCCGCCGAGGTCGTGCTCGCGGCCTCGCTCGCCTTGTATTTCTTGTAGAGGTAGTAGACGAGACCGGCCACGACGACGAGGACGAGGCCGACTTGCCACGCCTTGAAATGCCCGAACACCGGGGCGTTTAGCCCCTTACCGGAGGGTGTCGTCGCCATATGTCCACCCGGCGAGGAACGCGTACGCGACGAGCAGCACGAGCGCCGTCGCTTGCGGCCCGAGGTAGCTGTAGAGGATCGCGCCGAGCTCCACGATGGCGACGACAAGGAACAGCTTCGCGACGGGCGGGAGGTCCGCGACCTCGCGGAACACGTCATTTACCCGGAGCTCGAAATCAGTCCGTTGCACTTATCGTCACCGCCTTTCGCAAGTAGAGCACGGCCAACGTGAGCACGACGCCCACGAGAAAGCTGGGCCAGTTCCAGACGAGGCCCCCCATCATCCCAGCCCCGCGAACAGTCGCCGGGTGACCTCTTCCTCCGTGTCGCCGGCGAGGGCGAGCTCGGCGGTCACCGGGCCGGGCGTGGCGAGCGAGACCGACGCCGAGGAGCCTTGGGAGTCCATGAGGCCGGCCGGGTGCGGGAGCCTCGGCGGGATGACGTGCCGGCCGTCGATGTTGAAATCCTCCCAATAGGTCTCGCCGACCGAGAGAAACGTGATTCGCCGCGGCGTGCGCGCCAACGCGGCGAGCTCGCCGGGCGACGTGTAGCCGAGCTCCTCGGCGTTGCGGGGGAGGGGCAGGGGCCCGGCGCTTTCGTCGGGAAGGCGCCCGAGGGCCCCGGCTTCCGAGGGATGCCAGTCGACGGTGCCGCCGGGCATGGTCGGCTGAGGGTCAGTCCCCTCCGTCCACCCCGCCTCGCCCGTGAGCTCGAGCGGGAGCTCGTCCTCGAGGAGCGGCCAATCCGGCTCCGTCGCGTCGGGCATGTCAGCTCTGGCCGGTCGCGGCTTTGATGAGATCCGTGCCCGCGTTGCCGAGGCTGTTCACGCCGGCGGCGGTTCCCTTGTAGTTCTTGACCAGCACGTACACGAGGGCGACGAGGAGCAGAGCTCCGGCCACCCCGAAAATGCCGTTAATGCTTAGGACTACGCACCCTCCCTCCCGGAGATCATACCTGCCCGGGCCCTTGCCCCGCGGCAACTTCCGCTCCCGTGGCGGCGGCCGTCGGCGTGGTCGAGGCGCCGGGCGCGACGAAATTGCCGACCGCCGCGACCGCCCCCTCGCCCTGCTTGTTCAGCACCAGCACGTCGGCGATGAGCAGGCCCGACATGGCCGCCGAAACCGTCGGCTGGAAGGCCGCCACGAACAGCACGGAGGCACCACACAACGCGATTGCCACCAGCCGGCGGGGGTCCCACGCCTTGCCGCGGTAGAACGCGACGCCGGAGCAAATGAGCATCATGGCGAGACCGATGAGGATGGCCCGGGGTTTCGTCATACCGCCGCGACCTCGCCGAGCTCGCCGAGGCCGCCCTCGATCGTCGCGCCGAGCTCGCCGAGCTCGCCGAGGCCGCCCTCGCCGGTTCCCTCCGCCCCAATGTTCGGCTCGCTGCCCTCGTCGCCCGTGTCCCCCTCACTACCCTCGTCGCCCGTGTCCCCCTCACTACCGCCGCCGCCGGTGCCGCCCTTGCCGGCTGCCGCGAGCATCCCCGCCGGGAGCAGAGCGGACACGCCGGAGGCGGCGGCCTTGAGGAGCTCGAACCCGACCACCTCGGCGATGGCCTTTTCGGCGCCGGCGCCCTTGGAGTAGGCGGGGATCGTGCCGGTTTTCGACATCGCGGCTCGCACGACCGACCAGAAGGGGAGGTCGTTATAGCCGGACCAGGCGACGACGCACCCGGCGAGAATGAGGAGGACGGCCACGCCCGACATGGGCTAGTCCGTCTGGATCGGCGAGCCGAAGGCCCCCTCGTCGCGCAACCGGCGCGTCGAGGCTGAGGACAGGTACACGAGCACGAGGAGCGCCAGGACGACGGCCACGGCGCCGATGATGAGGCCCTTGCTCATGGGGCCCCCGCTTGCATCGCGGCGGTAACGGGCGCCGCGGCGAGCTCCCGGGCGGCCGTCTCGTAGGGGGCGGGGAGCTCCGGGGCTACCGTGTCGAGCGCCGTGTCGACCACCTTGGCCGCGCCCGCCACGTCCGGGTTCTTGGCCGCGGCCTTGGAGACGTAAGCGCCCACGATGGCGAGCCCTTTCATCGCGAGCGCGTAGCCCGCGCCGATGAGCGCCACCTTTGTGGAGTGAGCGTTCAGTCCGTACGCGGCACCGCCGGCGCCGAGCAGCGAATGGAGCTCCGTTTTCACGAACCGCACGAGCGAGCTCGAGGCGGCCGGGGCGGTCGGCGTCACGCGATGGACTTGAGGGCGCTAATCGCCTTGGAGCCGAAGAGCGCGCCCAAAATGAAGCCGATCAGAAGAGCGAGCCAAGTCGCCATGTCACCCCTTCCCGACCGTTGCGGAAACACTGACGTGAATTCCGAGGATGATGAACAGCGCGGCGAGCACGAGCAGACCGAGCACCGTCGAGGCGTCCATCCGTGCGAGCGAGAGCCCGCCGTTTGCCGCCGTTCCGTCGCCAAGCGCCATCGTGGCCTACCGTCTACAGCGTCGCCGGGAAGAAGATCGAACCCGGGAGGCCCTCGGGCGGCGCCACGTCGTTTGTGATGACGTAGAGCGTCCCCGCCGCGTTCCAGGTGCCCCGGATTTGCAGCTTTGTCGACTGCAACGTCGGGAGGTACCCGTTCCGCAGTTCGGCGCCGAGCTCGAGCCCGAAGTCGTTATCGAACGGGATCAAGTAGACGCCGGTGTCCTGATAGCCGGCCGTGTCGAGGTCGGCGGAGGCGAACCCGTAGCCGGTGTCCGCGTACAGCTTGGCGCGGAGCAGGCTCGTCGGCTGGATGAACACCTGTTGATTGTCCTTCCAGAGCTCCAACGTGTCCGGCGTCGGCGTGTCGCTCCGGACCCCGTCGGCATCCGTGAAAATCAGGATGAGGTTCCGGATGTAGTAGCCCGTCCGGGTCAGTTGCGGGTTCTTGTAGCCCGCGCCCGAAACGTCATAGCTCTGCAAGGTCGCGAACTGCGTTGTCCCGAGGGCCGGGGGCTGGCGGGTCGTGAGGTTTCCCAACACGTCCTGAGCCGGGGGCTGGGACCAGCAGTCCATGTAGACCTGCATCGTCACCGCGGGCGGCGTGGTCGGCGGCGTCGAGAAAATGACGTTTGCCGGCGCCAGCGAGGCGGCGATTTGGTAGCTCGCCGCGGCGTTCAGGTTGGTGATGGAGCCGAGGCCGCTCCGCTTGAGAATTTCGAGCGGGACGTAGTAGTAAATCTCCCCGTTGCCGTCGTCGTCCAACGCCGGCGAAAGGATGCGCGGGTCGAACGCGAATCGGTAGCCCCCGTATTTCATAAGGGCGGCGAGGAAGAAACCGAACGGGAAGGCGCCGACGAACGGGTTCCCCGAAACGTCGCCCACCATGAGGCTGAGGGCGGCGAGGCGCCCGTCGGGCGTCGCCTCGACGGCGTTGCCGCCGGCTCCGCCGGAGAAGGTCAGCACGAACCAGAGCCCGCGGAGGAACCCGTAGGCCGTGATGTCCGTGACGTTCTTGAACGGCGTTGCGTAGCTGCCGAGCTGTACCGACTGCTGGCCGATCAGCTCACAATGCTCAAAGGCGGACCGCCGGAAGGTGATTGGCCGCGCGGTCGGCGTGGTCCCCTTGCCCTTGGTGTCCGCTGCCCCTTGCTGTTTGATCGCGGCAACTACGCACCCTCCCGGTTATCCGAGGCCGATGGAGCCCAGCGCGTGCGCGATGAGCGAATCGGGCCAAAAAGCGTGGATCATGTAGAACAGAAAGTGGGCGACGACGAGCCAGCAGCAGAAGAGGACGAACCCGACAAAGCCAGTTACGACGCGGCTCCCAAATCGTCGTGAGGTACCACGGGGAGCATCGTACCGCGCCGGGCGCTCACCATGTCAAGCATCCCCCCCGGCCTGGTCACCGCCGGCGCCCGGCGAGGAGCTCGGCGAGACGGACGGCGGCGGCGTCCTGGCGCGGGTCGGCCGCGGTGCCCCGCACCAGCCACCAGGCCCGGAGGCGGCCGGGATTCCGGCGCGGGGCGTGGGCCCGGGCCTCGAGCTCGCGGCGGCGCGCTTGGCGCTTGGCGGGGTTCGAGCTCATCAGACAATCACCGGCGCCATGGTCCGCACGAGGCGCCCGTTACGGACCCCGATGTAGAGCACCTCGAAACGGTCGAGGTCCCGCACCACGTCGCGCACCTCGAAACGGTCGAGCCCGGCCATCATGCCGATGCGGTCGGCGCCGACGAGATCATTCTCGCGGAACACGAAAAGATGCTCCACCTGGTCATACGCGAGCAGCGGGATATGGGCCGACCGCTGGGAGCAGACGAGCAGCGAGACGCCGAGCGTCCGGGCCTGTTGCCACATGAGCTCGAACTGTTTCCCGAGCGCGAGCCAATGCGGGTCGGCGGCGAAGAGGAGCTCGTCAATATCGCAAACCCACCCGCCCTCTTTCATCATCGCCTCGAGGGCCTCCCGGAAAACCCGGGCGGTCCGGGGCACTTGCGTGATGGTCGCGGTCGGAACCCAAAGCAGAATCCGCCGGCGGCCTTGCGAGTCGTCGGCCGTGGCCCGGGGCCACCGCTGAACGCGCGTCCACCCGCGCCGGACGAGCTCCTCGAACAGCGGATCGCGGGGCTTGCTCGTCAGTTTGGCGATGCGCGCCCGCTTTGTTTCGAGCGCGCAGGCAAGGGTGGACTTTCCCTGTCCGTTCGGGCCAATGATGGTGACGTGCTCGCCGGGCTTCCACCGCCAATCGCGAAAGAACCTCGGCCAGTCGAGGACCTCCACCGTCGACTGACGTTCGCGGTCGGCCCTCATGGTCACTGGCCTTTCTCCTCCCGCTTCCGGGCCTCCTCGGCGGCGTGCTTGGTGGCGAAATACTCCTCGACCGCGGCGCGGCCATCGGCAACGTAATCACGAGCCCGAGGGTCGCGCAGTTTCAGCGGTAACGGCTGGGCGCGCCGTCCGGGCTCGTAATGACGCGCCGTGCGTCCGCCCTTGGGCTTGCCCTGCCTACGTTTGCTCACCGTCCTCAAAGGGCAAGGGTGCCCCGTCCTCGGAAGAGCCCTCCGGCGCGGCGGGCGGCGCCGCCGGGGGAGACTCCGCCGCGGACGGGGCGCCGTCGCCCATCGGCCGGGGCGCCGCGGCGGTCGCTTGCTTCGCGGCGTCGAGGATGGGACCGATAGCCCCCATCATCGCCGAAAGGTCGACCGTCGGCGCTGAGGCGGGCGCGGGCTCCTCGCCGGCGGCCGGCGCCGGCGCCGCCTTGCCCTCGGGGGGCCCGGCGAACGGCGCGGGGAGGTTAATCCGGATGATGCCGTGGTGTTTCATTATCGGGAGCAGCACGGGCATCGTGGCGAGCACGACCGCGAGGGCCGGGGAGTCGAGGCACAACATTTCGAGGTATTTCCGGGTCTCCGGGTAGGCGTCGGCGAGCTGGGCGAGCGAGACGCCGAGGTCCGCCGCTCCGCTCGTGATGCACCGGCCGTCATACGGCTCCACAAAAGACACGCCGATACCGATGAGACCAAAGCTGCCCTCGAGTCGCTTGGCGAGCGGCTTCGCCGCTGGGCGGGCCGTGCCGGCGGCGGGCGGCGGTTTCGCCGCAGACGGGCCGCGGGAGGCCCGTCCTTTGATCCCGTGAACCGTGGCCCGGTGCCCCGCGAGACCGCCCGCGGATTTGAACGGATCGTGTTCGCAGAGGTCGCAATAGAGGCCCTCGGCGGCGGGCGTTATGGGCGTCGTTTCCTGGTCGTCCGTGAGCACGTCACTCATCGGCGAGCACCTCGTCTATTTCCTCGAGGGTGAGGCCGAAGGGCTCGAGCGTCGCGGCGAGCGACGGCCGGAGCGTTTCGTCGGCCGCCATCGCCTTAATCGTGTTGCTTAGTTCCTCGGGGAGCGCGGCGAACATGGCCCGCGCTTTCGCCAAATCGTCAGCGTCCATTGGTCAGCACCCTCCACGCGGCCCAGCCGACGAGGCCGGCCCACAACACCGCGAACGTGAGAATTCCCCGCGCGACGACTTGCCGCACGGAGTAGCGGCGCCTCACGTCTGCGCCGGCGGAGCGCCGGCGGCCGGGGCGGCCGGAGCCTTGGGCTTCGGCTGGAAGAGCGGGCGGTCATACCACGGGAGGCGGGATTTGGCCGCGGGAGGAGCACCGCCGGGAGCTCCCGGCGTCGGCTCGAGCGCCTTGCCATCCGGGCCGATCTTCGCGCCGCCCTCGGGCTCGCCGAAGAGGCGCTCGAAAATCTCGTCCGCCACCTCGGCGGCGTGACGCTTGCGGAATTTTTCGCCGGCGGCGTATTCGGCTTTCTCGTCGTCCGTCCAATCCGCGTACGGGTCGGGGGGCGGGACCGGCTTTCCGGGCGGGGCGGGATCGGGCATTAGTCCTCTTCCTTTCGGTAGACCTTGGCGCCGACGACGCGGTCGCGGTGGCGAATTCGCGCGCCGTGACCGCCGGAGCGGTCGGTCACGACGACATTCTCGCCGTGCTCGTGGTCCCGCAAATACGGGTACTCCGCATAGACGGCGGCCCTCACTCGCGCCTTTTCCTCGGGGGTGCCGTAGTGGTCGACCCGGGCGAGCGCGTTGGCCGCGTGGGCCCGGTTGCTCGTCGGCCCTCCGGGGAGGTTCCGGTACGGGTAGGCGCGGTGCTCGGGGATGGCGAAAGCGGACGCCGGGAGGGCGTCGCGCTGGGCCTGAGTCAGCTCCGCCACGCCGCCCCCCCGGTTCCGCCGTCATCCCGGACCACGGCGCGCATCCTACCCGCGGGGCACCCGTCGCGCTACGATGCCCGCCGTGGTCGCGTCCGTGCTCGCTGGCGATTCGGGGACCCCCCGTCCCGGCGGCTACGGGTTCCAAGTTGTCGAGCCCGATGGGCGCTGGGTTCGATTCGCCGCCTACGGCGTGTACGTCGGCGGCCCGGGGTGCGAGCACGTTTGGGAGCGCGGCGAGGTCGCGGCGTTGCACGCCGAGGGCGTCGAGGCCGCTTTCCCGATAGTGGTCCCGCCGCAGACGTGGCCTTGGATGATGCCCGAGGATGAGGTCCTTATCGACCTCGTGCGCGAGGCGGAGGCGTGGCCGGTCCCGCAGGGTTCGCCGCTGATTCTCGACCTCGAGCAATGGCAGGCGACGCGGATGGGCTCCCAGCTTTCCAACGTCATCGCGCTGTTTGCGGGAGCGGCCAGGGCCGCCCGGTTCGAGCCCGTCATCTATGGGGGCGCCACGACCATCGCCGCCGCGGGCGTGGTGGGGCGGTTCCTCGCGCGCTGGGCGCGGCCGGCGGGTTCGCCGCCGCCGCCGGCGGGGGAGCTCCCGCCCGGGCTGTTCGCCTGGCAGTACGCGGGCAACGTCGCCGCGAAGGCCGGCGCGGTCGATCTCGACTTGCTCGCCGTGCCCGTGGTCCTCATGGCGACGGATTTCTCCGTGGCCTCCGGCCTCGTCATCGTTAACGAAGGGGGAACCGTGACACCCGTTCTCAGTAGACAAGCGCCAGGCGCCAAGGTGCCGGCGATCAGGCCGGAGGGCCAGCCCGTACCGGAACCGGCGGAGCCGACGCCCGAAGAGATCACCGCGGCCGAGACGGTCGCGCCGCCCGCCGCGTCCGCGACGCCGCCACCCCTCGCGACGCCGGCCGCCGGCCCGGTCGGCGCCCCGGTCGAGTACGTTCAGCTCCCCGAGGGCGGCGCCGCTTCCTACGTCGACATCGCCGTGGTGGGGGACGGTTACTACGCCCTCACGGGAGGCGGTCACGTCGTCGCCGTCCGGGCCCCACACCTCGGCGAGCCGAACTGTGCGCCTTGCGTCGCTATCGGTGTGACGCCGAGCGGCCTCGGTTACTACGTCCTCACTGACCGCGGCGAGGTTTTCCACTACGGCGACGCCGGCACCAAGGCCGCCGCGGACGAGCCCGAGGGCGTGAGCAATGCCTAAGCGTGGCGGGTGGGCCCCACCGTTCGGCGAGCCGGACCCCGACGCCGCGCTCGAGCTCCACGCGACGGAGGGCCAAGTCGCCGAGGGCGAGGGCGAGGGCCCGCCCCCGGAGATCATCAGCGACGAGCCCCCCCTCGAGGAGCCGGCCGTCCGGCCGCCCGAGCAAGCCGAGCTCGAGCGGAAACAGCGCGAGGCGGAGATCGTTCACCCCGAGGTCGAGGCCCACGAGCCCGGCCCGGTGCCCCCGGTGCGCGGGCACCACCAAACGCACATCGTCGTGACGGAGCGGCGGGGCAACGCGCGCTGGTCGACTCATAGCGTCATCGTCGGGACAAAGCCCGTGCAACTGCTCGGATTGAATGAGGCACGGCGCCGGGTCCGTCTGCAAATCGCCTACTCCTCGGGTGACGGCTACTACCTCGCCGTCGGCCCACTGAATCGGGTCCCCGCCAACGTGAGCACGACCGTTGGCGGCGGCGACGTGATGCCGACACGGCTCGCCACCGCCTACCTCGTGCCGCTCATGGTGCCGGGCGGCGAAAGCCCGGTACCGTTCGCGCCCGACGACTTGCCCCTCGACACGGTGCGCGAGGTGTTCGCGGTGTTCGTGCCCGACACCGGCCTCGAGTCGAACGGCCAGCAGGCCGTGGTGTCCGTCTCCGAGGAGACCGGCGACATGGGCCTCGAGACCGAACGGACCGTCCCGGCCGGCGCCGGTGCGGACCGTTGACAACGTTTACGGCGACGCGGTAAGGTACTGGCACCTACGAACAAAGGGGCCACCAATGCCAAGAACACCATCAGCCCAAGAGATTTCCCTCCGCGTCACCCTCGCCAGCGGCGCCCTGCTCGACGTCGACACCACCCGCTACGGGACCAGCTTTGTCCACCTCGACAAGATCGCACGCGCCGGCGTTGCCTTGCGGCGCCGGGAACGGGGCGAGCCGGTCGTTTGCATGAACGTCGCCGAGCTCCTCAGCGACGGCACGCCGGTTAACGACCTCTACGTTTTCATCAGCCTTGGCGACGCCCTCGCCATCGGCGCGGTCGCGCAGGCCGAGACCGCGCAGCTCGCCAAGGCGGCGGCCCTGGCCGCCGGCGACGCGATTGGCGCGCTCGTCGCGAAGCGGGACCTCGACGAGTGGATTTCCGCCGCCGAGCGGCGCGGCGAATCGCTCGACATGGCAATCGACCCGGCCGTGACCGGCGAGCCTCCCGAGGCCGAACCGGCGCCGGCGAGCAATGCGCGACGGTTCTCTGTCGCTCCTCACCCCCGCGACACTGAGGCTTGGATCGTGGTCGACGCGGTGACGGGCGAGAACGCTTCCGGAGTCATCGTGGGCGGCCAAGCGTGCGCCTCCGATTTCTACCGCAACCGTGACGCCGCCCAATTCGCGGCCGATGACCTGAACACGCTCGCCGCTCGCGAGAGCGGCGCCTCGCGATGAAGCGCCTCTACACACCGCGGGAATTCTCCGGCGACTCGCTCGCCGTCATTGCCCGCGCCAACGAGATTTGCGACAGCTACGCGGCCCAAGGCTACGAGCTCACCCTCGCGGCCTCCCGTTGGCCGCGGGTCGAGGAATTCCTCGAGGGGATCGACGGCCAGTGATTGACGCCGGCGATCTCAGCCCCGAAGAGCTCGAGGCCCTCGAGGCCGACAACTGGCGGCGCCGGGAAGCCCTCGCCGAGCGCGTCGAGCTCGAGGCGCTCGAGCACCCCGCCTCGGGCCCGCCGCCGGCCATGCCCCCGAGCGACGAGACGAAAGAACGCCGGCGGCTCGCGGCGCTCGCCGAGGGTTACCACGCCCCCGCCATCCGGCGCCGGAGGCTCGAGGAGCGCCTCGAGGCCGCGGAGCGCGTGTGTGAGCTCGCCGACCAGTTCGAGCTTCGGGTCGCTGAGGAGTACCAGCCCGACGTGGACGCGCTCTACGACGCGCTCGACGTTTGGCGCGAGCTGAGGGAGCGGAGCTGATGGCGCTTTACCTGTTCGCGTTGGGCGGCCTCGTCGGCGGGACCGTCGGGCTCCTCGTCCTCGCGCTCGTCGGCCCGGACGTGGGCCGCGGGCACCAACAGAAAGGGGGCCCATCGTGACCCGCGTGAACATTCGAGAACGGCTCGAGGCGGCGGCGCCGGGACCGTGGCGCGCATTGGCGCAACACGACGAAGCTCCATTCGCTGCCCTGCCGCCGATTGAGATTGAGGAGGCGAAGAGCGGCGCTCGCGTGGCCCTCGCGTACGTTGAGACGCCGGACGATGCCGACCTCATCGCGCACGCGCCGGCCGACCTGACGCTCCTCCTCGCCGTCGCGGACATGGCGGCTGAGGTCATCGACGCGATGCCGAAGGGCACGCCCGAGTCACTCGGCGGCCGGCTGGCCGCCACCCTCTCCGCCCTCGAGGCCGGCTCGTGACCGCCGCCCGGGGAACCCTGCCCCGCCTCTATGGCGCCCCGGTCCGCGAGCGCCGGCCGGCCGCGGTGAGCACGTTCCTCACCGCCGTCGTGAACCCGGGGCGTTGGGTTCTGGACTCCTCGAGTGACGATGAGAGCTCCGCCCATAACCGCGCCTCGTACCTCCGGCGCCGTGAGGCCGCCTTGGAGGGCCACGGGGCCCGAGGGACCTACACGATGCGCTACGTCCTCGAGGAGACCCCCGAGGGCCGGCGTTGGAACGTGCTTGTCCGCTGGAACCCTAAGCGCCGCGGGAAGGGCTCGCGGTGACCCGCGCCCTCGCGAAAAGAACGGCACCCCGGGGGGGGCCACCCGCCCCGAGGGCCGTTCCGTCGACCCCCCGACCGTCGGCCACGAGAGTCGCTCCCAAGATTAGCGCGGCCGGCGCTCGTAGTGGTGACTGCGTGACCATCGGCGTCGCCGACGCGAGCGAGGTCCACTCGCTCGGGCGGCCCTCTGAGCTCTACGGCCCGGGGGTCGTGACCTACCGCCCGGGCGTCACCCTCGGGGCCCTGGCCTCCCTCGCCGATGCGTTGGGGCTCCGCCAGCTTTGGCTAACGCCGGCCGCCCTCGAGGCGTGTGGGCTCCCGGCCGACGTGGGGCGCCGCCCCTACCGCGTCCGTCACCCGTTCCTCGAGGCGCCCGGGCGCGCCGTGCCCGAGGGCCAAACCGCCCTCGCCCCTCGCCTTTCGTGTTGGGGCGGGGGCTTGGCGCCGTTCGAGCTCCTCGTCCCCCAATGGGACGCCCACTCGCCTTGGCGGGCCCTCACCTACGCGCCGGCGCTCCTCGCGGAGCTGGTCGATTTCACGGACGCGACCGCGATGCTTTGGCGGGGGAGCGGAGCCGTCACGTCCGACGCTTGGCTCCGCACCTACTACGGGAAGCGCCTCGAGCCGATGGACTGGCCGCCGCCGGCGGAGGAGGACCTCGAGCCCGACCTCCGCACGACGCGGGAGCCCTTCCCGACAGAGGCCCGGGCCCGCTACCTCGCCGCGTTCGACGTGAACGGCATGTACCTGTCGGCGGCCTCGAGCCTCGCCCTCCCGGCCGGCCAGTACGTGCACCGGCCCCCCATCGAGGTCGTGTGGCGGGCACGGCCGGGGTACTGGCATTTCGCCGGGCGATGGGTCACGACGCCCACGGCCGCCGCGCTCGCCCCAGGCTTCCCCGGGGCCCCGGGTGAGGTGTATGACGACGCCTACGCCTGGCTCGACTATCACCGCTACCTCGAGCCCTGGTACCGCACCCTGCGCGACGGCCGGGAGCGCCTCCTCGAGACCGGCGCCGGCGTCGCCCTCCAAGCCCTTAAGGCCGTCTACCGCGAGGGCGTCGGCCGGTTCGGCTCCGTGAACCGCACCCGGGAACGGGACCCCTTGTACCTCCCCTACTGGCGCCAGGCCGTGCAAGCCGAGGCCCGGACCCGCCTCGAGCGTCACATCGCCGCGCTGGGCCAGGCCCCCGTGGCCGTCGAGGTCGATTGTCTCTACTTTCTGACCAACTACCGAAACCCGGGGCTCCTCGCGCGGGGCCTCGGGCTCGCCCTCGGGAGCGGCCTCGGGCGTTTCCGGTTCGTCGGCTCGGCGAGGGCTCGCGACGCTCGCGAGGCCCTGGCCCTGCCCACTCTGCGCGAGCGCCTCGCGTGCCTCCGTGGTCTCGTCAGTGAAAGGGGTTCCGATGCAGCTCAGTGATGTCAAGAGGTGGCAGGAAGCCGAGGCGGTCAACACCGGCCCCTACGGGCGAGCGGTCGTGACGTTCGCCCGGGCGTGGGCTGAGGCGATGGAGCGCCGGCTCGCGGCCCTCCCCTCCCCGTTCGTGGAGCACGCGGTCGAGCTCGTCGCCGAGCCGGCGATGGACGACGCCCGGCGGCTCCGGCCCCCGTCTGAGGGCCTCACCGGCTTTCAGTTCGGTTGCGTTATCGACCTGCTCGCCGCCGCCTGGCCCCGGGGGAAAGAACTGCAACGGTGGCACAACGCCCGCATGGCCCCGCCCGACGAGGCGAACCGGGCGAGCGACGCCGGCGCGACCATCAATCCGGCGCTCCTCACGGTCGACGTGCGGCCGCGCCACCGCCTCCGCTGGTGGAAGCGGTAGCGGTGGCCCAGCGCCGAGGCCGACGCCGCTCGAGACGGCTGAGGCCGCCCGAGCCTCACAACGCCGGGGCGGAAGCCGAGCGCCAGGCCCGATGGCTCGCCGCGCTCGTCGCCGCCGCGACCGGGAAGGACGGCGCCCGAGACGCGCCCGAGGCGCCCCGCCATGGCTAGGCGCGGGCGTCGGGCGAAACGGCTCGAGGAGCTCGAGGAGATCGAGGAGCTCGCCACGCTTGTGCTGCTCGTTTTTTTGTGCCCGGAGGTCGTGGAGCGATGGCTCCACGTCGGCGACGCGGTGAGCGAGGGACTCCGGGCGGTCTACGGTGAGCTTCCGGGGGCGGCCCCCCATGCCTAGCCCCGGCGCGGAGCTCCACCGCGCAATGACCGAGCTCCTCGAGGGCGGCGTCGCCCTCCGTGAGCCTCCTCCTCCCGGTTACCCGGGCCTGCGCGCGCTGTACGGCTCCAACGCCGCCATCGCCGACGCCGCCGGCTTCCCGACGGCCGCCGAGGCGGCCCGGGCCCACCGCGAGCGGTACCCGCACGCCCGCCGCTCGACGCTCGCCAGAATCGGCGTGAGCGCCCGCCGTGAGCGCCAAGGCTTCCTCCGGAACCTACAGCGCTACAAGGACGGCTCGCGGCGCCCCCGTGAGCTCGTGCCCCTCCTCGACCGCCTCCGGCGGGAAGGCATGGCCCGCTACCGGGCGGAGGGCGGCCAGTTCCGCGACGCCGCCACCCTCGCCGAGCTCGCCAAGGTCCTCGAGGCCCGAGGGGTCACGGTGCCACAAGGCTGGCTCGTCACCCTCACCGTTTCGTCTGACGTGGACCGGGACCGCGAGCCCCCGGGCGTCATGTTCTACCCGCCGGCGGGGTTCGCCCGGTCTGTCGCCGCCGGCCGCTGGGCCGCCGCCGCGGAGGATTTTTTCGACGCGTGGGCCCGTGCCTACGGAATCGGCCTCGGCGTGGAGGCCACCAAGGTCGACGGGCTCGAGCTCGTCGCCGGCCTCCACAAGAACCTCGCCAAGTACGGACCATGAAAGGGGCCCCGATGACCGCCAAAGAACCGAGAAAACCCGCCCCGGCGCCACTCACGACGCCGGCGGGCCCTTGCCGCTTCTGTGGCGAGGAGCTCGAGCGAGTCACCATCCTCCCGGCCGACCGCCGGCGGAGGGTCGGGCCCACCTACTACCGCTCCAAGAACCGGACCGAGGACACGACGGTCGCGGGGAAGCTGGCCCCGTTGAGGCCCTCAGAGTGCCTCAACGGCGCCGGCGCCATCACACAACACGACCCGCGGGCATGACCGCTCGGGTCCGTGGCCGCGTGGTGCTCTATTTCCCAGCGAAGCGCGCCGGCGTCTGCCCGGCCTGCGCCCAGCGGTTCTCTGCTGGCACCGCCATCTATGGGCCCCGTGGTGGCCCGTATTGCCACGACCGCGGCTCGGCGTGCTGGGCCCGCCGTATGGCTGAAATCGCAAGCAAGCCGAGCCCGTTGGAGCCTTGGCGCCGGCGGGCTCGCCGTATAAGGGAGGAGGCGGCGGGCTAGAACAGTGACGCCGGACGGCCGGGCCCTCGAGCTCGGCCGGCGCCCCAAGTAGTAAGGCTCACCGGCGTGAACCGCGCCGCCGCTCGCCAACCTTGGCGATAAAGAACGGTGGACAGGGATGAGGAAAACCTGTGGACAACGGGTCCTCTCCCTACGGAACCGCGCCCAAGCACCGGCCGCACCACCGCCGGCGCCACCAACACGCCGGCGGTCCGGCCTGGCGAGTGAACAACAAGAACCCCGATCCTGCCGGGAGTCTGCGCGAGCGAGCGGAGCGAGTGGCCCGGGGCCCGGAGGAGCCGAGCGGAGCGAGGCGCGGGGGAATGAGC
>Ga0116116_1001283_pt1 | contig 19412 bp, 11 predicted proteins | sample June2015DPH_10_1_FD_89722 | JGI IMG/M metagenome (GOLD analysis project Ga0116116, IMG submission 89722) | Peatland microbial communities from SPRUCE experiment site at the Marcell Experimental Forest, Minnesota, USA - June2015DPH_10_150 | ecosystem: Environmental > Terrestrial > Soil > Wetlands... | reverse complement strand
GCGGCTGAGTTTCTTGTACTCGGGGACACTATTCTCCAGGGCTTGAACACTCACTAGCCGGTAGAACAACTGCCGGATAGTCATCGGCTGCTCAGCGGAAAGAATTCGCTCGGCCCTTTCCACCAGTTCGGTTGTTGCAGTCCATTTACCCCTTGCCATGCAGCCTCGGTCTAAATTGGGATTAGTCTCAGCTTAGAATGCTCCCGGAGGAGCCCTTTCTGCGCTCACCGCTTTCGAAGATTCACCGGTGCCGCCGCGACAGGCACATGTGAAAACAGCCCTTCGGGAACGGCGGTGATACAGTTACGTCTCGACAGCCACCTTTCGAGTGACTCTTCACGCATTCCGACAGATCCCTGCCCGCCAGGGTCCCGCCAAAATGGATTTCTCCAAGAGTTCTTCCCGAATATTTGGCCACATAATGGGCAGCCCCGCGCCCCGGGTCGTAGGGCTCGATGCTTGTGTGGCCGAATCGCCGGTACGCTTCTCTTTGCCAAAATCGCCGCGAAAGTCTCTGGACTCCGGTGATGAGCAAGTGACAGTGGTATCGGCTACCCTGTCGCCCGAACTCTTCGGCTAATACCCAGCCTATTGGCTTGCCCGCAGCTTTCTCGACATCCGTCAGCCAGTCCTTGATCTTCCAGAGCACCACCTGCGGGGTTGGTGGACAGTCCGCTCGGGAGTAGCGTGAACTCGGTTCGTACCTCACAAGCTGCGGGTCGGGCTTGCAGATCGTGACATTGGCTTTCCTGCGGAGTCTGCCTCTCTCCCATGCTTCCTCCCGTTGAGGCTCTCGGTTACGCAGCGTCACTGTCACAAACCGGTCCCAGGCGGGCAAGCCTGCGATGAACTTGCCCAAATCCCTGGGCAACTTCCGACGCTGCCGGTTCTCTCGCGCCCACCGTTCCTGTTCAATCCTGTGGTCGGCCAGCATTTCTCTTTTCCCGAGCTCGAACACACTCCGAGTTCAAGTGCGGGGAGACCCTCCAGACTGGGCGACTTAGCTACTTCGGCTACCCGAGGTTGCCAGTCCCTCTTCGACCGGCAACCCAAGTTTGGCGGAAACCCGCCACGCGCATTGCTGAAGGGCTGCGGCCCGCCGCGAATACAATTCCCTTGCTCGACGGTTTTCGGGCTTGCAACTCGTTGATTCAATTGAGGCGGTGTCCGCGATTTTTCGACTTCCGCTGTAGTGATACGTTGGATTTTGCGAGAATGTCCTTTTCGGCACGTATCATCACAGAAAATCGAGCCGCGCTTCTTCCCTTTGAGACTACCGCTGCAGTACGCACATCTCCCCGGCGTGGCGTGCTTTTTTGCTTCACTGCGATCCCTGAAGAATGCCGAATCCCGACAAGCGGCTGAGCAATAGACTTGTGGCTTGCCAGCAATCGTGTAGTGAACGGTTTGATTCAAGAGTTTCTTGCACCCGTCGCACCTCTCGGTCACGTAGAAACCGTGCGTACGGCCCAAAGCGAGTTCGGCGGTGGCGAGCTTCACGAGCCACCGCCTTTAGGCTCTTCGCCTTCTCTGCAGTCAGTTTCGGGGGAATTCTGGTTGCGCGGGGGTTGCGGATTTTGCTGGACTTTTCCGCGTTCTGCCGAGCTAAGTTGTTGATCTGCTTTGGAATCAGCGGAGGTTTGCAGACTTAGGATCTGGTCCCGCAAGGGGTGGGGGTTCGAGTCCCCCCTTTCGCACCATTTCTCGCCTCGAAAATATCCGTCGGGTTGACGGCAGACCCCCAAACTCCTCGCGCCTCACCCCCCGGGAACTGCATGCTGAGCGTTGCCTTTTGTGTTACACTGCGCCCGTTCGTTGGGGTCACCCTCCTATGGCACACGCTCCCGAAGCCAAGCAGAAGCTGCGCGAGATCTGCCGCATCGCGGCGCGCGTCTTCTATGCAAAGAGCTACGACGGCGCCTCCATGCAGGACATCGCGGAGGCGGTCGGCCTCACCAAGGCCGGCCTCTATCATCACGTGGGTAGCAAGGACCGCTTGCTGTTCGAAATCCAGAACTACGGCATGGATATCCTGGATGAGACCGTACTCGCCCCCATCAGGGATATCGCCGACCCGCGCGAGAAGCTCCGCCAAACCATCATCGGCCACATCGACCTGATCGTGCGCGCGCGCGAATTGAAATCCCGCGACTCAGTTGTTTTGCGTTCCTAGAATCGTGTTGGGATAAAAATGGGCGAGAATCGCTTGAAAGCCGTATCCCTGCCTGGCCATGCCAGCCGCGCCCAATTGGCAGAGGCCCACGCCATGACCCTGACCGCTGCCTTCCACCATCACCACGTCACCATCGCTGTGTAATTCGTAATTGTTGCCGGGCACAGCGTCCCAACCCAAGATGCGCCCGAGTCTCAATCGGTCTGCTTCTGAATGGCTTGCGAGGCCTGCGGCTTCCTCGTGGTCGAGGCGTGCCGACCAATGAGGAGCATGTTGCAGGCAGAAGTTGCAGGGCACGGAGAAATAGGGGTACGGACCGGGCACGAGACCAACCTCCGCGAGGGTCCGGGTTCTTCCGCCGCAGCTTCCTGTGAACAGGGCAGGGATGATCGCGCCATCGTACAGAAGGACAATGCCGCGTGTGGCTGCAGTGGCTTGGGCCGCCAGGGAATCCGGAGAAGGGGCTTCGCGGAGAAACTGGCAATGAGTGGTGTCGCAGAAATCAAAATGCCCATGGCGCAGCGGCGAGGCCAAATAATAGGAACGTGTGGCGACCGCTTGGGCTTTCAAAGCCTCGAGGGGAGCCCCAGGTGCACTCTCTGCGGCCACCGCTGAGGCGACGGCCGTTTCGAGGCCCATTTCCACCACAGCCACCAGTTCGTTGATCTGACACCTCACTGCCAGCCTGCCGCGATAGCGGCGCGTGATCTTGCCCGGAATGGATAACAGAAATTCTGTGTCTCTTCCCAATTGATCTGCGACGTTCACTTCAGAGGTCAGGAGGCTCTCATCATTGATCCGAATGCGTACTCGGCCCCCTTCCAGATACAAAGAAGCGCCTCGACCATCCGAGAGGACGAGTCGACGCGAACCAACGGTGACAATCGCCGGTTGCGCGGGCAAGCAGGAAATTACTAGCCGCTCGGGATGAAAGAGGCCAAAGACGCCAATGAGCAGATCCCTGGCGGCACAGGTGGAGGGCGCCAGTAAGATGAGCACGAACGCAGATTGGGCGAAACGTGTGCCGATGCGGTTTTCCTAGTGACCGTTGACCACGGTATTCAACATGCGGCCTCCGACTTCAGCAGCTCGGGCGCCGGGGACGCCGTGCACGCGGACGAGCAGTGCCAGTCGAGGCTGATCCGCCGGGTAAAGCATTAGGACGTAACCGTCGCCGGGCGCTCGGTGTTCGTGGACGCAGGGGGCGGTGCCCGTCTTGGCGAGGGCGGCGAGTCCATGGAGATGGCGGTCAACCGCCTCGGCAGTCCCGGATCTGGCGCAGAGAACCATTCCGCGTGACAGCATCGCAACGCCAGCAGGTTGTGGTGCTGCGGTGAGGAGAAGGTAGGCGCGGATCAGTTCTACGGGTTCAACACGCCAAGCCCCACCGATGCCGATCATCTCCGTTTTATCTAGCGGTGCTTTCCCAATCGAAAGGCCGTAACGCTGGGCCATCCAGTCCAAGTCTTCAGGTTTCAATGATGACGCGAGGTTCAGGAAATAGGCATTACAGGAATAGGCGATCGCCGCGCTGATATCTACCTGTCCATGCCCACGCGGCAGCCAGCAGCCGTCAGCCGAGCCGCGGCAAAAATAAGCGGGATACCGGAAATCGTGTTTCTGCCCGTATGCCAGGGCAATGAACGGCTTCACTAGAGAGCCGACCGGTACGGGTTCCGCCATGTCGTCCCAGCGGGCGGTAATCACGCTGTGCGTGTTTGAGTCGACCAGGATGTACGACACGTTGTGAGAATCGTAGCGCTCCGCCAATACCCGGGCGATAGACTGGTCGTAGAGCGAGGCCGCGGGCAGGGGGAGAGCCGCGAGCATCCAAATCAAGACCAGGTACAGGCAACGACTCATTTCTTCAACCGAAAAGTGACCGTCTGCAGCAATTGTGGGCCGCGGTCTTCCACGAGGAGCGACTCGGACTCTATGCTCTCCAGCGACTGGCTGAGGCTCGCGAGGTTCTCAGAAAAGAAGGATGGCGTGCGCCCTGGCTGGTCCTGCACGCCTCCGTACTGTTGTGCCAGCGGCATTTCGATCAATCGCATCATGTTCATGATGTTTTCGCGCTCAGCAGAATGGCGAAAGCCTGCGGCGTAAACCACGTTCCGACCCGCCTCGGCACCCTGAGAATTCGCCAGCAGTGACCTCAGGGTCTCGGCAGAGTTTGCCACGACGAGAATCGGTCCCTTCGTAGCGATGACGAGTGGAATCAATCCATCTAGTTGATAGTAGTTAGCATTGCCATCGTGATTCTCCACCCAGTTCACGCCGATTTGCGAGGCTGTCCAAACGTCTTCGATCGCCGCGCGTAGCGCGTTGCGCGCGGCCTCCGAATCCCAGTTCGCTGAGCTGCGAATGAGGACGGCGGAGTGAGGTGCGATAAAGGCCGACTGCCCGACATGGTGGAGCGAGTGAAACTCCAAGACGGCCTCGAGCGGAACCGCATTCAGAAGTTTCTTGAGGGCTTCGGTGCCAACGGCTCCCGTCGCTCCCTGGAGTGGGGGGATGTCAATGCGCGTATCGAGGTCGCTTTCGCTGCCAGTTTGGCCTTGTGTCAAGGCGACGCCCGGCGCGATCTGGGAAGCCACGCCTGGTCCCGTGTGAGGCGCCAAAACTTTTTGTTGCACAAGGTCGAGTGCTGTGTCGGCAGAGGGAGCGCTCCAGGCGAGGTAAATGCCTTCCTGCGCAGGGACCATGCCGAGAAGTTCGCCAATGGCGGCACTGCTTGCGGTGGCGCGGTGTTCTGTGTCTCCGGGTGGGTTAGCTTTGAGCAGCACGCGATCTTCCCGAATTTCCGTCGCAGATCGGTGGATGTCCGCGACCTCGGCCGAGTATTGTTTCAATACCGTAATGTTGCGTTGAACCCAGTAGGTGCGGAAGTGCGGCGACTTCACTAGAAGCGGCAGATTCAAAACCATGCGAAGATCGCCAGCCGCCCCAGCAATGGAAACAGCGCTCTTGTACCAATCCTCATCCTGGAGCGTCGGCTGGGATTTGCCGGAAAGCAGCGCCAGCGCGCCAGCCATGAGGTCCTCGCGCGTGGCCAGCAGTAGGCAGTCGCCCGAGGTAGCAAAGGCCACCAGCCGCTTCTTCTCCGGTTCGGTGCGAACGTAATAAGGAATGTCTGCCGCCTTGCGGGGCTCGAACTTTTCCCGGTTTGTCCACAGAACATTCTGCATGGCGCGTGCTGACGGCATCCGGGTGATGAAGAGGAACTCCAGGTTGCCGATGTCATAGAGCGCCAGAGCCGATTGTCTGCCCGCCAGCGAATCCAGCAAGGCCATGTCTGGCGGGACGCCTGCGGCGGCGGCGAATTGCCGCTGCGCTTCCTGGAGGCGCAGAAAGAGCCGCGAGCGCGAGAAGACCTGGTAATTGTCGCTCTCGAGCCACTTCTGTTTTTCCTGTGAGTTTTCCCAGTCGTGGACGAGCGTGGCGAAGTCCGGCGATTCCACGAAGAGCAGCGAACCGGTCGGCATGAAGGCGGCAAGGCCGGCGGAAGATGGCTTGGGTCCCTGGCCGGGCGGCGTCATGGCGAGGGCGATACTTAGGAAGCAAAGAAATGAAAGCGTGAGTTTTCTCATTGCCCCGCACCTCCTCCTACGCCTGCGCTGGCCAATGGTCCGCTACGGCCGAGTAGGCGCGGTCTGACCGACCCCTCCTGCTCGAGATGGTCGGTGATTACCGGCCGTCGCTCTCGGTCGGCCTGCTCGAGCTTTAGTTGTGCCTGAACCTGTTCCAGCTCATGGGTTGCCTGTGAGCGAAGGGAATCGTCCGCGGCGAGCATCGATCCCACCTCCCAGAGTCGCGCGGCTTCCCGGAGCCGATCGAGCTTCTGGAAAGCGCCTGCCATTTGGGCAGCAATCACCGATTTTTGGCTTGCGTCCAACTCTTGACCGGAAAGAAACGAGGTCCACAGGTAGTTACGATGTCCGGGCTGCTCGATTTCTTCCGAAGGGGCTTCGCTCTCCGGCGATTCGGGCGGAGGACTTATCATGATGCTCTGATCCATGAGCGGCGTCAGGGCTGACAATGCGAGTTCGTACTGGTTAGCCGCAGCCGCCGCCTGAAAGAGCAGAAGGCGCGGCGATACGCCCTCAGGATTCGCAGCAGCGGGCGGAGACCCCGCGAAACGCTGCGAGAAGCCCTCAGGACGAAGGGCGATGGCATCAAGCAGCAGGCGGATTTTGGTAGTTGCGTCCGCGGCTTCCCTGGCTGCTCGTATGCGGGCAAAGAAAAAGCCCGGCGACTCAGCGGCAGCTACTGGACCGGCTCTAGCCAACCATTCGAGCTCGGCGCTGCCCAGGTTTGGCGCAGGAGCCTTGACGGCCGTAAGGGATTCGGCCGCCGCTGCACGCGTTGCATAGTCGGCGTTCGGAGAGGACGCCACTGAGGTGAGCAACTGGATTGCGTCGTTCCGTTGCGTATTCGCAGCCGCTTCCCCCTTGGCGAGTTTCAGGCGGGCCTCGGTATCCCAGGGCACAGCCTTCACACGCAGGGCGTAAAACTCGGCAGCTTCTGCGGGGTGTCCCATCTTCACGAGCAGGTCTCCGGCGGCTTCGAGATTTTCAAAAGGCTGACCTGCCACCCGATTCATGCGCCGCAGCAGCGTCACTGCCTGGGCGAGATCGCCCCGTTGCAGGCGAACTTCTGCAAGCCCCAGGAAATTTGCGGGAGTGAAATCGTGTTCATCGATGTGGCGCGTGTAAACGTATTCGAGCAACCGGCGGGCATTGGCAGGGTCCTTTTCCTGCAAACTGAGCGCCGCATCCCGCAGGGCATCGAGCGCGGGAGCCTTCTCGGGGGCTTGTTGAAACTGTTTGAGGAGCTGATCGAGCTGGTTCGATTGGGCCGCGAGCCCGACCATAATGGACGCGATCCGAGGCTGGCGCGGGTCGCGCAAATCTTCCGGGAGATTGTTGAACGCGGCCTGTGCCTCCGCAACGCGGCGGTTGTTCAACAAGAAATCGATCCAACGAAGCTGCCAGTGGTGTAAGGTCTCAAGCGCATTGGAGTGCTCCGTGCCGAAAGTCTTGGTCACTTGGTCTTGCGCCAGCGCAAGCATCTTCTGATAGACAGGCTCCTTCCGGCCCTCGGGAAACCACCGTGCGAAGACAAGATGCGAGAGGAAATCAACGGGGGATTGGGCTGCGCGAGAAAGGTCCACGAGCCAATCAGCACCCTGCACGGGATCGCCTGCCGCAGCCAGCACACCCTGCAGGATGGGAGCGGCGCGGTAACTGCCGTTGCGGCGGACGTAGGTGTGGACAACGCGGTCGGCGTCATCCCGCAATTGCGAGAGCAGCTTGCGTTCGCCGATGTTTTCGAGTGTGACGCGAAGATCCGTCCAGAAAGCGGGCGGGACCGTGCGACTGTCCTCCTGTGCGCGAAAAGCCTTCAGCGCCAAGGACCATTCCTTGATGGCCCCGTCCTGCTTGCCCTGCCGCCACAGAATCTGCGCGATGCGGTCATGCGCATCGCCGCGCCGCGAGCTCAGCTCCACCGCGTGCGCGAAATCCTCCAGCGCGCTGTCGAGCTGCCCCACATCGCGGTAATAATCTGCGAGCGTAAAGTAAGCATCCGAGCGGGCCGGCGTCCCTTCCAGCATGGCTGGCAGGTAGTCTTCGGGGTTGCCCTGGTGCGTGACCGAAAGGTACTCGCCATATCGCGAGCCGTAATAAAACCAGATATCGCCGGCCAGCATTTCGTCACGGTTCGCCGGCTTCGTGACGCGGTCGCCAATGTTCCGCGTATCGAGGGCTTGCTGATACGCAGCGTTCACGCCGGGTGAGGCGTCGGAGTAGTACAAACCCACCAAGCCCGTATAGGCGCGCGTCCAAACGGAGGGCAGGCCTCGGCCGCGCGCGGCAATGGCCCGGAGGACTAGATCGACCTTTCCCGTCGCGAGCGCCGAGCTTGCTGCCGCATCACGAACCAAGTTTCCATACCTTCCTCCTGCGATCGTTACGAGCTGCTCGGGCGATGTCGTGGAGACTAGCTTAAGGTAGCGGCGGAGATGCTCGCCATTCAATCCTTGCCGATCGAAGGCCTGCTGGAGAACTCGTAGTTCCGCGGCGGCGTTTCCCGCCGAACCGTAGCTGTCTGCGGCCTTTTGGAGAATGTAGTCCTTGCCCGGCCTTTGGGGGAGGACGTTCCAGTAGGCTTCGAGCTGTGCCCCATACTCGTCGAACCTCATGCGCTGCTTTTGCAGCTCATCCAGGCGCGCCTCCATAGTTTGGGCCTGAGGTGAGCCGGGGCTGGCCATCATCACCTCATGCCGCCAACGCACCTCGAGGTCCGTCAAGCCTGCGAATTGGGTCAAAGGAATAAGTGAGTCGATGATATTGCTCTGGTCCGACCCTTCTTTTTGCTTGAGAAGGAATTCGGCGAAGGCGCTGTTTTCTTCAGGCGTGTAGTATTCCTTCACCGCGCCGCCCATGACGGAGAGGAACTGATTCAGGTTTGGTTGGACTTGCTGGTCACGCGCCGCCTTCGCGGCCTCCATGAGGCGCGCGTAGGCCGTGCTGTAATCGCGCAGGCGCGTCAAAAGCGCAACGTAGGTGAGCACGCCACGAGCATCCGCAGACTGGATCAAGAGATCCTTGCCCGCGAGAGCGACGCCGCGCTCCACGAATTGTCGGGCTTGGTCGAGCATATTCCAACCGGCAAGACGGTCTGCGGCGTCGAAGTACGGTTCGGGCCTCTCCGGCCGACCTTCGATTAAGGCCTTCTTCAACGCTGTGACCGCTGCGTCGGTTCGGCCTTCGCGCGCATGGAGCTCCGCGATCTTCTCCATCCATGCGGGATTCTCGTAAGTCAGTTCGTAGAGGCGCGAGTAGCTCTTCAGAGCGTCGTCGAACCGCATCAAGCGCTCTTCCAGGTTGGCCTGCGCCGTCAGCAAGTCCGTGCGGTCGGGCCGGACGGTGCGCGCTCTCACGTACGAGACGATCGCCTCGGCATAGTCCTCGAAGTAAGTCTGAATCCGTGCCAAGACCATGGGCCAGCGGAAGTCCTTGGGCGAATCTGCGGTGGCCTTGGTGTAGTAATCGAGCAGTTGTTTGCGCCGGGCATTGTGGTCCGCAAAGGCTGCGGCCTCCTGCGCCAACCCTTCGTCTTCCGGGTACTTGTCAAGGATCTCGATGTATTGGTCCACAGCCCCCGCGAAATCTTTCAATCGGGCGAGCGCCGGAATCAGGCCCCGGCGAAGCGCCGCGATGCGAGCCGTCTTTTCATCCGCTGGTAGGTCGGCGGCGCGGAAAGACTGGATTTGGACAACGCAAAAGTCGCGTAGAGATTTGTCGTCGCCTTCGCGAGCGTAGGTGTCCGCCATCGCCGCCAGATATTCGGCGTTGAAGGGCTGATTCTGAAGCAGGGGAGTGATCAATCCGCGGGCGCGCGCGTATTCCTTGACTTCGGTCGCTTTGCGTGCCGCCTCGAACGCGAACTGCTCGCCGAGGGCGGGGTAGGCGGACTTGGCCGCCTTCAGCAGGGTATCGATGGCAGAGTCCCACATCTTGCTCCGCCAGTAGAAATCGACGGTGGAACGCACCACGCCGAGAAGCAGCGGGTTCTCGCTATAGAGACTCTCCACGAGCGTGCGAGCTTGCTCCATCTGATTCTTCGACTCATAGAAGCGAGCCAGTTCCAGGCGAAGCTGCAGCTTCTCCACCGGGTCGGCCATGAGAGCGATTTGGCGCTCGAGGGTGAGGATGCGAACGTTGTCAAAGCCTTGCCGTTCCGCGACCGGCTCGATCTCCGCAAGAAGTTCAAGTGAAGAGGCGTTCTGCGCCAAATGGGTGAGAAAGGTTTCGAGATCGGCGCGGCGGTTGAGCGCCTCCAGCACGGCAATGCGCAGGGAGACAGCATTCCAATCCGGGTCGGCGCGGCTCGCAGCCTCTTCGGTCGCCTGGTCGATGGTGCCACGCAAGCTCGAGCGCTTGGCCAATTGCAGCAGGCGGCTGCGAGCGGCGGAATCTTCCGCGGAAGCCAGCGCACCCTTCAGATACTCACCGACCGCGCGCGGATAGTCCCGCTGGCCTTCGTAAACGGCTCCCGCCTCGTAGGCGAACAGGGCGGGGTTCGAGAATTTCTTGCGCACGTCATTGATCACTCGCAACGTGTCGCCGAACAGGAAGTAGTCCCAAAAAACCGTCGCTGATTGCAGGTACGCGTCGGGGTTGCCGGGCTCAAGCTCCGGCACGCGGTTCCAATAGGGCCGTGCCCTGCCGAACATCTCGCGGTCGGCGTAGATATCGCCGATGCGGATGAGAATGTCGCGGTCCCCCGGGCTGGACTTCGACAGCGTGTTTTCGATACCCGCAGCGGTCTCCGTGTATTGAGGATTGAAGGGCGCCAGCGACCGGAAGACGGAGGAGGCGCGCCGGCCCATGTCCTGGTCCGCTGGATAGACCTCCGCGAGGGCCTTGATCACTGGCGCGGCGGATTCAAAGTGCGAGCGCCATAGCTCCGCTTCGGCGATGAACTGTGCAGCGGCGGGGTCGGCCTGGCTGAGCTCGTTCCATTTTCCCTCACCGGCCTGGGGATTCGCGGCGCGCACCGCCTGAAGCTCCGGATCGAGGCGACCGCTGCTGGACAAATAAGTAAAGTACGACGAGCGCAGGTTGTCGTCATAAAACCAATACTGCCGGATGAGGGCTACCCAAGCCTGGGGGTTGTACGTTGGCCGAGTTTGAAAAGCGATCAGCAGATTCCTTACGAAAGCGAGATTGTGAGGAAACCGCTGGTGGGCATAAAGGTTCAACTGTACATACATCTGCGGGCCGACCGTCCCGCTCCACATGACCGATTGGAAGTATCCCTGAAGCTCCGTGCCGGAAAAGATCTGGATCACCTGGCGGGTCAGTTCTTCGAATTGCTGGTGCCGCTGCCGGTTCAAGTACCAGCGGGCCAGCTTGTGATACCAAGAGCGATCGGGAAACTGCTGGATGGCCTTTTTGTAGACGGCCTCAATGCGCTCGTCCATGCGGTTCTGCGCAAGGAAAGTGGCCAGGCGCTCGTAAAGGCCAGGATCATCAGGATTGTGATCCATCTCGCGCCGGAAAAGCTCAAGCACCTCGAGCGGTCTCTGCAGGGTGACCAGGCGCGAAATGTACCGTTCGAGCACTTGGGAGTATTCCGGTGAACGCGGCTGACCCGCTTCCCCCTGTGTTGTCTGACTCCTGCTGGCATCGAGCCGGCGGTGAATGCGCTGGCGAGCCAATCTTTCCAGGCTGCGACCCGCGGCAGGAAACTGGCTCGGGGAGGGGGCTTCTTCATCAGTGTCAGCCTGTTCGTTTTCGGGTTGCCCCTGGGGCCAAGGCGGTTGCACCACTGAAACATCCGATCGGGAGCCCTCGCCCAGCGGCACGTGATCGGCGCGTGCGGCCAGCTCATTCAGAAGCTGGTCGTAGAGCGCGAGTTCTTCCTTCACCCCGTTCTTGCGGGCAAGAGAATCGGCCATCAACATGGCCACGTGAACGCGCTGGCTTGCCCTCGGGAAGGAATCAAGAAACTGGCGGCCCTCCCGAAGGATGGCATCATCCACCCCGTAGTCCGCGTAGATCTCCAGCAAACTGGCGTGGAGTGCACTGCGCTCTCCCGACTTCGGAAAGCGTTTGTCAAACAGCGCGATCAGGTCCGCAGCCCGCGCGCGATGGAAATATGCGACGGCGCTTGCCTCCGCCTGCGAGTATTGAAAGGCGGGCGACTGGGAGTTGAGCAGCAGGGACGCGATGCCGTTCAGGAAACCGGGGTAAGGATCCATGGTGCCGATGTCGCGGAGGAAAGAAAGGGAGTTACTGCCGAAGCGCATCGGCTGCTCGGGGGCAGCCAGGAGAAGATTCGCGATTCCCGCCAGGGCCTTTTCCTGAAGCGCCGGCTCCACGCCCGCCAGGCTATAGAGCGCGTAATAGCCGCGGGCAGCGTCGTCATACGCGTGGATGCCATCAAAAAGGCGGGAGAGCCTCCAGATCTGGTCGCCTTTCCAGGGGACGTTCGTCTTCTCCATGCGCCGCCGGTAATCAACCAGCGCGCGTTGCGCCTCACCGAGATTGCCTTGCTGCTGGTAGTAATAGAACAGGCGCGCTGCGGCGCTCACGTCGGTGGGATTTGCGCTCGCGGCAGCGCGGGCGCGACTGAGGAATTCGCGCAAACGGTGGGTTTCCTTCAGCAAGTTGAAATAGTCCTGGATAAGTTCGGGCGGCCAGAGCGGCTGAAAACTGCGGTCATACAGAGCCAGCGCCTCGTCCGGGGAGCCGCGCTCATAAGCCAGCGTCGCGCGGGCCTCGACGGGGAACACCTTGTCGCGTGAAAACGCTTTCTCGTACCGGCTGATGAGCCACTCAGCCTCCGGGAGTTTCTTCGCCGCGAGGAGGAAACTGAAGAACCGGGAATAGGTCGCAGCCTCCTTCGGGTAGCGGGCGATCCAGGCGTTATATTGCTCCATGGAAAGCGTGTTGGGCAGAGCCTGAAGGCGGATCACCTGGAAGATGCGATCGAACGTTTGCCAGGCCCGCTGCTGGTTGGGGGGCAATAGCTTGTCCGTCGGTGAGGAAGGCGCCTGCGCAGCGGGGGCCAGCGCCTTGATCTCGTCAAGCGGACGCAGGCGCCGGTGATAGAAGTCCGCAAGCTGCAGTTGGCCATCGACCTTGTCAGAGGCGAGTGGGGCATACTTCTGCCAGTCCGCCTCTGCGGCGGTGAAATCCAATTGCGCTTCGTCGGCGCGAGCGCGCATCAGGTAAAGCTCGGCGTCATTGGGAGATTTCGAGACGAGCTCGTTCAAGGCGTTGCGGGACTCGGCAGGCAGGTGACGAACGGTCAGGGGGCCGCCCGGCAGCGAAACGGTGCGGAAGAAGACCATCTCGAAGCGTCCGCCCCCCTCGAGGTTCTGCAACCATTCAACGAGGTTGCCACGCGCAGCCAGGCCGGCGATGAACAGGCCGGCGACCGGGAGGGCCGTCAGAATTCGGGAACGGAGGCTACGGTAGGACTTCAATGGTCACCTCCTGGCTGCCGATGTTGTGGGCAATGTCTTCCGCCGTCACCGTCAGGGTGTAGGGGCCGGCGGGGAGGTCCGCCGGGACAAGCAGATTACCAATGTTGGCGCCTGCGTCCTGGTTCCAGGTCAGATAGGCGGGTTCAGCTCCATACATTCGCGCGACGACGGTACGCGTCCGGGCCGATGCGCTGACGCGTAAGGCAATGGACTCGCCGGGCCTGAATTGTTTCCTGTTGAGGTGAACGCGCACCATCGGAGGCTGGGTCACAATAACGAAAGTCTTCGACTCGCGATACACGTGCCCTTCGCGGTCGCGCAGAATCAGGCGGACCATGTAGGTCCCATCCGTCATGTCCTCAGGAGCGAGAAAGCGGGTCTGCCAGATGTCCTCGCCCTGTAGGTAACGCAACGTTCTGATCAAGCCGAAGGGGAAGAGCGCGACGACCGAGGTAATCGAGGGGTCTGTCTTCACGCGAATGACCGGGTCTCCGGGACGAATGACGCGCGGGCGCAGCAGGGCGCGCGGCGCCGCCAGAAAGGAAGTGTAGGGGGTGACGAACTTGTACTTGCGGGCGAGGCGGATGATTTCATCCACGGAAGCGCGGTCCTCGCCTTCGCGCTCGATCTTGGCCAGCAGCGCATCGATGCGAGCCTTGGCCCAGGTGCGCGGCAGGTCCGGGTGTTCCAGGTTTTCCTCGGGGAGCGGCACGCTCGAATGCATTTTCAGGGCAGCGCCGGCGCGGGTGGCGCGGACGTCAAATTGCGCGGAAGGCAACGGCTTCTTGTATTGGCCGACCCAGGCGGCGACAGAGCCGGGGAAGACCGTGTCATCGAGCGGATAAACAAGGTCGAAGATCGCCGCCGGCGTCGTTGTGAGCTTGAGTTGGGAGAGGGGATCGCGCCCGATCTTGCTGAGGAAAGCGTTCAGCTTGAAATCGATCGGCTCCGTTGAACGGACCCATTCCATCAGGCCGCGGTTCCGGGCGAGCAGGCGGAGGAGAACCTGGTTCGCGTCATCACCTACGCCGAAGACGTACGTTCGGGGGCGCGAAGCCGCGCGTAGGGACTTCCACTTCCGGGAATACCAGGTGGCCAGGTGTCCGGTGTTGATCGGGCCGCGCGTGGCGTCGCCATCGCTCAACAGGACGATATAAATCTCGCCCCTAGCGCTGCCAGCCTGCGTGAGCGCGGCCTCCAGCGCCTGTTGAAGATTTGTTCCGCCGCGCAATCCGCTCGCCCGCACAAATTCGAGAGCGCGCTCGACCGCCGCCTTGTCCGCAATCACTGGCTGCTTTTCAAACCAGTTCAGCTCCGTGTTGAAGAGCAGAAGATTGAAACGGTCGGCGGGCCGCAGCGAGCGGAGCAGCGTTTCCATGGCCCGGTAGCTGTGCTCGAGCTTTTCCCACTGCATGGAGAGTGAAGTGTCGAACAGGACCAGAATGGTCCGCGGTGCCGCGGCGGAAGCTGCGCCTCCTGCGGAGGGCGTATTACCGCGAGGTGCAATCAATGCCGAAGCCTCGAAAAAGCCCCCCTCAATGACATTAGGCGGAGGAGGCGCCGTGTCCGCAGCATCGGGCTGTCGAGGGCGCGGGTTGCGGTAGGTCAGGACTTCCAGCGAGTCGGCCTTGGCCTCGTCGAAAGCGTACCGGACGGCAAAGTCTTCCTTGAAGAGAACATTGTTGGCTTCGAGCGTGGCCTTCACGACATTGGGTCCACGCTCCGTGATTTTCAGCGGGAAGGTCTGGCCCATGACCTGGAAATGCCGGAGGGTGTGCTGGGAATGCAGCTCAAAGTTGATGCTGAGGTGGGCGGCCGTTTGCGCTTGGTAAGCGTCGGGGTGCAAAGGTACGGCAAAGTACGACTCCAGGTTCTCAACCGGAAGGGCCTCGTGATACTCGATCTCGACGCGCTTCGTACCGAAAGCCGGGATCGGAACGATGCGCGCACTGAACACCGCGCTGCGCCGCGCCTCTTCCGCGCTTCGTTCTCCCATCTGCAACAGGCCGGGATCGATTGCCTGCCATTTCAGAGCGTTGTAGATCTCCTCGGCGCGCTTCCGCTCCAGGATAACGCCGGGAATGCGCGTTACGCTGTCCCACACGGCAAAGTCGGAGATCGCTGCGTGGCTGGGCAAGGCAAAAATGTAATTGCCTTCCAGGACGCGCCCGGCGTGGCTGCCATAAATCTGCTGGATGAAAACGCGCGCGTCGCCGTTGTCGATGTAGACGGTTATGCGCATCTCCTCCAGCGATAAGATGGAAGGGTCTGGCCCTTCCTGCCCGGTGGGAATGATGACGCCGGCATCGCCAAAACCCCAAGAGGCGGTAAATAGGAGAGCAATAGGGAGCAGTAAGCGGCGGATTTGCTTCATAGATTACTCAGGTTCTGCTCGGGAATCCGGATCAAACCGTTGTCCGTGCCGATGTACAGGTAGCCGTTGTGGACCGCGAGGGCCGTGACGTTGGGTGAGGGCAAGCCGGCGACTACATCGCTCCAACGTCCCAACGAGCGGGCGTAAACGTACAATCCTCTTTCCAGCGTCCCGGCGTAAACGCGCTGGACTGTGGCGAGCATGGCGTTGGGATTCACCACGAACGATTCGGTGGCATCGGAGAACCTCTCGAAACGTCCCGTGGCGTCGAGGCGGAAAATCCCGCCGCCGTAGCTGCCCACAAACCACTCGTCGCCGACGCGCGCCAGGGCGGTAATCCAGTTGGCCTTCAGGCCGGAGTTCGCCGCAGTGTAATTCATGCGTACCTGGCCTTGATCGAGAAGTGAAAGGCCGCCGAGCGTTCCCACTAGCAGCCGCGACCCCTCAGCGCCCAGCGTATAGACGTGATTATTCACAAGGCCATGAAACGCGTAAATGCTGCGTGCGCCGCTCGAGGTGAGGAAAGTGATTCCAGCGGGTGTGGCCAAGGTCATACCGCCGGGTGTCAGTGCGACATCCGTCACGTGATCGGCAATCAACCCCTGGTTGCGTCCCATGACTTCGCGTTGGTGAAGGGCGCCGTCAAACACCACCAACCCGTTGGCAGTAGCTACGTGCGTGGTGCCGTGCTGCGTGTCATGAACGATGCGGTTGACGCAGAAGACATGCTCGTCCTCGATGTGGGTTGTCCGCTCGCCGGCGGTCCCAAGTACATCAAGGCCGTGGTCGAAGTAACCAACCCAGAGACGGCCGGAGGAGTCGAATTCGAGCGCGGAGACATTCCGATCCGCCAGCAGGGAATCTGCGCGCCCGATGACGGGTTGCCACGCGCCGCCGCGCGGATTGAAGGAGTAAAAGCCGTTCTCCGTCAGGGTGAAAAGGTTGCCTTCGGCGGATAGCAGGCGCACGACCCGGCCAGAGATTTCCTGGCCGCTCGGGCGCAGGCCGGACTTCAAACTTCCCGTGAGCGGGATCTCCACGATACCTTCGTCGAGCGTGCCAACAACGAGGGTATCGCCATCCACCAGCAGGGAATTGGCAAAGAAACCCGAGGCCAGCACGCGCGCGAACTTGCCGTCCCGGAATTCCGCCACGCCCACAGGGGTGCCCACAAAGGTCCGGTCGCCGTCGATGGCCAGCGAGAGAACGCGCGGGTCAGGCAGCCCGTCGGCCTCCGCGAAGCGGTCGGCCTGGCCGGCGTGCCAATGGATGACGCCGTCACTGAGCGTGCCAACCCAAATGCTGGAGTCGTCCCCCGCGAGCGCCGTTGCGTGAAATTTCGCAAGCTGGGGATGGAACTCCGTAAGGTGTTTGCCGTCGTAAACCAAGACCCCGCTCTTCTCCGTGCCCAGCAAAACTCGGCCGGTGGGCAGAGGCAGCACGGCGGTGAGTTGGCGAAGCGGGCGGGCCTCTGGAAGGATCTGCCGGGAACTCTTCTCGCTGAACGCCAGGACGCCCCCGCCTGCTGTGGCCACGTAAAGTTCCGGCTCCAAGGCGTCTGCGGCGCGGCCGATGGACATGCTCACGAGCGGCGCAGCGGGCAGCTCCAGGCCGGCTCGGTAGCGGGCCATCAGCCTCCCCTCCGGGGAGTACTCCATCAGCCCTGAGGGGCCGCATACGTATAGTCGGCCGGCGAAAAAGGCCGCGTCATTGAAAGCCGCAGGGGAATTAATCCACTCGACGCCTGAAGGCACCGCGTGGTCCAGGCGCGACACCGTGAATTTCAGGTTTTTCCTCTGCGGCTACTTCCTCTGAGGCGCGGTGGAGGGCCCGCGACGCACTCCAGATGGCAATTCCAGCAAACGCCAGAACGTTTGAGAGGGCAAGAGCAACGACCAGTGGCCACTTTGCCTTGGGGAGTCGCATACCGAGTTACTGCACAATAAATCACAACATTGACTCGAATGCAACCGGGAAGGCAGCGATTAACGCGGCGAGGAAAACAGGGGTGAAGAGATGGTTTGAGGGAACTCTCGTGGATTTGTGACGAGGAGGCAGGGGTTCCGCAGCCACGACGAAGCAGTCGGCACGAGTGCAGCCGTGCGTGGTGTCCCTCGCCAAAATTGGGTGATGTAAGAGATTTTGCGGACTTTTGAAGAGGAGGGTGTTTCCTTTCAGCGTGTTGGGAAAACCTGACGAGAGGAGAACACCCTCATGAACGCGAAGACGCATTCACAGGCGGAAAGCCTAGAGGATAGACCCCGGGGCCTGCAAAAAGAGATTTGGGCCCAGTTCCGGACGGTTCTGCGACAAGAACTGAAGGCGATGCTCGACCAGGTGTTGGATGAAGAACTCCGCCAGCTGGTGGGAGCCATTGGAGTGGTTTCCGAGTTGGCGACCATCCGGGAGGTGACCGGTCCGGTCAACACTACGGCGTTACTCGCGATCAATCCCAGCGAGTGCTATGCCAGCACAAACTTCCTCGAAGGGGACTTATGGCCCGCGTGGTCGTAAACTCGCTTGGATAGCTTCCGGATACGCCGTTCAGTCCGGACCAATGCTAAGAGGCACTGCGGGACAAATCTGGAATTTGTCCTTGCGCACAGCCGAAGAGTCCTGCCGCAAAAAAGAGCAACAAAGAGGTTGCCTTTTACATCAGGCCGCGCTAACCTGCAACCTGGAGGTTGCTTAAAGATGGATAATCGAATTGAGAAGCGTATTGAACTCAAGGCGCCAGTTTCGCGGGTCTGGCGTGCGCTGACGGATCACCGTGAGTTCGGCGAGTGGTTTCGCGTGAAACTGGATGGCCCGTTCGTACCGGGCCAGATCTCGCGTGGCCATATTACCTACCCTGGCTACGAGCACGTCAAATGGGAGGCCGTCGTGCAGAAGATGAAGCCCGAACGGCTCTTTTCCTTCACCTGGCACCCTTATTCCGTCGATCCCAGAATAGATTACTCGAAGGAGACGCCCACGCTCGTCGAATTCAGGCTGGAGAAGACCAAGAGCGGCACACTGCTTCTGCTCACTGAGTCCGGTTTCGACAAAATCCCAAGCGACCGCCGCCTCGAAGCATTCCGCATGAATGACGGCGGCTGGACAGAGCAAATGAAGAATATTGAGAGCTATGTCGCGCAAAGGTCGTAGCAGCATGACCGCTAAACGGCAGGCTCATGCCTCCGTCTTTGCCGCGCTGGGTGACGAGACGCGGCTATCGCTCGTTGCGAAGCTTTGCGGCGGGCAGCCTCGGTCGATCTCTCAGCTAACGGAGGGCTCCAAGCTTACCCGGCAGGCGATCACCAAGCATCTGCGAGCGTTGGAGAGGGTAGAAATCGTGCACAGCGTCCGTAGGGGTCGCGAGAGCGTATTTGAATTCGATCCGGAGCCGATTGAAGATCTCAAGAAATACCTCGATCTCGTCTCCGAGCAGTGGGACCAGGCACTGTCCAGGCTAAAGTCGTTCGTCGAAGATTGAGTGCCAGGAGTGAGATAAGCTCCGGGGGTGAATACTGAATGTTTGACCCTTGAATGCGACCGCAATAAGGCCGCATGGTGCAGAAAGGTCCGAAAATCGTCTGCTAGAGCCGACTAATTCCACCCGGTAGCAATTATGAAGCCCCGAATGTACCGGCGTTTGTCACCAGCACCTTCCGGACGGATTGTCGCATTCGGAAGGTAAGCTTTGAGTGGTCCGCTGGGCGGGTCGTTGTCCCGAAACGGAGTTCGAGGAAATACCTCCTGCCTAGTCGCTAGCCTTGATCGGGAATGCCTCGGCCCAAGCACGTGGCTTTTGGGGCAGGCAGCATGATGACGGGCCGAGGCATTCCCGATCAGGAGACTAGAAGGAAGCCGCTGGCGCGCACCAG
>Ga0116116_1001278_pt1 | contig 19486 bp, 28 predicted proteins | sample June2015DPH_10_1_FD_89722 | JGI IMG/M metagenome (GOLD analysis project Ga0116116, IMG submission 89722) | Peatland microbial communities from SPRUCE experiment site at the Marcell Experimental Forest, Minnesota, USA - June2015DPH_10_150 | ecosystem: Environmental > Terrestrial > Soil > Wetlands... | reverse complement strand
GCCAGTACGGTGACGCGCTTACTTTTAACAATTTGACTTTGAACGGAGTAACTTCAAACTTTACAGTAACTGCAATCGACGCAAATATAGTGATAAGCAGCTATAACTCGAACAGTAGCATAAACTACGCAGTTAGCGGGAGCGGAAACCAAACCTTTTCTGTGAACAAGTCACCTGCATCAGTGGACATTGACGGCATTCCAGCTTCCACTGGCTGGAGCTACTCGAATGGAGAAATCATGGTCACTGGCGCTACCTCTTCGGTAGTTATAAACTTCTCGTAGAATTAGCGCGAGGGTATGGGTAGTGTTAAACGCGGTGGGCTCTCACGCCATGTTAGTGCGCCGCGCGCGCTATAGAAATCAGTAATAGTAATATCAGAGAGATTTTAGGTCACCTTATTGATGAACTTGCAGAGAAGCGTTTAATGTACGGAATAGCCATGAAAAAAGAACCTGAAGAATGGTGAGTTTCAGATAAAAGAAGTTTCTTTCTATTCTGCAAAGCACATTAATGAGGTTACTACGTACATGAAAGAATTCAATTGTGTGAGCAGGCTCTTAGAAGGCAAATACGAACTTTATTAATATCATTTTTGCCTTCGCACACTCAAGATCCTCATCATCCACTATGTCTTCGGGGCCAGAGTCGTCATTGCCCACCCGAAACAAAAAACAGCCTAATAGGTTCTTAAGGTTTGTGACCTTTTCGCTGGGACAGGAGTTATTTTCGTTTTGCAGAGTACAGACTAAGAAGTACAATTCCTGCAACAATTAGAATGGCAGGATACGCCACATAAAGGAAAACATGAAAAAATCCAAATGCAACAATAAACAACAATATAAGAAGACCCGCGATTAAGAAAACGGTTCCTTCAATTAGCCAATCTGTGTGCCTACCAATACGATGCATAGCTCCCTTATGTTTTGGAGCAAAATAAAATTTTATGGAAAAAGTTTCCGTGTTAATGATAAATACACCACAACAAACTTAACAGTATGCCTCCAGTAGTTCCGAAAGTGTCTGGTGCTTGCTTGGGTATAACTTTTTTTACTTGCTAAGCATAGTTGCAAGCCAGTTTAAGGCTGCTTGAAAGCCTTCAACGACGCCTAAGAGTGTTCACCCGCAGAAGCCTGAGCAATCCAAGCCAAGAAACCACTCAAACTTTACTGCCAGCCCAACTGTACCGTCAAAATGTACCGTCAAAACGTATATAACTACACCTACCTGGTAGGTAGTAGAGCACACAAAGCTAACCCACTTACGGATCTACTGGTATAAGGCCAAGTTATTTAGTGCCAACCTATCAATGCGCCGTATTGCGAATATACTTCTTTAACTAATTCGCCTGCTTTTGGGTTGTTCCAGTCGTGCATCCACTCAGAAACCAAGCTCTCAAGGGTAATTGGAACCACGCCTACCTGCAGCATCCTCTTAATTCCGTATTTATGCGCTTCAGGGGTTGAATCTCCTGCTGCATCCATTAACCCATAGACCTCGTACCCTTCCTTGATTGCATGAATGGCGGTGTAAGCGAAGCACATGCTTGTCCAAAGCCCCGAAACAACCATCTTCTTCCTGTCTGCCCGCTTGAACGCGTCCCAAGTGTTCTCGTCTTCAAAAGCGTCAAAACTCGGCACCTTTCTTGCATAAACCATTTGGTTTGGAAACAACGCAGTAACTTCTTGGAGAAAGTCTCCATTAAGCTTAGGGTTAATGGTTGATAAGACAACCGGGATTCCAAGTATTTTGGCGGCTTTTGCAGCGCATATGGCGGCATTCTTAATTATTGTTTTGTCACCAGACGTGATCCCTTTTAACATTGAAGGTTGATAGTCAACCAAAACGAGAGTGCTGTTCTTATCGGTTAACAATTCTAGTTTTCCATCTTTTGAAGAAATCATTTAAAAACTCACCATTCTAAATAAATTGATAACAAGATATAAAACTTCTGCCAACCTCCAGAACGTGTCGTGGCTTAGCCTTCTGAACTTCCTCCGCCAAAATTTTCCCTTAATGCGGTCCAACGATTGGCAAAAATTCTTTTTCTGCTGCCTTCTCAATTTCCCTTAAAACTTGGTCGGCGCTGCTTAAGACAGGTCTTTCTGTTATCATAGGGGTACCTTGATTTTATCAATAAAACGATGCTGTAACTTTGCAATTTTCGGGGCAATCACGGCTTGGCAATAAGGCTCTTTCGGATGTTTCTTGTAGTAGTCTTTGTGGTATGTTTCAGCTTTGTAAAACACCTTGAGGGGCTCAACTGTTGTAACGATTGGTTTATCCCAAATGACCTCTTTTTCGAGTTCATTAATCAGTTTTTCAGCCGTGGCTTTCTGCTCTGGGGTATGGTAGAAAATGGCTGACCTGTACTGCGTTCCAATGTCTGCTCCTTGGCGGTTCAGCGATGTTGGGTCATGCATTGTAAAGAAAAATTCCAGGATTTCTTTGTAACTGATTACTTTTGGGTCAAAGAATATCTGTGCTGCCTCAGCGTGACCGGTAGTGCCTGTCGAAACCTGTTCGTACGATGGATTAGGCACTGTGCCGCCAGTGTAGCCAGGCTCGATTCGCTCTACGCCTTTTATTATGCTGAATGCGGCTTCGGTGCACCAGAAGCAGCCGCCGGCAAGCGTTGCAACCTCCAAATTTTTATTATCGTTAGGCTGTTGACTCATATTTCATCTTTCCTAAAAAATAGGTTAATGCCTGTTGTAATGCTGGGTAGCTTTGAACTTAATTGTTTGTGGCTGTCATGACACAGCAACTAATCTAAAAAAAATGAGTTTATTTTCAATGCAGTTTCTGTCTGAGCACTGAAGCCTATTGAGCGCATATTTGAACATCTAACACAATAAAGTCCATGTTAATAGTGCCAAAAAGTACATGAATAAAACACGTTTCTATGTTGAAAGTGCGCGCATTATTCCTATGCAGCGCTATGTTGAATCATATTTGAAGCATATTAGAAGCATCTAGTAGACCCGGGGGTAGGCTGTTGCGCACACACAAATACCCTAAGCAGTAACTATTATGTAGATTCCTATTGCAGCTATGACAAAGCCTACGATTGCATCATTGTACTTTTCTGGGACATGCTCAAAGGTTTTGGCAAGCCCGCTAATTCCAACTTGGACAAGGAACATTTTTTTGTATTAGAATCAGCAGACCAGTTGGGACTTTTTTTTGTTGAATAACTACAATACAATCGCTTGAGTTATGCAGATTTATAATAATATTGTAAGGTATCTACGTTAATTTGTTTCTGAAACAATCTTGCCATGGAAATTGTGTTAAAAATGACGCATTTTGTAGAGCGTTTGTCTGCCATTTTTTATTTGAGGTTGATAGTAATTCTCTTAAGCTTAAGCAACATTATTATACAGTTTACGAGGCAGCGTAATGAGAAGGCGCGAGGCAGCCCGACTTTTGAGTGAAATATGTAAGTGTGTACCAGACGCTTTCATAAGCAGTATATCGCTAACGCCTATCAGCCGTTCCAAAGAAGAATTTGATCTTCGAATAAACGTCTCTCTCGACCTCAAAAGTCTCATGAACGTGCAATCTATTGTAAATAAACGTGGAATGATTTTAAAAGAAGACCAAGGGTCTCTGCTGATTTATGGCTCTCAAACAAAACCAACTGGAATGGCAATCATCGCATAAAATTAAAGTTCCCAACAAAGGCTTGAGGGAATGGCGGGGTACACCCCAAAAAGCAGTGAAGCTCTGGTTAAATCACCCGTGTATATTTAGCTCTTGTTTTTTCTTCTTTAGTGCCTTTTTTCTACATTAAAAAACAGACTTTTCTATGTTGAAAAGCACCATTCTGCATGCAAAGTGCGCAGTCTTCGCTCTATGCACACCTATGTTGAAACATATTTGAAGCATATTAGAAGCATATAGTAGACCCGGGGGTAGCTTGTGCACAAATAAATATCCTAAGACAAAAAACGAGAGCTAAATACATACGACTTGATTATTTAAAATGTACCCTTTGATAAGTAGTACGCTCCAAGATTTCTCCTTAAAAGAGCGGGGAATCAAAAGAAAAAACACTCCAATAAAACAATCAATTGTGTCGCCGTTAATGGCGTCCCGATAGAAAATGCGCATAGTGATTTAAATGAATTTGTGATTGCGAAACAACAACAACGTTTCAAAACAGTATGTGTGTAGCAACCGATTGTACACAATAATTTATTTTGCTCTTACTCCTTAGATTTTGCAACAGAACCTAACCGTAAAAATGGCATACTTGAAAGCCAACAGTCCAGTTGAGATGAGAAAACTTGCAGATTAAGAGCATAAAGATTAGCATAAAGCACGGAGCAGTTTTGTTTTTAGGTATTTATTTCAGATTCATAGGTTGCTTTCATAAGTTAGTTAAATAGCCTTCGCTATTGTGTGTTCTATTGGAATCTGGAGGAAAGTGTATGAAACAAATCGCGGAAAAAGATAGGAAAGAACTAGAAGCTAAGCTAGAGAATGTTTTCCAAGAGAAAATTGGTCAATTGCCGACAGAATTGCGTGAAATATTGCTAGATGACATGGTCACAGCCTTCGAAAACAGGTTAAATGTGTTAAACCGAGCAAGCACAAAAGCCGATAATTAGCTGCATTCATGGACAAAAACATTGATTAGTAATACATAAATGATTTATATTAAAAACTGGAGTTTAATAAAAAAAGAGGAGTATAAAGTGCGTCGTTCAAAACTAGAAATGTATGTTGACATCCTTTCGGTTCTGGCTCACAGAGGACCACTAAAACTAACACACGTCATGTATAAAGCAAACGTTAACTGCAGCGTCCTAAAAGAGTACCTTGACTTCCTCATAAAACAAGGCCTGGTCGAAGAACGCACCGCAGGAAAACAACGAGTAGTTTACGCCGTAACACAACGCGGCATAACAGTACTGAAATACTTTAAAGAACTAAAACAAGTCCTGCCCATAGTAGAGGAAGCACGAAACCAACCAGCAATCCCCTACTAAAACCCACAATTCCATTATTTCCCCTAAAAAACAAATTACATTTCACATTATTCGTATTGCCATTCCACGCTCTGCTTTTATTAAATATTAATGTTATAGTTTAGTTGTTTCAAATAAGTAGTAAAGTTTCGTAAGACTTAATAAATACTTCGGGATTAAACTATCAACTGTATATGTGCAAAACACGTCTGGAGGGGTTTGTGATTAAGGATGAGATATTGGCTAAAAAACCGATAACGATACTTGAAAAAATTGAAGAAAGCCTTGAGAGACTAAACGAGAAAATGGAGGTAATTATTGAAATTCAGAAGAACGGTAATGACAGCCAAAGGTCTGTTGCGGCATTGCCTGATGCCTCCTTAGATGTTATGACGCTTCTTTCTATGCCGGATCACCTGCGGAAAACAGCCATGGCAATTTGTAGGTGTGGAAGAGCAACTGCTGAAGAAATTGCTGGGCAAACAAGTCGAGCCAGAGCCGTGGAAAGTGCATATCTTAATCAACTTGTGATTATGGGTTACCTTAAGAAAGAGCGTAAGGGAAGAAAAGCCTATTTTTACGTTGATAGGGAAACGCAAGGTTGAAAACTATGAGCAAAATAATCGCTCTGCATTCATATAAAGGCGGAACGGGAAAAACGCTTCTTTCCTTAAACTTAGCAGCTGCTTTGGCTAAATTGGGCAAGAAAGTTTGCGTTTTTGATCTTGATTTTCGAGCACCAAGCTTGTTCTCCATTCTGAAAGCTGAAAACGTTGAATATTGGCTTAACGATTACTTAAACAACAGCTGTGACGCCGAAAAAGTTCTTATAGATTTAAGCAGCAAGGTTCCTGGAAACGGCAAGTTTTTCGCTGGCTTAGCAAACCCTGCAACTGAAGCAATCCGAGACATGTCTGCAAAGGATAGAAAATGGGAAATGCGTGCACTGGGAAGGCTGCTTGCGCTTAGGGAAACATTGCTTGAGGATCAAAAGTTTGATTACTTGTTCTTGGACACAAGCCCGGGATTACAGTATTCCTCAATAAACGCTATTGTCGCCGCTGACTTCGTGGTTGTGGTAACAACTGGTGACAGGTCAGATGTGGACGGAACAAAACGAATGCTACAGGAGTTATATAACTTGTTTGAGAAGAAAACGGGCCTAGTGCTAAACAAAGTGCTTGATTCATCAGCCACAGCTAAGAAAGCCGAAATGAGCAACAAAATAAAAACTGTTTATCACGTGCCCATGCTGGCAATCGTGCCTTGCTTTTGCGAAATCCTAAGAGCTGAAGGCAACTCGATATTTATCGAAGATAAACCTGACCATCCCTTCACAAAGATAATTACTGAAATGGCTAAAAAGATTGAAAATAACGAAGTAAACTAGTTAGCCATCTTCTTTATTTTTGATTTTAGTTTTTGCGATGCAGGTTACCGTTAGAGAATGATTGCGCCGACGCCGGGCGGTGCTGCGTTTGTGGCTGCTTTGCATGATAGTGCTAGAGCCATTAGTTGGTCGTCGTGTCTTCCGTGCGGGTGCCAGAATTTGAGGTGGATTCGTTCTTGAGCCGTTTTAGGCTGGAGATACTCGTACTGCTGTTCGTTGATTTGTGCGATTAAGGTTTTGTCGTCGCCTGCTATTTTGAGCAGTTTCTTTTCCATGAGCAATTTGAGGTTGTTTAGCAAGTTTTCTTTTTCAGTGTCCGTAAAGAAGACGCCTTCAACGGCGGGTATATTGATGTTGTTTAGTTCGTCGATGACAGCGTCGCCTATGCAGCCCTTATCAACGTATAAGCCTTCGAAGTTGAAGATTTGTTGTGCTCTGGCTATGTAGCCGATGACTTGGGGGTAGTTTGTGCCCAAGGGCAACTGGCGTTTATGCACCAGCCTAAGCTCGCCGCTATAACATTTCTGAACCACAACAAGCACGCTGTAGTCAACTTGTTTGCCAAGGTCTAAGCCCGCGTAGTAGGGTCCTCTGAGTTTTTGTTCTGGCGTGACTTTTTCCATGTCTTCAATGTATGCGGCTGGCGAATCTGGGTTGCCCAGCTCTGGGTCTACGCAGGATACGATTAGGTCCATGGGGAAGAAAGTGTGGGAGGCTTCTACCCATATGCCCTCAACCTCGCGCTGCCATTCTTCACTGGTCATTACTTCTTTCCATTCGTCAAGCTGCGTTTGGCTGACAAGTGGGCTTTGGTAGCTTGCGTAGTGATGTACGCTGTAGCGTTTTGTGTCCAGGAAGGCTTTGCGGAAAACGTGGTCTTGACCCATGGGTGTGCCGCTCATGACTAAGGATGCGCCTGGTTTTGTTAGCATCATCATTATTTCGCTTGTAATCATCTCGCCTGGAACAATCGATGCTTCGTCAATGAAAACGTAGTCTGGATGGTAGCCTCTGAGCTTGTCTTTTGAACATGGAAGAGCAATAATTCTTCCGCCTAAGGGTGGTTTGAGTTTTATTGCTGTATGGGTTGTTCCTGGCCTCTGAATCATGGCTTTCAATAGCGGGTTAGCCCTGATTGTGGAGTAGCAGTAGTCGAACATAATCATTGATTGGCGTTGCGTGCTGCTAATGATGAGGCTTTCCACTTTGGGCTTGGTGTATAGTAGCCAGAGGTTTTTTCTGCTAAAAACTAAGCTTTTGCCCCATCCCCGTCCACAAACAGCTACCTGTCTCCGACTTGCGTCTAGTAGGAGTTTTTGGTGCTCAGGCGCTTGGATTAGCCATTTGTCACCGCACATTAACATGGCAAAGAATACTGGGTCTTCAATTAGTTTGGCGGCGACTTCTTTGTGGGCTATGAGTTGCCTTAGTGCTTTTGGTCTCTGTAGTAAGCCCTCGCACATCGCGGCTGTGAACGCTGGATCGCTTGTTAATTTCTCGATGAAAGTCTTCTCTTCCAATCCCTAAATTCCCTTCTCAAAAGCCTACGCATCTTGCCGTCGGCGTACTGTTTTCCGATAAAGTCGCCTAATGTGTCTTCGTTAAACTGCAGTTCTTGACCTTTCTGGGCGAGGAGTTTATTGAGTACGATGGCGTGATATGCGACGGCGTTGGCAAGCCTGATTTTCTCGCTAGGTGTAAGAGTCTGGTTGTTTAGCATTTGCTTCAAATCGTTAAGCAAGTCCCATTCTATAGCGATTAATTTGTCAATGGTCGCTTCCTCTTCGTCGCCATCTTCTGTCTCTCTCACAACCTACCCCCTCGGTCTACTAGATGATCCAAATAGGATCCTATAGAGGATCCAAATAGGTTTGAATTGACGGCTTTTACTTGAGCCATTTTATATTTCTCCCCTATTGTTTGAGAATCCTAAACTGCGACCTCTACGCCTTTTAAGCCATCGCAGAAACGACTTTTTCAAGCAGTGGAGGGGTGAGTGAAAGTGAACTGTTGCCAGAACTCTGGGTTTACTTGGTTTTAGTTGCATAAACTATTTTTATAACTTAGGTGGAGTACTTTGTGTGGCTGCTATGACTGAAAGTATTACTTTTTCGGCTATACTTTGGAAAGAAGGAAAGTTGCAAATTGCTTGGTCCCCTGAACTGGATATAGCCAGCCAAGGGAAAAATGTAGAGGAGGCTCTAAGTAATTTGCGGGAAGCAATCGAGCTTTACCTTGAAGATGAAGATGCCAAGATTCCAACCAGTAAATCGCCTATTCTCACAACATTGAGCGTTGAAACCCATGCCAAAGCTGAAACCTGTCTCAGGCCTTAAGATAATCAAGGCTTTGGGTAAAGCTGGTTTTCAAGTAGTCGGCAGAAAAGGAAGCCACGTCAGGCTAAAAAGAAAAACTGCAGACAGGGTGTACATAGTTGTCGTTCCTGTTCATCCAGAAGTAAAGACGGGAACTCTCAAATCGATATTGAGACAAGCTGGATTAACAGACGAAGAATTTGCAGATCTTTTAAAAAAATAGTTTTCCCTTGTGGAGTTCAATCTTAAAACAGGAGAAAATAAATTTTGAAATCACATACATTTGTGAAAAGTTTGTGATTAACCTTTAAGAAAAATTAAATAGTGTGAAAGTAAACTATTCTTACTGATACAAATGAGTGAAGAGCCACAAGTTACCACAATCAGCGAAAAAGGGCAAGTAGTCATCCCACAGTCCATAAGAAAACAGCTAAAAATAAAGCCAAAAAACAAGTTCCTCGTCTACGGCAAAGGCGACACCATCATACTCAAAAAGCTAGAGCTTCCCGACATAAAAAAAGAATGGGACAACATTTTTGAAATGATGGACAAAAAGCACCTAAACATTTCAGAGGAAGAAATCCAAGAAATAGTGTCAGAAGTTAGGAAAGAGCGTCACCGCAAATAATTAAGATGATTAAATGCTTAGGGTTGTTCTTGACACTAATGTTTTGGTGAGCGCCACAATTTCTGACGGCAAATCAAGAGAACTTTTACAAAGAGGAATGGCGAACCGATTCTCTATTGGTACGACTATGATAACAAAAAACGAATGCGTGATTAGCAATAGTCTCAATTGTAAACTAGAACGACACCTTGAAAAATTCTTCTGGCGGATATCTTTCATGATAAGTATAAAATCCTCGCTTTCCTCTGCGAGTTAGCATTGCCTTATTACCCTTTGATAGTTTTTCCAGTTCTTGCGCTAATCGGGCATCCCCAAAATCATATCCTGCATCTCGCAATCTTGTTTTTGTTTCTCTAAAAGCCTTTCCGGGTTTAAAGAAACCTTGGCGATAGATTTCTTTAATAATTTCAGCTGGTGCTTTCCGAATTTCCTCTTGTCCAAACACCAAAGCTATATCTGTTCGAGTTAAGCTGTAAAAGAAAGATAAGAAATTATTGAAATCTCCTTTCAAATCATTTCCTAGATCCATTAAAGCTTCTAAATATTTTACATAAGCGGGTAGACATAGTCTCGTGCTAAGATCAGCTTGAATTGGTTCTGGTGGAGGGACATCATGTGGCCCAGAATGGCTCCTTGTGTAGTAAATGCTCTTGAGTAAACTGCATATAGTATCTGCTTCGCTTATTTTCTTAGCCTCCAACTCTTTGCGGAGTCTACCGTTTCGATTATCGAATTTTTGGTCTCTTGATAATTCTTCCCAGATACCACTAGAATCTTTTCTGTCAATTTCCTGTATTAAGTTTCTAACAATTCGCTCGCAGAAAATACCGCTAGAAGTCATGGCGTTTCGCCATGCTTTTCGCTCCATTTCAAAAAGTATATGAATATAGAAAAATATTGGGCTCAAGAAGAAATATAATTCTCGTGCTTTATTTTTGTCGCCTTTTAACAATTGTTGAAAATAGGGAGTTACAGAAGGTTTTAGACTGTCTCGTCCTCCCATCATTTTGTCCCAGTCATCTATTGTCTCATTTAGTTTGTTATTGAGTTCTTTTTCATCCAGTTTTTTTCCGCAAGAGTAAGAATACAGTTCTTCTAATGATTCATAATGTTGCTTTTCTTTCCCAATAAGGTCGGGAAGCTCAATTGACATTCTATTCCGTCCAAAACACCCAATCGTTTTCTTCTTTTGTTCCTTTCAAAGTCTTGCCAAGTCGCCTTTTCAATGATTCGCGCACAGCTTTGGCTTTACCGCTCGTTGGAAGTCCCTTTTCCTTGAGAGACTTCAGCACATCTTCGACTTTCCTTTTATTCGGCAATTTAAAATAACCTTCATCAATCAGCTCATCAATTTTCGGCGAGAACAGTTCTTTCCTTGAGCCGCCTTGTTTTCCTTCTGGTTCAAGCGTCGGTTTAACTCCGGTGGCTATTTGATTAATCATTTTAAAAGTTTCAACTTTGGCTGAATCAACGAGTTTATACTGCCTAGATTTTGTTTGACCTTTTTTCAGGAACACCTCAGGTTTGTTATCCAAATATTTAGACAAATTCGCGAGGCCCCCTATACCGTGGCTTTCTAGAGCCTGAGACAAATTGAGCCATTGTTGCCCATAAACCTCCCCATAAGCAGCCAACAAAAGTCTAGAAACAATAATTTGTTTTTCAGATTGTTTTCCTTCCAAAGAAACAACAAAAACTGGCTTGTCTTTCTCAAAATGATATACATTCTTCAACTGTTTAATGCTCAAATTGCATTTTGCCGCAAATTCTTCAATAGTAGCTTCTATTGTTGTTGCTTCCAATGGTGTGGAGATATCTGATTTTTTTTGATTTACACTTTTTTCTGTAACAATAAAGTCGTTAAGTGATCTTGACAGAACAATTTCAAATGCTTTTAAGCGAAAAGGTTCTTCGACATCCTTTGTAATGCTTATTGCTCTTTGAATTTCGGCTCTAATTCGCTCATCTTCAAGATTCTTTGCCATTTTTTATCAAATTATATTATTTGAAGCCGTTTAGCTTATAAATCAAACGGTTTGTTAATGGAGCCTTTTTTTTCTGTTGCATTGAGATCTCATACTTTAATCGTTCAGAGTTCTGAAATCACAAAAATATACATGGTATGATGACGGAAAAATTTTATTTACGTCTATCCTAATGTAGTCTTGTCCAAAATCCTTTTTCATTTTGACACAATCAAAAAATTTTTTAGCCAGTTCAAGGGAATCGGGATTGTTATAGATCAATATTTAGTCAAACGGAAAGCTCTAGAGTACAATTTGCGACCCTATAAGGTGAATAATAAAGGAGAATTTGTAACAATTTATTCTGATCAAGACATTGTTATATTTAAAGACAAAATTTTACAAGACTATGACGAATTTGTTAAGCTAAGAGATGAATTAGGCGGTCTATCCCCCTTACCTAAGGACTTTTTGAAAATAATGTTTGTAAATCGATTAACGGATGCACGGTATAGCAAGAACAGTGATGGCAATTTGATTTTCGTCAATCTGGCTGCTTTTCATGCTCATCGCGACAGATTCTTTTGGCTATTCACAATTGCAAGAGAATTAGCATACATTCGAAACCACCGACTTGGATATCCGTTCTTTATAGACATGCGTAGGCTAATGGTACATGCTCTAAATAGGCAGTTTAAGTAAAACCTATCATCTTTATTTCAGCCCTTTTTTCCTGTTGGAACAAAGAATTATGTGTTCGCGTGTGCGCGTGTGTGAGCTTGTAATTTAGGGGTGGAGACGTCACTTGTTTGGATAGATCTGCAATTATTCTAGCTGAGGGTTCCCACAAATAGTTGAATCATAAGTAGGATACTCGTGTTTCAACAATTTAAATCGCAAAAAATCATTGAAAAAAACATTTTGACAAGCTCAAGATACTTGGCTTTTGACTTAACCGACTTTGAGTCACTGATACCAAACAACAGATAAGATGCAGTAGGCACACCGAGGTATTTGAATCCTAGACCTTTTAAGTGCCAGTCAAGCACCTAAACAAAATTTACTTGTTGGCTGTTGTGGGTGCTCCGTATGTTTTTTAACTTGTTTTGTAATTTATGGGTGAAGACGTTACCTGTTTCTCACGCAAATCCTTCCGCCTTTTTCAAATTTATTAGTAGGGTTGGCATAGGTGTATTCTGAGTAGTTCGGGGTAATTTAATGGCTAAGACTGCGTATTTAGATGAGGAAGACCGTAAGCTCCTCTTGGAAACCAAGCAAAAGCTAGACGAAGCTACTAAGCTGATGGGTAAGCGCATGGAAACCATTGAAGTTTTAAGTGATTCAGAAATGATGAAAGCTATCCAGCAAGGTCAAGATGATATTAAAGCTGGAAGAGTCAAGGAGTTACGCAAGCTTCTCAAGGAAGAGCGCTTTTGCTAAGAATTCTTTTAGAATAAATTAATTACTTACTGGGGATAGATAACTATAGTTCTAGATGTCTCACAAAATAGAGAAAGTAAAACCAAACAAAGAAGCATTGAAAAAGCATATTGAACTTCCTAAATGTGAGGTTGAAGAGGGTAAAACGTGGTATCCCCCAGATGAATTTTTGGTTCTTGCACATGACATTATGATTGAACGTTATGGTTATTGGTCAGGTTTTGAGGTAGGCCTAGAACCTTATCACTGCTATATTGAAGAAGTAAAGAATGCTGAAGGCATATACCGTAAAGCCGCTATACTGCTAAAGAGAATTGCTACTAGTAGAATATTTCAAGACGGACATCATAGAACAGCTTTTGAAGTGACAAAGGCTTTCCTTGAAGTAAATGGAGCAGAACTCAAGGAAAAAGATGAGTTGAAGATAATTAAATTTATAAAAGACATACGCAAGTATGATATTGAACAAATAGAAGGTTGGCTTAAGAATGGCACTTTGTAAAAGACCTTATGAAATACTCATCAGGAATATTAAAGCTGATGATAAGATTCTTAGGGGACTTAATAATAGTGCTGTGAAAGCTGAATAATTATAATTTTTTATTTTTTTGGAAAGTTTTAAGTCCTGCGCTAGTCCTACTTGGTCATGGTGAATTTTACTTGGGTGAAGAGGTAAAAGTGACTCGAAAGTATCAAGTTACTATACCCCAAAGCGTTCGCTCTAAGCTTGGCGTTAAAATTGGCGACAAACTCATTGTAAAGTCTGAAAACAAACGCATAATAATGGAATCCCCTAAACGCCTTTCCAACCCATCTGATGCTCTTTGGAATCTTTTCGGCAAGCCTCTAGACATAGATGCAACCAAACTTGTTGAAGGATCTTGGAATGGATCGGAAAAAAATCAAACACGTCAAGATCATAAGACTCCTCGAATACGAGAGATTAGTTAAAACCCAAAAGTAAGGTGCCGTCCGCCTTTCGGTTTTTCACGGGAGGCTTGAATTTTGACCTTTGACTTATGGCTCATGCTTGCATAAAGAAGGACGCTGTCTCTTGATTGTAAAAAGAGGAGATTAATGCAGCCTCATCTATGGCATATTAAGTGTTGTTGTGAGTTATTATCTGCTGCGGGGTCGAAACGGTGATCTGAGAGTCTGATGCTGAAGTCATCGTAAAAGTTAATGTATTCGAATCGATTGAACCGCTGAGGTTAAAATCAAAGGTCTGGCCAGAACCGGCAGTGCCTTGAGCGTTCGCGGTAAGTTGTGAACCAGAAGTTGTGCCCACAAAGTTAAAGACCGTATCGCTGCCACCAGCGGTAATTGCTTGCTGCAGACTTCCAGAAACACTTGTAGGCGTGAGGTCTATACTCAATTGTATGTTGCTTCCACTCTGTTCAACCGCGCAGTCGATGTTTGCCGTCATTGTTCCAGAAAGCGTATTTCCATTTGACTGCATACTAAGGTCAAATTGACCGCTACCACCATAACTACCAGTCGGATTGCTCGGCGACGGATTATTATTATTTACTCCACCTTGGCTTCCATTACCGTTATTGCTGCTGTTCCCGTTATTGTTATTATTGTTATTGTTGTTATTGCTGTTGCCATTGCTGTTATTGTTATTTCCGTTGTTGTTACTGTTGCTGTTTTGATTGTTGCTGTTCGCAACGTACCCAAAGTTTATGTTCAATTTCTGCAATTCTGGTCCAATTACAGTGAAACTTAAGTATCCCCCAAGAATCATTCCAACGAAAAGAACCACAACCACAATACCGACAACTTTACCTAGCCCAACAGAATGCCCTTTCTTTTTTGGTTTTTCTTCACCCATTTAGTAAACCTTCATTTTTCTTCTTGTAAAAACCAATTGGCAGCATCTAAGTTTATAAAGCTTTCATAAAAACAGTCTTTTAACTTGTCTGCAACCTCAGCGGCAACACGCTATTTAGAAAAAGAAGCAAACAGCTAAAACAATGCCAAAAGGACCGTTGAATCACGAAAAATCATGGACTAGTGGACCAGGGGGGGGATTTGAACCCACGCCTGCTGGAAATTTCAGCCAAGAAGCCGCTTTTAACTTTAGTTTTGGGTGCTCCGTATGTTTTTTTAACTTGTTTTGTAATTTAAGGATGGAGACGTCACCTGTTTGGATATATCTGCAATTATTTTGGCTGGTGGTTCGTCAGTTGGGTTTGAGGAAGATAAGGATCTGATGGGACAGATGGTAAGCCTGCGTATGTTGGCTATAAGTGGATGTATGTTGATAACTGTTAAATACTTCTCAAAGCTATTTGGGTTTTGAGAGATATGACATCAGAAGCAGAACTTAAAGAGATTCGCAGTCTGCTTGTCCAACTAAACAAGAAAGTACAAGGGCTTAATGAACTGGTTGAAGAGCGGCTAATCGGATGTGAAGAGCCCACTAAAGAAGATGTTGAAGCTATAGAGGAATACGAGGCTGCAAAGAGAAACAAAAAACTGCGTCTTGAGCCTTTGAATGAATTAACGAAAGGGAATTAGCATTTGCCCAAGCACCTAGTTTTTGTTTAAGGCAAAGCTAAAAAGCAGTTTAAGAAGTTGCCCAAAGAAAATCAAGAAAGGATACTTTTAGCTCTGAAAACTTTAGAGGATTAGGGTCTTTCAACTAGGTTAGACATCAAGAAACTGCATGGGTACAAAAACCATTACCGTATTAGAGTTGGAAAAATAGTAAGAATACTGTTTGAGCTTTCAACTGACCAAAGAATAGTTGTCTTTTCTATTTCGACGCGCGAAAAAGCATATGAGTAATCGTGAAACCAAAGGCGTAGAGTCGAAGCTCTTGCTTTCAGGGAAGGCCGAGACGGTTATTTAATATTAGTTAATGGGTTCTCTGTATGTTTTTTAACTTGTTTTGTAATTTAAGGATGGAGACGTCACCTGTTTGGATAGATCTGCAATTATTCTGGCCGAGGGTTCCCAGGGCAAGTTCAATGAAGACAGGGGTCTTTTGAAACTGGACAATAAACCCTTGTTAAACCACGTAGTTGACACAGTAAAAGGCATTGTCGGCGAAGTATTAGTGGTTACCAGCTCAAAGGAACAATCAGACCTGTACGCTAAAATTGTTTCGTCAGCTAATGTTCAATTTGCCATCAGCGTTGACAAGTCGAAAGATCCTTTAGCGGGGGCTTCAACTGGTTTTAAGGCTGCCCAAGGCAAATATTCGCTGCTTCTGCCGTTTGATGCGCCGTTTGTTTCCAAAGAGGTGGTGTCTTTGCTTTTTGATTGTTGCATTGGCAAGTCAGCGGTTATTCCAAGATGGCCAAGCCGCCAAATTGAACCCTTACATGCAGTTTACCATACAGAGCAAGCGTTGGAAGCAGCTGAAGAAGCGTTAGCAAGCGGTGAGCTTGAAGTGGAAGTAATGGTAAGTAAAATGCGTGGGGTACGCTACCTTTCGACTTTAGTTATAGAACAGTTAGACCCTGATTTTCGAACTTTCTTCAAAATTAAGTCACCCTTGGATCTAAGGAAAGCTGTGGCAATGGCAAAGCCCAGAAAAACAAAAAGTCGACAGTGATGCATGTCCCACGAGACTTAAGCCGCCTTATTTAAGCTGCTTAGCCACGCGTTTAGCTTGTTGTAGTGCCGATACAGTCACATCATTATTTATGGCTCTACCTGTACTAATGCTAATAGTCGCCTAGGATGTGATAAATCCAAAAGCGTTTGGCAAATGAACGGTTAACTGAAACGCAAGCGACAAAGTATTGTTCCCCCCTCTCTCTTCCGAACAAACCCTTTTTGCTTGCGCCAAGTTAACTCAATCATTTGCCAAAAAAATTTTTAAAAAAAGGAGATGACAGCTATGGAGTTTTGCGCGGAATGCGGTTCTCGACTTGTACCTAAAAAAGTAAGTTCGGGAAAACAAGCTTTAGTAATGCTAGTATGTACTAAATGTGAATTTAAAAAGCAAGAATTAAACGATAACGTAAAAGTCGGCACTAAAATCATAGAGCATAACCCGAAGCAGTTTGTGGCTGTCATAGGGAAAGAAGAGCAACTTAGTACGTTGCCAACTGTACGAATCGACTGCCCCAGATGTGAGAATAACACAGCTAATGTTTGGCAAGTGCAAACCAGAGGATCAGATGAATCTTCAACTCAGTTTTTCCGATGCCTCAGGTGCGGCTTCACATTTCGAGAGTACACTTAAACCATTCATTTTATTAAAAAAAATTTAAACAGAGTTACATGTTATCATAAGCGTACGAATAGAAAATTTACCGTTATTTCGTAGATTAGTATTTTTTGCTAGCTCGCACTTGCATTATGGATTCTTGCCTAGAACTGTTTCATGTATTCCTTAACTGTTTTCACCTTATCAGTCATTGTCCTTTGCTTATCTCTTCGGTCATCTATCCTCAGCGTGGATGAAACTCTTTTGATCCCCATAGCGATGATGGCTTCATGCGCTTGGCGGACAGCTTCAAATATTGTGTCAAGATCTTTTGCTGCGAGGATGGTCCCCATGGGTGTTACTTCAAAGTCTAAGCCTTTCACATTCTTTAAAGCGTTAACCGCAGCTGCCACATAACGACCTACGCTGCTTCCAGCTTGACCAATTGGTATTATGCTAAATTCGGCTATAACTGGGTGATTTTTATCCAACAGAAAAACCTCAAAATTGAAGTATCTGAACTAAGCATTTAAAGTTTCTTAACCATGATTAAGCGTGTTTGCGCTTGCATGTTTCATCTTCGCTAAATTTTTCGCTTGATCTCCATTTTCGAGTTATAAATGTAATTGCCAAGACGGTGAAAATAATTAGCAAGATTAAAGTTACTGCTGTGTAAGCTAAACCTATCTTGGAAGGAAGAACCTCGTAGATGCCTACTAGCCCGAATATTAGAAATATTGTTGCTGAAACCCACTTAATTGTTCTCTGTGGAATGTGTTTACCTAAAACAACGCCCGCAACAATTCCGATTCCGTCTGCCACCAACATGCCCAAGGTTGCTCCAATAAAAACGCTTACTGCATTTTGGTATTGGGCTGCTAAACTAATTGTTGTAAGCTGAGTCTTATCTCCAAACTCCGCAATAAAAAACGCTATGAATACGGTTCCGACCACTCCGAACCGTGAAGCTTTTTTATCTGCACTTTTCGGTTTGTCGCCTCTTAGAGTCCATAGTCCAAAGCCGATGAATGAAAGTGAAGCTGCCAGCGAGATTACATCTATAGGCACGATTGTAGTTAGAAGTTGGCCTACGGCTACTGTGATTGCAAAATTAGCCATTGTTGCTAAGAAAACTGCAAAAAGTACCTTGTAGGCGTTGTATCGTGTGGCAAAAGACATGGCTAAAAACTGAGTTTTATCGCCCATTTCCGCCAAAGCAATAAGCAGAAAGGAAGCAACCAAGGCGGCTAAGCTAAAGTCCAACAAGGCTCTTCATCGTTCACCTGAATTTTACTGGGTGATAATTTTGTTTACTTGTTTATTTACTCTTCCACTTTCGCACTATTTTATAATGGGGGTTTAGCGATTTTTTTGTTGCCCAGTGTCTTCATCCATTGCTTAAACTCTGCGGAAGGCGGAAAGTCACGGTAAAGCTGCTTACGCTTGGATTCTAAGAACATGTTTTCGTTGCCCAAGTATTCTGCAGCCGTCATAACGCTATGCTCAGCCCTGGACGCTTGCTGGTAAACTTCGCCTATTTTTTGCTTCCATGATTCATCCCTTAACGCGTGATGCTCAAGAATGACCACAGGCACCGTCTGGACTATGCGTTCCAGATTTCTCAAACCCTGCTCCAGCTGAGCCGCCTCAACTCTGAAGCCTGCAAGATAAAACGGCGGTCCACCCAACATAATCACTGTTGGCTCTGCCGTCAAAATCAGCTCAAGCGTATGAGGGGACATTGGTCCTTGAACGTCAGGAGCAAACATGAACCGCTCACCCTCATACTCCACAACCGCCATTATAACCCAGCCCAGCATTGAATCTTCAGAGCCGTGAGCAACAGGTTCAGAAAAACACAGCGCCGTCTGCCCATAAGTGAATGTTTTTCCGTCGGCTGCTTCCAGTTTTCTGGCGTATTTGCCTCCTGTTTTTTGGAAAAGCCAAGCGCGCTGTCTTTGGCTGGCGTTGATTTTTTCTTTCGGATTCTTCATGAGAACTGTTTTGTCTTGGTAAATTTGGCGTGCAGTCTCGTTTGCTTCTGTCCAGTTAACTACCCAATCCTCGTATGAGGGCGTGTAATGGTCAAAGTGGTAATGGCTAATCGTTACCACCTCAGCATTGTCTGCGGCTTCCGCAATGCGCCTGCGCAGCCTAGCGATTGTTTGAAACTCAATGGGGTGCGGCGGCAAACTGAAACGGTACGGACAAAGTGATACTCCAGCATCTAAAAGCACTGTCACATCGGGTGTTTCGATTAATGTGCACATGGAACGGACGCCGAAGCTTTCGGCTGCCAACGGAGTAACCTTAATCTTGCTTAACAAGTTTTTCGCTTTTTCTTTTTCCATTTATGCAGTCACACTGAGAAATCCTTGCTAATTGGCTAACTCGATAGATAGTAAAATGGATTACGCTGTTTTGTATGTATTTACGTGGCTTTGGTACTTCGGCGCCCTCTTGTGTGTGCGCAACAGCTTACCCTCCCGGTCTACTAGATGCTTCTAATAGGCTCCGAGGGGTGTGCACAATTAAATTTTTTATAGTTTGTTCGCTGAACTATTTGGTGAGCAGTCTGGGGTTACGCCCGATTGTACCATTGGTTTGG
>Ga0116116_1001268_pt1 | contig 19671 bp, 12 predicted proteins | sample June2015DPH_10_1_FD_89722 | JGI IMG/M metagenome (GOLD analysis project Ga0116116, IMG submission 89722) | Peatland microbial communities from SPRUCE experiment site at the Marcell Experimental Forest, Minnesota, USA - June2015DPH_10_150 | ecosystem: Environmental > Terrestrial > Soil > Wetlands... | reverse complement strand
TTTGTCCGAAGTTAAGTGCAGTCCGCCGCCGAATGTGCTGTCATCTTTCTTCTCCTCCCATTTGCCCTGATATTTGATTTCGGCATCGTCAATCTGCTGCTGCGGGTCATCAGTTCCTCTGACAACCATATTCTTTGCAAGGTCGTGTCTTATCCGCACAATCCAGTCGCCATCTTTGAGCTGCTGCAGCGTGTAACCATTATTGCGAAGGTCCGGCTGCAAAGATAACGGCAAACCATCCCCGGTAACAGCGGTCGGCTTAAACGCAAGCCGCAGGATATCGATAGTTAAACTCGGGGCATCAAACGTCGTCCAGGTCACCTCGTTTTTCGCATAGACGACGCTGTTGACGACGGAGGTGCTCCGCATAATATGGTTTTCCCGTTTGGGCCCGAAAAGTTCGGGAGTCCACGCCATCGCTTCGATAACCTGACACAAAGGCCATGGGTGAGCGAGATTCGACCATTCTCCTGTGGCAACGGCTTGGCCCAGAAGACCATCTTTGACAACGCCATTTTCGTCGCTATCGTATGTTGCCATAATCATCATTCGACGGCCAATCTCAAAGAACAGGTCATCGTCAGCCAAAACAGCATATCTAAGAATAGTCGGAGCGGCTGTATATTGATTGTAAGACAGAGACGTGCCGCAGCACGTGCAGGATTCCGGCCATGCCCAAGCGCCATGGTAAACATTGCCCATCGAGCCGGGGTCGGCACCGTTTCGATTGGCGATTTGCATCAGCATATTACGCAAATCTGTCTTCCAGCCGGCAAATACGTCCGGATGCATCATTATATAATCGCCGCACATTGAAACAATGCCGCACGTAACAGGATTGTCCCAGTCCCAGTACTGTCGGCCCCAGATATCGTTCTGTATCCAGCGAGGCAGCATCTCGTCGCGGACATAGCGACGCCCGGCATCTCTGGCCTTGACAATCAGCCGGTTTTTGCCTGTGTAGCCGAGATTGACAAGCTCATCGAGAAACTCGCAGATAATCGTTGTTGTTCCCGTCAGTTCATCGGACCAGCCCACAACCGACGGGTCGGTATAGCGGTTCCACGGCGGCATCGTGGGGTCAAGATTGCACTTCTCGGCAAAAACATCGCCCCAGTGTTTGGCCGCCTCGAAGTATTTTTTCTCTCCCGTGAGCTTGTAGGCCCGCAGCATCTCCCGCCCTACTATCGCGCACAGGTCAAGCTGATTCCTGCCGGACGGGTCGCACTTGCCATAGGCCATTCCTTTGGTTGGAGTGCTTATCGGAAAACTCGGCCATTTGCTGTCAGCGGGTGTTTGAGCATATTCAAGAATGTAATCAGCGGTGAGGGGTATGTAAAGGAATGCAACAGGGTCACCACTGTATTGATAATGGCCGGTCAGCCCTTTGATGATGCTCCATGCACGCTGGCTCAGGTCGCCGCACATCCAGTCATTGGTTGGCGGTATCAGAATAGTGCCATCGTCCTTTATGCTCCAGTGGGAGTTATATACAAAATCGGGGGCGGCCATAACCGCCTTATTTTTATCAACCCAGGGATATCGTTTCAGAACCTCGACGGCGATACGCAGACGAGTATCGAGCGGCCCGTTCTGTCCTTTGCTCCATGGAGCAATAACGCCGTCTTTATCCTGGACAGTCTTGTGAGCATAGTACTCGTCTCGCGTCGTCGCTGCTGATGCCTGTATGACAGGCAGCGAACCCGAAGGGAAAACTATCAGTAACAAAATCAATATCTTGTTGAACCGCACCCGCGATGTATAAGGGAAATCTCTGGTCGTGCGCATAAGCAATCTCCTGATTTAGAAATCATAACGGATATTTTCCATGTTTGGACCGGCAAAAGCAACCACCCGCCATAAGATTTTTGCCGATTTGGTGCAAAATCCACACTCTCCGATGTATATTTTTAAAATAACCGGTAATCGAATACAACTTTCGGTTGATTTCAAGCAATACACAAGTTACAGTCCGAGAAAGTTTAGAAGTCGCAGTTCACAGAAGGCAGCACAAGACGCGGGGACGAATAAAGTAAGCGTTCAGAAAGGAGAGACTTAAATGAAAAACAGCAAAAGTTTAGTCGTATGGGTGATAAGCATGCTGGCACTAACAAGCGGCGGCTGTCGTGCCGAAAACCGGATGACATATACTGACTTGGTGGACCATCTGACAGATTTGGAACGTATCTCTACTCTGCCGAAGCAAGGGGAACAGTGCATGCAATGGTCCAGCTACGACAGAAGAAGCCAATACAATGCCAAAACAGGCAAGTATATAAAGTGGGAAGCTAACGGCGACGGGGACGGCTTTATACGCAGAGAAGGCGGAAAACTCGTGGTTGCAGAGATGAATGGACCTGGGTGTATATGGCGTATCTGGTCTGCCATAGCGAAAAACGGGCATGTCAGAATCTATCTGGATGGTCAGCCCGATCCCGCTGTGGACCTTCCTTTTTCCGGCTACTTCGACGGAAATAATGCGCCATTCACAAGGTCTATGCTTGTTCATACCGCGGCTGGCGGCGGAAAAAACTGCTATATTCCAATTCCTTTTCAGAAATCCTGTAAAATCCTTGCAGACCCCAGTTACGGTCAATACTACCATTTCACTTACACTGTTTTTCCGAAAGGGACCATTGTTCCCACCTTTAATATGAATCTGTCCAAGGAAGAAAACGCGGCCTTGGACAAGGCCAATGAGCGACTGAGCAAATGCGGACCGAAATGGGCGCAATATGACGGGCAAAAGACAGAAATTATGACGGTTAACGTCGGGGCAGGACAGAAAGAGGTGGTTTTCAAAACCTCCGGGCCAGCCGCTATTACATCGATTGTTGTGAACGGTCCAATGCCTGACGACATTGAGGTACAGCGGAGATTACTCAGGGAATTGACGCTTTCGATTTACTGGGACGGCCAGAGTAAGCCCGGCGTCTGGTGTCCCCTGGGAGATTTCTTCGGCACAGCCCCGGGAGTAAATCAATACAGGTCCCTGCCGATGGGTATCATCGATTACAGCGGCTACAGTAACTGGTTTATGCCCTTCGATAAAGAGGTTAAAATTGAGCTTGCCAATGAAGGACAAACCGATGTGACCGCACAATTTGAAATCACATACGCGCCTTTGAAGCGGCCGGCGGACCAATACGGCCGTTTTCACGCCAAGTGGCACCGGGATGCCTTCCCGCCTGCGGAACCCGAACGACAGATTGACTGGACAATGCTGAAGACAACCGGCAGGGGCAGATTCTGCGGCGTCGAGCTTGAGGTTTGGAATCCTCGCGGCGGCTGGTGGGGCGAAGGCGATGAAAAGTTTTTCGTCGATGGAGAAAAATTCCCATCAACGTTCGGCACGGGTTCGGAAGATTATTTCGGATACGCATGGAGCAGCGCTGATTTGTTCCAGAACTGTTTCCATAATCAAACCATCTGCGAGGGCAACAAGGGGCATATCTCCGTGAACCGATGGCACATAGCCGACAATGTTCCTTTCCAGACCTCTTTTGAGGGCTGCATCGAGAAGTATTGGGCCAACGATAGGCCGACGCAATACTCCTGTGTTGCGTACTGGTATCAAGCAGCGGGCCAGCAGGACCCATACGAGCCGGTCGCGGTTGACCAGAGGGTAGATTTTTATGCAAAACTTACTTACCCCATAGAACTGTCCGGGATTAGGGTTCTTGAGAAACCAGAAGGCGCGGTTGAAGAGCAGGAAATGTCCGCATTTGGGCCTGCGAAGTGGAAGGACAATAACCAGCTCTGGTGGACCGGCAAGCTGGGAGCGAAAATGAAACTGGCGATAAATGTCAAGAACAACGGCGAATTTGAGCTTCTGACACGTTTGACAAAAGCGCCGGATTACGGAATTGTTCAATTTTATCTTGATGATGTGAAATTAGGCGAACCGATTGACCTGTTTAACAAGGATAAAGTGACAATCACGGAAGAGCTTAGTTTGGGCAAAGTGCATCTTGCCCCGGGCGCTCATGTTCTTACGGTTGAAATTGTCGGGGCAAATCCTGAGGCAATAAAGATGTATATGTTCGGAATGGACTACCTGCATGTAAAACCCTTATAAATATAAAGGGCATACTTTGTAAAATGAGGATTCCGATGAAATACACTTGTTCGTTGTTGTTTACGATGATTGTTTGTTGTTCATGTCGCGGCGAAGGGCTTAAAGTCGGTGAGTATTTTCAGATTTACGACCCGAGTATAAACGAGCCGAATAAATGGTATATCAACGACCACTGTTTCATACGCGACAGCAACGGCCTATGGCATTTGTTCGGCATAACTCATAAGGAACCCGCGTTGCCGATGGATGAGGGTAACTTCGCTCATGCCACCTCAGAAAGTTTAACGAAGAAAGGGTGGAAAAAAGAGCCATTCGCCCTTTCAGTTGACCCGAAAAGGGGCGAGGTACATCTATGGGCGCCGCACGTCATACGCCACGAAGGGCTTTACTATATGTTTTACTGTGCCGGCGCAAAAGACCATCGCAAATACAATATTAATCTGGCCACATCAAAAGACCTCTATTCGTGGGAAAGGCATCCGGCAAACCCGGTGCTGCTGGATGGCTACGACGCGAGAGACCCGTATATTTTTCGGCTTGAAGACAAATGGGTAATGTATTATACAGCCACAAGCACGCCGGCCGGCGGTAATCACATAGTCGCGACCAGAACCAGCACTGACCTCATTCACTGGAGCGACAAAAAGGTTGTTTTTGTGGATCCGTCGAAAGGAACCTGGGGCGGACCGACCGAATCGCCGACTGTTGTGCGAAGGGGCCCATTCTATTATCTCTTCATCGGGCCGCGAGACGATTACCGCTGCACGAGTGTCTATCGCGGCAATGACCCATTCAAGTGGACTCTCGAAGATGAAGTCGCCAGAATCAACTCACACGCGGCTGAAGTCGTCCGCGACGTGGACGGCAAATGGTATGTCAGCCACTGCGGCTGGGGACAAGGCGGCGTATATCTGGCGCCGCTCGAATGGAACGACGGTATCGATGAGAACGACACATCTATGCCCGTGCCGTCTGACGTCAACCGTTGAAGAGCATCACCGCTTTGACAAGCCCCAAATCTGAAGGCAACGTCAAAGCGGATTTTATCTTTTGAAGTCCCAACTACAATGACAGATGCGGTTATCCCAGCCGTTTCACTCGGCGTCGATCACACAGCGGAAGCCAACTGTGCTACAGCGGTCAAGACCCGGCCAGACCCGGATGAATTTTGCGTGATGACCGCATGGCTGCGGGCCGCCTTTGACATACCAGATGCTGCCTTCAGCATTAAAATAGCTGCCGCCGCGAATCATAGTAAAACGTTTATGTCCGTCGTCTCGGCAGCTTTCAGTCCACTCCCAGACGTTACCCGACATATGATAGCAGCCATAGGGACTCCTTCCACCCGGGCAGGAACGCACCGGCAAAGTATGAGTGCCCGTGGTGTTGCAGTTATTGGGGTCAAAAGTATCTCCCCAGGGCCATTTGCGGTTGTCCGGTCCCTGCGCGGCCAACTGCCATTCAAATTCCGTTGGCAGACGTTTACCGGCCCATTTTGCGTAGGCCCTCGCGTCGTCAATATCGACATAAACCACAGGATGGTCCGCCAGCTCATCAGGAATTTTCCCTCCCGGCCAGAGCTTCAGAAAGTTTTGTTTTTGCTTTGGGCTATAGCCGGTGCTGTCGAGGAATTTCTTATATTCGGCATTAGTGACCTCTGCTTCGTCGATGAAAAACGGTTTGACTGCAACGGGACCGATTGTGTGTCTGATTGTTTTGTGAATGACGTCTGGATATACGGCTGCGGTTTTAAGGCCGTAACCAAAACCGCCATCATCAATACGTTCATCTCCTGGGTCAGGATAACAACCGCACTCGCCGCGAATGTGCTCTATCTTGAAAGTTTTGACGGCACCCGGGACAAACACCATACCGGCAGGTTTATCAGTCCTTTTTGCGAGTGGCGTAGAAGGTACCGGGTCGGCATAAACAATCGGCTTGGCAAAATTCCTCAAATCAATCGTCGCCGCCTGTTCAGCGGAAAGCTCCGACAACAATTGAATAAATCGCTGCAAGCGAACGCCGCTTTCCGTGTTCCTGACAGCGATAACACAACCGAGCTTATCCAATGAGCAGCTAACCATCGCTTTATCTTTTTCGACCTTCGGCTCTATAGGTTTACCACCCCACAGGTCATAAAGTTTCGTCTGTGGCTCAAACGGAATCTCAAACAAGATTTCGTCGCTCAGCGCCTTGCCCTTGTTCACCAGCACGAAGATATCCGTCCCCGAACGGCTCCAGTGATTGATATACACCTGCGAATTCTTCGACTGGTAATACGGCTCTCTATTGGGATCGGCAAAGTAATCCGCAAAAAAGTGCAGAATCAGATTTGCTTTTTTCCAGTTCTGTCTGTCTCGAAAATTCCATGGATTGTATGTTCCGAAAATGTTTTCCCATACCAACATGCCGCTGCCGTTGAAAAATGCTATTTCAACCTCATCGCTGCGGTCGCGATCCCAGCGGCGAATCTGATACTGCATGTGTCTTGGCTCAACCCACTTCAACTTTAGAATTCCCGGTTTTTCCGGCTCATCGAGCCATTGTCCCCACGAACCACTGCATATAGCCAGCTGTTCGACGGGCGGGTGCCCCTCGCTGACAATGGCAATACCAGGCTTCGCTTTATCCAATACAGACCTTAGTTTTTCAGAACCCTCGGATAACGTGTCCAGAAAAACACCGTCTGCGTCAATTGCGGCAATCACCTCAGCCAGCAACTCATAATCACTCTTTGCCTCCCGGCGGGTACCGGTATCCCAGGGATTATAATCTATAAAAACACGAACGTTCTTCGAGTGACACCTGTCAACCATTGTTTTGATTCGTGCCAGCCCTCCGGGCATATCGCGGTAAAAATCGAACTGGTTTCGCTCGTCGATTCCGAGACGCGGATAAGCGTGCCAAAGCACGATACTATCGTAACCGCCGAATTCCTTAACGCCGTCCGCAAGCACAGAATCAATCAGGTACTCGTCTTTGGAAGGGTCATAAAAATCAGCGTCGTATGTCATGCACATCCGGCACGTGAAATCGCTGCTCATCCATCTTAAATCTTCACGGTCGTATATATGCCAGGTATTCGGCCCGGCTTTTTGCTCAGCGTCGCTTCTGTTGCTGTTACGATATTGCCGGACGTCTTCCAGCCATACGCTGCGGTCAGTACCTTCCGCCGGCGCCAATATAAAATGATCATTCACTGGGACAGCCTGGGAATATGAAACGCCGCAAATATTCAGCAATAATATGAGAGTATTAACTATGCTTATCTTGTAGACAGCCAATTATTTCACCTATAATTTTCTATACTTACAATTGTATTAATATTCGTCAAAGCATCAAGCAAAATAGATTGCGGACGCTAAAAACAATTGAATCTTCGGGTAAATCCGGTTCTAATACCGGATAGTATAAGAATCCTAAAAATGTCTAAAGAAACAGCCAATGATTGGCCAACAGGCAAATAACAGTCAGCTTCTTAAAATGACCGGAATTTGCAAGAGCTTTTCCGGCGTAAGAGTTCTTACAGATGCCCAATTCGAACTCAGGGCGGGCGAGGTGCACGTTCTGGCCGGGGAGAACGGGGCAGGCAAAAGCACGCTTATTAAAATTCTTGCCGGCGTCCATACGGATTACGAGGGGCAGATTTTCCTTAACTCACAGCCGGTTCGATTCGCCTCGATTCACGACGCCGCCGACGCGGGAATATCCGTAATACATCAGGAATTGTCCCTCGTCCCGTCAATGACCATCGCCGAAAACATTTTTTTGGGTCGCGAAAAGTGTCGCGGTCTGTGGCTAAATAAAAAGGAAATGATAGCTGAATCCCGAAAGCTCCTTGCCGAGACTGGGCTGGACATCGATGTCACTCAAAACCTCGGCAGTTACCCCTTGAGCATTCAGCAAATGGTCGAGATTTGCAAGGCGCTTGCCTTCGATTGCCGCATCATAGTTATGGATGAACCCACCAGTGCTCTGACCGACGTCGAGGTTGAGAAGTTATTCACAATCGTGGGCAAGCTCAAAAAGTCCGGCTGCGGCATTATCTACATATCGCACAAGATGGAAGAAATTTACAGAATTGCCGACCGTATCACCGTATTACGCGACGGCCAGTTTGTCGGAACCGCAGCCGCTGAAGAGCTTGACCGGGGAAAAATGGTAAAGTGGATGGTAGGCAGAGAGCTAAATCAGCAGTTCCCCCGCCACAAGTCTGCACCCGGCCAGGCCAGATTAAAAGTAACTTCCTTCACCCTTCCCGACCCTGCCGGCAAACCAATGCCCGCCGTGAACAATGTCTCATTCGATGTCCGCAGCGGAGAAATACTCGGCATAGCGGGACTCCAGGGTTCAGGAAACAGCGAGCTTCTAAACGGCATTTTCGGAACGTATGGAAGCAGCGCACACGGCAGTTGTGAGCTTGACAGCCGGCCATATAAGCCAACAACGCCCGCGAACGCTATCAGCCGGGGAATCTCACTGCTGACAAACGACCGCAAGGCCAACGGCCTGGTTTTGGGAATGAACATCGTTCACAATGTAACGCTGGCTGCGCTGAAAAAATTCTCACCTCTCGGCTGGTTAAAACCAAACAGCGAAAATAAAGCCGCAGCCGAACAGAAAGAAGCGCTGAATCTCAAGGCGGCAAGTTTGAAAATGCCGGTGGATTCTCTATCCGGAGGCAACCAGCAGAAAGTCGTGATGGCCAAGTGGATAGAAACCTCGCCAAAGGTTTTTCTGCTCGATGAACCCACAAGGGGAGTTGACGTCGGCGCCAAGCATGAAATTTACGAGCTGATGAATAAATGGACGAGCGCCGGGCTTGCTATTATACTCATAACATCCGAGATGCCCGAATTGCTGGCCATGAGCGACAGAATCATTGTTATGCACCGGGGCTCAATCACCGCCGAATTCGACTCCGAACAGGCAACACAGGAAAAAATCCTTCACGCGGCAATGGGCGCACAAACTAACTAAGAAAGGTCTCAAAGTGACAAAAGAAGAATCTTCTGCGAAACTTACAAAACCCTCCTCGGAACACTGGTTTACCTCCCCTACCGCCAGGGCTCTTGGCGCCCTGACAATCGTCTTCTGTTTAGGGCTGCTTTTCAACGCCGACGGCGCCTTTTACAAATGGGGGACTCATCGCGATATGCTGCGAGCCGTCTCTGTTTACGGCATACTCTCCTGTGGAATGACACTGGTCATAATCAGCGGCGGCATAGACCTGTCGGTTGCAAGCATCCTCGCCTTGACCGCCGTATTCTTTTCGCTGTTTACCATTCACAAGGGTATTTCGACCCCCATCGCTATTTTGGCATGTCTGGTTATCGGCGCACTTTGCGGAATGTTTTCAGGAGCCGTCATAGCGAGGTTTCGGATTCAGCCCTTCATCGCAACGCTCGCGATGATGGTTTTCGCCCGCGGTATGGCAAAATGGGTATCAGGCGGACAAAAAATATCAACCGCCGTCCAGCAAAGCGACGGCACCTATAAATACGTGAATGTCCCCCAGATATTCAATTTCATAAATTCAAAAGTCCTCGGCGATAATATCACCGTCGTGACGCTGATTTTCGCCGTATGCCTCATAATCTCCTGGATACTTCTGGTAAAGCTGAGATACGGCCGATACCTTTACGCGATAGGCGGCAACGAAGAAGCCGCCCGGCTTTCCGGCGTCCCTGTCGGCTGGACAAAAATACTTGCTTACGGCATGAGCGGCCTGTTCTGCGCCGTAGCCGGAATATGCCAGGCCGCCCAAGAGCTCCAAGGTGACCCTGAAGCAGGTATGTCCTATGAGCTTTCCGCAATCGCTATGGTTGTCATCGGCGGCACAAGCTTGCAGGGCGGCCGGGGCGGTATATGGCTGACATTGATTGGCGTCCTGACCATAGGTTATCTCGAAAAAATACTCAGCATTAACGCCGTCGGTGAAGACAAACGGCTCATGCTAACCGCCGCGATTATTATTGCAGCAGTCCTGCTGCAGAAAGGAAAAAAATAATGACTACCCGCATATTGAAGGGAAGAAACATGAGGAGAACCATATCACTTTTAATTATCGCCCTGCTGGTCGGATTCATTGCGCTGACGGGCTGCTCAAAAAAGCCTGCCGATAAAGAGGACAAAGGCACAAAAGCAAAGTGGACTATCGGCATGAGCCAGTGCAATTTGGGCGAGCCTTATCGCGTTCAAATGAATGCCGATATCAAATCGGCCGCTGATAAACACCCTGAAATAAAGGTCGTTTATAAAGATGCCCAGAACGATACATTGAAACAACGTTCCCAGATGGAAGAATTTATCAGCGCGGGCGTAGATCTGATAATTATCTCGCCCAAAGAGGCCGCTCCGCTTACGCCGGTCGTTGCGCAGGCTTATGAAAAGGGTATTCCTGTAATTGTTTTGGACAGGCGGGTCCTTGGCGACAAATACACCTGCTTCATCGGCGCCGACAATAAAAAAATCGGGAAGGCCGCCGGCAAATGGATTGTCGAAAAGCTCGGCGGCAAAGGCAAAGTCGTTGAATTAAAAGGTCTTATGACCACGCCCCCTGCCCAAGAAAGGCACAGCGGCTTTCTTGACGGCATAAAGGATGCCAACGGCATAGAGATCATTTTCGAGGCTGATATGAAATGGCTTGAGCCTGACGCGAGAAAGGAAATGGAATCGGCGCTCGCCCGCTTCGACAAAATAGACCTCGTTTACGCACACAACGACCCCGGCACTCACGGGGCGTTTTTGGCAGCACAAGCCGCGGGACGTGAGAAAAATATCATATTCGTAGGCATTGACGCCCTGCCGCAGGAAGGCCAAGCCTATGTCAAACAGGGCATTATGCAGGCCAGCTTCGAATACCCGACCGGAGGCAAAAAAGCCATTGAACTTGGCCTCGATATCCTCAACGGCAAAAAGGTCGAAAAAGAAGTTACGCTTTCTTCGCGGGTCTTTACGAAGGACAATATTGATTCCGGAGGTCAGTTGCTAAAGGATTAACTTGGGAACTGACTTACAAACTAAAACGGCTCGTCACTTCGACGAGCCGTTTTGAAAACAAGTGGATTTTCCATGAATTCTAAATTCTGCCGGTTACAGATGCCTGAATAAATCCTCTCCGCCGTTAATAAGGTGAATCAGGGGTTGAGGACGGTCCACGCCTTCAATAAATTTGGGTCTTGCCGCCCACGGCGTGACACTCAATACGCCGGTCAAATCCATCCAGTATTGCAGCCGAGCCGTCGGCAAACCCCAGACCATGTGCAAATGATTGGCAGGAGCATACTGTTTGTACTCAATCATCGAGGCGTATTTTGGCACAAGAAAAGTATGCGGCCAGTTCCAGTTGGTAAGATTGACCATTTTTTGAGAAAGTTTTTCGGGGACTTCGGTCGTAACTGCCTGGTCCCAGATAAAGCTGAATTTGTCGCTGTTGTACCCATACGCCATTCTGCCGGCTATGCCTTCAATTCCTGCTGGCGTCATAAAGGTTAAGGAATTTCCACCGCCGGGGAAGTATTCGGCATCCGCCAGAGGCATACTTATCTTATTCATAATCTCTTTCACGCCCGCCCCGGGCATAGCCGCCCAGTCGAAAGATGCACTGCCGGAGTTGTTGCCGTCAACTAAACCTTTCTTTAGCCAGTCCGCATCGTCGGGCAAATCTGTTACGCCGATTTCTTCGGCTAATTGCTTAATTTCCCAGCCCTCCCACACCTTTCTGAAATCCATAAACAACGGGGGATTTCCGCCGGTCAGGTAAGTCATAAAAAGCATTGTTAGCAGCGCCTGCATATCCGCCTCTGTGGCGAACGGCAGAGAAGGTTTTTTGCCGTTATGGTCGAAGGTGCTGTTGAATAACGATTCCATACAATCAGCAACAGGGAGAGGCCGACCCCTTAAGTCGCTACCCCATTCGAGCTGGCTCATAAACCCGCCCCCCACAGCGTTAAGCTGGGCCATCAAATCCCTGTTGATAAGGTACATAGCGAGCGACTGGTCAAAACGGAAACTATCTTCGTCGCTTTTCAGTTCAAGCCGATCGCCGATATACCTATCAATCCAGCCGCGTAATTTTTTCAATTCTTTTTTATCATAGGCCTGTTTTGCCAGCATATCTGCCAGCAGCTTCATATCCAGCCGGGTTATTTCAAGGCCGAAAGTATTTCTCGTTGGAAGAATATGAGCAAGGGCGGTTTCCATCCCCATTGAGTCATGACCGAATATCATCACCCTTCTTCCCCGAAGAGCCACAGCGGTAACGGCAGCATAGCACCAGTCGATAAGGTCTTCTGCTGTCTTTTCAGTCATTTTTGGCTTGATTCCCGTATCAGCCCATTTGCCCACGTTCAGATGAACCATTCTGCCCGACTGGCTTAAAGCGCCGTTGAGGGCCTGAGCATATACTACTCCCGGCTTCGGGCCACTGTTGCCGCAAGTGATATTCAAAGGAGTGTTGCCGGGAAACTGCTGAAGCAGCGAAATCGTTGTCAACTGAGGGAACGCCCAGGTATCAGGCGCACAAACAAGGATATCCACCCCGGCCTGTCTGAATTGCTGGGCTACTATATCGGCCTGCGATTCGCTGTCCACAAGAACAGCGGAATAAACTACCGGCACCAGCACATTGCCGGGCAGCACGACCTTGCCGCTTATCGCACTGGCCACTAATAAGACAATATTTTTCGCACGAGTTCGGCTTTGTTCGTCTATCCGAGGGTCACAGGGGGCAAAAACGCCGATAACAGGGACCTTCGGATTTGCTTTTGCAATCTGGGGCAGGCACTTGGCTTGGCTTTTGACTGTCATTTTTTGTTCTCCATTAATGATGAACTGCCGTATAAAGGAAATATTTCCGTAAAACGACTACAAGCGTTGTTTTCTATTATATTAAAGCCCTGCTGTAAAGGATTAAAAGATTGGTTAAAATCGCACATTAAGCTAAATCACTTCATATAAACTGTAACTTCTCCCGGCCGGGAATGCCTGACGCGCACCGCGAAACCGCCTCCCGCAAGCACCTGCACCGTATAGCAATCGCCCGACTGCTCAATGTCCCCTGGCTCCAGCTTTTTATCTCCAACGAGTATCTCCATGGGCTTATGGGCCAGCTTGAATAGCTCCCTCGACTCAGCATCAAAGGTTTTATACACAATTTTGTCCGCCCCATACTTTATAGAACGAACAATCGAGCTGCTTTTCAAGAGATGATTCTCATCCGGCGGCGCCCACTGCGGCACCGACGCCATACCTCTCAAAAAATGCCTCATATAGTCGCCGTAACCGTCTGAAAACCAGTAACCCGTTCCTTCATCGATGCTGGTTTTGACAAGCCCGTCTTCCCGGCAGCCGTAACTTGCCCAGTTGAAAGACCTGAATGCTCTTTCCTTAGCGGATTCCTCGCCGGTTTTTTCGTACCATAGCGCCAGCACCGACGCATAGCGAGCCGTATGACTTGTCATCTTGTCCATATCGTTGATTTGCTCACTGATTACCTCAGCTCCCCACTGAACGCCTTTTTCCGGCAAGCCCCCCATCGTTCTTGAATCCTTCGCAAAGCGCTGCCGCACCCACTCGATTATTGTCCCGGCGTGCTCGCGCCACTGACTGTCGCATTCGGGATGCTCAAGAAGATACCTCGCGGTTTCGAGCGGACAATACTGATTTATATTTGTGCGGTAATCCGGGTAAATATAAATATCCTCGAAATACTGCGTCCACACATTATTCTGCACAGGATACTTCATCAGCCAATCCCATGCCATCTGCCTCGTCTTTCGATAGGCCTCCACATCGCCAAGACGCAGTCGAATCATCTCATCAAGTAATTTAATCGGCCCTACAATATTAGAAGTGTACTGCTCCTCAATAATCTTACCCGTCTTCGCATCGACACGGAAAGGCCAAGGCGAGTTCCCGTCGTCGCCGATTTTCGCATGTCTTACCAGTGCATCAGCACATCTTTTCGCGGCATCGAGACATTTCTTTTCGCCGCTGAATTCGTAGTACCGCAGATATGCCAAACCAAGTTCGCCAATTTTATCCGGCTCAATAAAACCTACTCCATCTCCCCTGCCGCGATATCTGGGATTACTGTCATATCGCGTATCGGTCGCCCCGCGATAATATAAACTTCCTCCATCGGAACTGGCGTAAGGCACGCCGCTCCAAGCGTCGTTTGGCTCAGTGCTGCCATTGGCGATAAAATGGTCGAGCATATCTCGGACAAGCGCCATTACATTTTCGTCGCCGCTATATGCGTAATACAGAAAAGCCGAGTCCGTAAGCATCGCGAAAAGCCCGCCCGGATTATGCGTCCAGTCCCTTCCTGTAAACAGCTCTTTACCAGTATCCTTAGGCCCACTGAAAACAGGGTACACGAAATATGTCTTATAGCCATTCGGCTGAACGGGAATCTTTTTGAACATATCCCATGCGCGTGTAACAACTTCGTGATAAGGCGAATTCGAATCCGACCAGGAGAGCAGTTTACCCTCGCCATCCAGCCGAATCTCGTGCCAGAAAAGGCGCTGGTTTGCATTGTCGGCAAACGCAATTGCAACCAACAAAATCACGCCCGCGGCGGACAAGTAACAACGATTTATCTTTCGAAAGTTTCGAGTCATCAACAAACCTCTGGCAATGCGGTTAATATTCCTTAAGCAACTCGAACATTTTGCGATCGAGCTTGTGACCTTTATAGTTTTCGTATTGTACGTCTGTTCGGCCGCTGTCGAGCACGCCGAAGTCGCCCCTCAAATTCCACATGGCGTGTCCCCAACCAACCTCCTTCCAAAGCGAAAGCACGTCTTTCATCCAGGCCAGTACTACGTCGTGCGGTGTTTTGTTATAACAGCCCCATTCTCCCACGTGTACCGGCACGCCCATTTTTACAAGAGGAGTCCAGGTATCAATCAGCTTTTCTTTCAGAACGGCCTTGTCCCAGACCTTTCCGTCGTCAGCTTTCAAAGGCCATGTGGGAACTCCCGATGACTCGAATGCACCCTTGCCTACCCAGTTGGCCTGGTAATGGGTTACGCTCATAGGCGTGTAGCCGCGAGTACTTTGAACAACCCCGAGGTCAACTATGCCTAAAATAGGTGTTCTGCCTGCGTCTTTGCCGTCCGATACAATCAGCCGGGTTGGGTCTTCTTCCCTTATCGCTTTAACCAGCGCGGTAATAACCCGCACGTGAGGCGTTTCATCTTTCGTGTGAGGCGGCTCATTAATCAAATCGAAGCTCAGTTGCGAGTTCGGTATGCCCTTGTACCTCTTGGCGAACATTTTCCAGTGAAAGATTGCGCCTTCCAAGGCTTTTTGCATATTTTCCGGGGTGTCTTCGTAAAGGTCCACCGGCTCCTGCTTGCGGCCGTTGATACAATAGCCGGGGATGCGGTGCAGGTTGAGGTTGATATGAATTTTGTATTTCTTGCCCAGTGCTACAACCTCGTCGATGTCTTTTATGACTTCCTCGTCAATCTTGAACCAGTTGTCTTTGGATGCCCATCGCCAGTAGGACATGGGTATGCGGGCAAAATCGAATCCCCATTCGGCCATTATTTCGAAATCTTCTTCTTCGAATTTGGCTCTTGGCCCCCATTCGCCGAACTTCGCGAGGAGATTAACGCCGCGATAGCGGGAAAAGCTCATACTCGGTTTTTCAGGTGCTGCTGCCGCCCCGGCTTTCAAACCCACGAGAGATGCTGCCGCAAAAACTCCGCTTGTCTTGAGGAAATCACGTCTGTCCATAGCCAGTTCTCCATAAATGGCTGTTGAAGATTGTTTCGTTGTCTGCGAACATCCTAACACCCAAACGGATTATGTCAATCTCCGCAATTCGAGCCATAGGCGGAGCAAGCTTCATCAGAACTTCGGCGGACAAGAATGTAAAATGTAAAATTAACGAACCCTTGCCAGCTTGTCGCTGCGCAATAGAGTAGAATGGGTGACTCGTCGTAAAACAGCGGAAATGATATTGCTGTACGTCGTCAGCCTAAATGAGACAGTAAAGAGGCCTATTTTGGTTGACGACTTACAACAAGTTAATCTTCTCTATTTCCTGTTTTAATTTCATTTCGCTAGCGACTTTGGCTCGTTCATATGCTTCTGCGATTACACCCCACCTTTCTACTTTTTTAGTTGGTTTGCCTTTATATGTTCACCGTTGGTATTCACATCAACATCCATATTCGCTAAAGGAACAGGCATGTCATCCCCCGAACGTATTCCCTGCAGACTTTCCAACTCCTTCATTGCTTTATACGGTTGTCGTTCGCCCTATTTACAGCTCGGAATGCCTTACGAGCCCTGTCGATACAGAGCATATAACCGGCAAGATACGTAAAGTTTATGCCTTTTGACAGACCAATACAGCGATTATGGGGCTTCTATTAGAGAGCCATTTTTTGTATAATGATGAAATATACAATCCGGGCCTTGGAAGGCCAATCTGGGCGAGGTATAGGTGATGAACAAACGTCAGCCGAGATTTGCGGTTTGCGCTATAACCGCCATTGTCTTGACAATGGTCGTGGGGTGCAGCCCTAATTTTCATAAGGCCGACGCCGACAAGGAGGTTTACAAAATCATCGACGCCAAGTGGCAGGACAACTTCGGCCAAAAAGCCAACTATGTCATTTCCGACGCAAACACCATATCCACCCCCAACGACGTGAATGTTGCCAAAGCCCCGGTTTTTGAAAAGCCCCTCACACTGGCACAGGCAGTCGCCATAGCCACAAAATACAATCGTGATTATCAGTTCCAAAAAGAAAACCTTTATTTGCAAGCTTTGGCACTGACAGGGGAACGTTACAAATATGCCCTGAAGTGGTTTGGAACTATCGATTACGAATACACGAAAAACGGCAGAGCGCCTAAGGACAGAACTATCAAGTCGGAAGTCGGGGTTTCAAATACCTTACTGACGCCGGATGGAATTTTGTTCAACTCAAGTTTGGCAATCGACTGGACACGGTTTTTAACAGGCGACCCGCGCACCACGTTGAGCGGCGTTCTGAGCGGCACACTGGACATACCCCTGCTCGGTAACGGCGCAGGCAAAACTGCGTGGGAGAACCTGACACAGACAGAACGAAATGTTTTATACCAGATACGCACGTTCAACCGCTATCGCCAGACCTTTGTAGTCGATACCATCAACGCTTATTACGGCGTCCTGCAAAATAAGGACGGTGTAACCAACGCGAAGAACAACTGGAACAGCAGCGTCGAATACCGAAAACAGGCGGAAATGGAGGCCAAAACCGGCCGCACAGCTCCTTTCGAAGTTGACCAGGCCAGACAGCGAGAACTTAGCGCTTATGACAGCTATGTAATAACCCTTCAACTCTACGAACAATCGCTCGATTCATTCAAAATCAGGTTGTCATTGCCGGTCAATACTCCGCTTGAACTGGACCAAAATGAACTTAGAGCGCTGCAAAACTACGGCACAATCACACCGCAATACACGGTTGATAACGCAATCGAAACCGCGCTGAGCTGCCGGCTGGATTTAGCCAATTCATTCGATGGTATCGAAGACGCGCAACGTAAAGTAAAACTTGCCTCCGAGGGTCTTGGCCCTCAACTCGACCTTACCGGCAGCACAACGGTCAACTCTCAGGGCAACGAACACATCGCTAATTTTCAATTTCACAGGGGAACTTATGGATTAGGTCTCTCAGCCGATTTGCCCTTTGACAGGAAAAACCAGCGAAACGCATACCGACAGGCATTGATAACATTAGAACAACAGCAGCGGGCATACAGCCAGAGCGTTGATTCAGTTGTGCAGGACGTCCGCCAGGCATACCGTCAATTAATGGCAACGGCGGAACAGTTTATTACCCAGAAAAAAAGCTTGGCTATAGCCGAGGAAAGAGTAAAAAATATGCCGTTGCTGCTGAAGTCAGGCAGGGCAAAAACCAGAGACCTGCTCGATGCCCAGGACTCGCTGCTACTGGCACAAAACAACCTTACTGCGGCACTGGTGGGCCACACCATCGCTAAACTGAGCTTTTATAGCGACGTCGGTATATTGCAGGTCAAACCAGACGGAATGTGGACGCAATCCGAAACAGCAGTATCCAGGAATCGGACAAATGAACGAGAACAAGACAAACAATCTTCCGAAGACAACTTATAAACCGGCCTGGTGGCGGAGCAAATGGTTTATCGCCGCCGGTTTAGTCATCGCTATTATAGCGGTGCTGATTATGACACTGGCCACGAACAAAACTTCCGCGCCCGCACAGTCCAAAACTCTCAGCACCTTCGTCGCTCGCCGAGACAACATTACTGTTACCGTCACCGAAAGCGGCAGTATAAAGGCGCAAAAATCCATAGACCTAAAATCCGAAGTTGAAGGCCGGGCAACCATCATCAATATCGTCCCAGAAGGTTCGTATGTCACTCCTGAAGACGTATGCAACGGCAAAATCCTCGTTGAGCTTGATTCGGGTGACTTAAAAGAACAGCTAACCCAGCGCCAAATTGATTTCACCACCGCGGACGCAAGCTACGCACAGGCAAAAGAGGCCTACGACATACAGGTCAAACAAAACGAAAGCGATATCTCGGCGGCGGAGCTTAAAGTCAGGTTCGCCCTTCTGGACTTCCAGAAATATCTCGGCGACACACTCGCAAATCATATCATCGATACCATCAAGGAAGCAAACGACCCCAATGTTGATATTACGGACCTGATCAATATCGATGAAATAATCCAGGACGCAAACAACCTCGGCGGCCAGAGTTCGCAGGATATTAACGGCTGGGAGGACAAAATCAAACTGGCGAAGGCGAATTACGCAAACGCAACATACCAGCTCGAAGGAACACAGGAGCTTTTTGACGCGAATTACGTCGCTAAAATCGAACTGGACCGCGACAAGCTTTCAAAAGACAGTTATGAAATACAGGAAAAAGAGGCGGAGGTCTCGCTCAATCTCTGCAAGATTTATGATTTTCCAAAACAGGTCCAGACATTTTTAAGCGCTTACTTCGAATCAAAACGCAACCTGGAACGCACTTACGCCAGGGCGCGTTCTCAACTTGCGCAGGCCAAGTCCCAGCTTGAAAGCGCAAAGGCCCGACTGGAACTTCAACAGGACCGTCTCGACAAAAGCAAAAAGCAATTCGCCGCATGCATTATAAAAACTCCCGCCCCGGGCTTAGTCGTATATGGCTCAAGCATGGACACTATGAGCAGATACCGCGGCGCTGGTCTTATCGCACCGGGCGAAACGGTCTTCCAGAGACAGACAATTATCACGCTACCCGATACTTCTTCAATGATGGCCGAAATAGCCGTCCACGAGTCATCCGTCGATAAAATAAAGCCGGGCCAGAAAGCCAATATCATTATGGACGCATTCCCCGACCAGAACTTCGGCGGAGAGGTAATCAAGGTCTCTTCCCTGCCGGACCAGCAGAGAAACTGGCTCAGTCCTGACATCAAGGTATATACAACACAGGTCAGTATCGAAGGCACTCATAGCTTCCTCAAGCCCGGAATGTCCGCACGCGTCGAAATTTTTGTCGATTATGCGCCAAACGCCCTGGTTGTGCCTGTCCAGGTCGTCGCC
>Ga0116116_1001266_pt1 | contig 19682 bp, 18 predicted proteins | sample June2015DPH_10_1_FD_89722 | JGI IMG/M metagenome (GOLD analysis project Ga0116116, IMG submission 89722) | Peatland microbial communities from SPRUCE experiment site at the Marcell Experimental Forest, Minnesota, USA - June2015DPH_10_150 | ecosystem: Environmental > Terrestrial > Soil > Wetlands... | reverse complement strand
TCATAACAAAGAGTAGAAAGACTTAGAACTTCATTTTAGTATTCGGCTTAACCTTAGCGCTTTAGTCATTGCCTTAAACGATTTTCCTCCATTTAAGCCGACTTTCTGAAGCTTTATCTTGGCGCATAGAAAAGAAAACGAAGCGAATAACTTTATCGGCAGTCTGGGCAGTTAAGCCTTGCTTGCAGCACCATAAAAACGCTTTTTAGGTAGTATAACGGCGACCGGTGGCTAATGCAGGAGGTCAGCCAAATCGACGGCATAACGAGCCTGGAGTCAGCTGTATTTATTGGAAGCACTTCAAACACTCGCTGCCTGAGAACGTTTACAATGCGCATATGGAGTGTTGGCGTGGGGTCGACTTCGAGTACTAAAGAACTAGGTCTGCCTTATTTAGATGCTCAAAAAAAGATGCTGTGAGTCACTCAAAAATCAGTTAGCCTCTGCTGATTATTGATATATGGGCTGAGTCAAATTCGCAAACGATGGTTTCAGGGCTTGACATATCGATTCGAGAGAGGTGAACCACGAGCCTCAACGGTATAAACGCATCTGTGTTTCTGTTTATGAAGTCACCATCGAGTTGAATCCGCTTGTCAGTTTTAAGATGCTGGTAGAGCTGTGGCAACAATCTCTGGTCTTCCTTAGGATCAAGGAAAATTACGCCGTATATGTCCGCAAGTCCGTCAACCATAGCCCTTGGGTTTTCAAAAGTCCCCGCGTGTATCTCATCTTGCTTGATTGAGCATCTAGCAAAGCCCTGCCCAGTTTGCACCTGATCGTCAAGATAGAAGGTCAAATCACCGACACTTTCATATTCTTCCCGCATTGTGTTCCAGAAATAGAGAGACATCCAAGTCTTTAAAACTGTCGAAATATGCTAACCGCAGTTACGGTCTAGTTTTTTGAACGGCGCATTCTGCGGTATTTCGGTTTATCGGAGGCGCCGTCTCGGGCAGTCCAAGTGAACGTGAGCTTCTTTAGACAGACTGAGACCGAAAGAGCTAAAGTACAAAAAGAACGCTCAGAAAGCAGACCGAAGGTTGATGTCCAGGACTATTTGCCGAACGATCAAATAACTGGCTCGGGAGTGCAGAATATGACGGGTAAGGAAGTAACTGAAGGCGTCACGCGCTCAGCCGCATCTTCGCTCGGCGTTGCGATCGGGGAGCGCGAGCCAAAGATCCACCAGATTGTACTCATCGCTCTCGTCACCGCCGCGTTTGCTCTGGTTTGGTTTGCGGCCTTAAGTATTTTTAATACCGCTGTCTGGAAGAACGACTTTATCACGGCCAACCGCTGGACGATTCCGGTCCTCGTCCTCCTGTTTTCATTGCTCGTCGGACTTTGCGGCAAATATCTCCGTGCTCCGAACATGATCCACGGCGGAATGGCCGAGGCTATGAAAGGTGAGGGCTTCCACCTCGATTACTCGACGTTTCCCGGCGCGCTGCTCACGTCGTTTTTCTCGCTCCTTTCCGGAGCGAGTGTCGGCCCTGAGGGCCCGCTCACAACCCTTGTGACGTATGTCGCCGGGTGGATCGGCACGAAGCTTAAACTCGCCGAGCAGAAAAAGCTCGGATTCATATTGGCCGGCCTTGCCTCGGCTTTCAACGGCCTCATTGGGAATCCCCTCTTCGCTGCGTTGCTCGTAACTGAACTAAACGAAGGCGAAAAAAAGGGAGCGCTGCAATTCCTCACGTGGAACCTCGTGGCTGGGGCGATAGGGTACATCTTTTTCGCGCTCATCGGGTTTCCGGCGTTCGCCGCAAGCATCGCATTCACGCCCGTGAATGCACTGACGATCGAGTACACGCTTGATGCGGTCGCGCTAGGCATCATTGGGGCCATTGTTGCACTCTTCATCGCCATTTCGTTTCAAAGTGTCGGCGAGGCCGTGGACCGCGTGTTCAAAGACCGGTTTGTCGAGCGCGTGATGTCGGCGGGAATCATCATCGCTATCGTCGTTTATTTCCTTCCTGACCTGATGTTCTCCGGCGAATCCCAGATCCACGCGATCATCGCGAACCCTGCAGCATACGGCGTGTTGATGCTCCTTGCGTTCGCAATCCTCAAGGTGCTCCTCCTTGCGCTCTCGTTCAAGAGCGGATACCTCGGCGGGCCGATCTTTCCAACCCTGTTTGCCTCCACCATGGTGGCACTCGCTATCAGCCTGCTTTTTCCGAGCGTGCCTATCGCTTTACTCTTCACGTGCACGGTCGCGGCAACGATCGCGCTCGTATTGGGCGCACCCCTTGCAGCCATCTTGCTGACCGTTGTCATCGCTACGGCTAACACCTATGAGCTTGGGTATATCAGCCTCGCCACCGCGACGGCGCTCGTGATTGGAGCGGCTGTCAGGCAGCGGACTGCGCAGCGTGCTGCACGGCAAAACGGGTCCGCGGAAAATGGCTCGAACTGACCTCTCACGATCGAACGACGAGGGCTGGGCTGAGCACGTTTTAGAAACGACAGTTAGAGTCTTGTATGATTAGCCGCGCGAGAAGTCTCAGAGTCGCGGGCGTGCCGAATATTGCATGACGCGGTAATATCGTGTCTGCGCTCGGAGAAATCTCGCACTTATCTATTCTAAGCGAGGTAGCACACAAAAAAAGAGGGGGGATGGGTTACACCCATCTTCCCAAGAGGCCTGATACTATCAGCTCTAACCCGAATATGATCAGGGCTATCGCCATTAACGCCACTGCCGTGATCACGCCGGAAATGGGATTTATCAGCGCGACAAAGCCGAGTATGATCGCGATTATGCCGACGATTGTCATTCCCGCAGTGCCGCGTCCGGCGACCGCTAAACCAGCGAAGATCAACGCCAAGGCTACGAGCCAGCCGAGGGTCAATGTTCCATAGATGAGCGGGGCGACGAGTACTGCTATTGCGAGTAAAAGTGCGATAACTGATAGAATCAAGTTCCAAATCCGCCGCCATCCTGAGATTCCTTCTGAAAAAACCCGGACGAATTCTAGGCCGCTGAGAATAATAAGCCCTACCGCAAGGAATGCTATGAGAGTCGCTGCCGCTATGCCTGGATACGCGATAGCATAGCCACCGAGCGCAAGGACGATAATGCCTGCGATGATTTCAACGATGCGCCACCCCATTGAAGTCTTTTGTTCAGCCATTTGTTTCTCACCTCCTATTTGTTGAAACGTTAGTCTAACCATTTTTTAGAGAGTATTTAATCTAATCGTTCTGAAACAAAGGAAACACTTTTTGCGCGCCCCCCCCCCATAAATTGACTATTCTTTTTTTCGAGTCATGGGAGTCATCACATCGTTCTGAGTTGCCCTCTCAGGTCGCTTTTTTGGCATAAGCCGGAGCATAACGCCCTGATGTTGAACACAATCGTCACACTTTGAGCTCATCCGACCGAGTTCAGAAGGCCCAAAAACAAGGAACGCCGGAGCGGCCAAGATCATTGCACAAAATGATGAAAAAGTTCTCAAAAACGTGTCCTTGCATTTAATCAATTATATATTATAGACCTAGATGAAAGAGCTCCAAGCAACATCGCTCGCCTTAATCGTGGAGACCGTGCTTTCGTGTCTTGTCCGTTGCTTAAACCCTTATTTCAAGCAAACCTCATTGGAAGCTTAGACGACAGCTCTTTGAGATACTCCTGCAAGCGTTTCTTTGGCCCCTCAAAATGGCCAAATTGCAAGATGATGGCCAACCCACCTACCAGTGCGATTTTTCTCAACAACGGCATTGAAGTCCACGTGATGTCTTTATAGGTATTTAGATAGAGGAGCGCGTTTGTTTTGGCTGGCAGCTTAAATTGGCCGTTGTCAACAAAGGCAACCTGAGCGGTTTCATAGTTTTCACTGAAGTTGGTTTGCGGCCTGCCGCTATAGTCGACCCAGAAATGGACAGGAGAAACCTGCAACGTGTACGGGATGCCCTTCGCTTCCAGCAAACTTGCGGTGAGGACCGCTCTTGACTTGCAGTCTCCCTGCTGCGATTTGAGCACGTCGCTCGGTGTGGGAAGGTACCAAACGACTCCGTACGCTTGAAAATCATAAGCGTAGTGAACGTGAGCGTCGACATATTGTTCGATCGCGCTCCCATTTGCTGGCAGCGACGCTGCAACTAGTTGCACGTCGTCTGTAGGTTTGGTTGGCGTCTCAAAGAAGCGGTTCACGTCTATCAGCAGCACTAAGGGGTTAGGAAAAAGAATCAGCAAGATCCATACTGCAGCAATCGCTTTCTTATGACGCAAAATCTGGTTAATGCTTGCCTTCACGCTGAACACTGCTGGCCCGTACTGCTAAACAACGCACTTGAATCGTAAATAAGTATTCGCTTCCGCGCATTCAGGCTGGAAATAAACAACGATTAAAATCTAGGGAAGATCACATCCGTATTATTTGAGCTGTTGATCAATTTTAAGATCCGCTCATCGACTCGGCAGGATCCCTTTTGCAGACCACATACCGCAGCAAAATCTCACGCCACCACGCAAAAGCAAATTACAGTTATCCAACGATTCGGTTGCCTCACACAATGTCACCTTGCAGGGCTGCCATCCGTATCTACCAGACAATCCACAATGGAGCACATGCCTTCCTTGTTGTTCTCGCATAGAGCGTCGCTACAAAAAACACTACTAAGCATCAGAAAACTTCTAATCGTCTTAGCATTTGTTCTGGCAACCGTTCTCACAGCATTCATCTCTTCCTCCGCTTGCTTCCGACACCGATGCTCGCGACGCTAGCGCCTTTGTGATGTTGTTTCTGTGTGCTTGAATCACAAAGGAGGTATTTGATTATCCCCTTGTGTGTCCTTCTTTTACTAATGCGAAGACGTTGACAGGTGGATTTAGAGAGATGATTTATCGTATCAGGACTTATTGTCATACTATGACCGACGAGCGAGTTGAAGGCGTGCGACAGTCATCCCAAACCAGTGAGGTGTCAGTTTGAGCTCGCGAGGCGCCTTCTCTAGGGTCATCTGGTGGGTCATTATTGCATTCGGTCTTGTGGTAACGGCTTTCCTCATCCTAGAGCGCTATTACCTGTTCGGCGCGATCATCGGTGGATTTGCCGTCTTACGTCTCATTTATACGCTTTCCCTCCCCGATAGGCGCGGACCGTTGTGGTTGCCACCACTGAATCATTCCGAACGTGCCCTCCTCAGATCAATGGCCCGAGACGAGTTTCTCGTTGCTGCGGGCGTCATCGGGATCAGCGGTGCGCAGCTACGACAGGACTTCAACCGCGGTATGTCCATCGCAGAGATGGCGACAAGCGCGGGCGTGGCATTGGGTCCCATAATCGATGCAATTGTCAGCGACGCCTCGGCCCGGATTGACCAAGCAGTCGCGCAAGGGTCGGTCGCGAGAGCTGAAGGTGATTCGGCCAAATCTAAGTTGCGCACGTGGGCCGAGCGACTGGTCAACACCCATAAGCGAGACCTTCCGAGTGGTCGATATTAGTGCAGCAGTTAGATTCCGCTGCGCCCCGTCTCGCATCCAAGTCTTCGGGTTATAGGGTAAAGGCACGTTCATCTTCGCGCAGACGTCATGCCATCATCTCACTACACCACGCTAAAAAAGGTAAGACTTCCCCGGCCCCATAAAGGCTTACAGAACTTGCTTGAAGCAAAGCGTGACAAAGATTCGTCACGCGCACGCTTGCTCGCGTTAGCGTTATTTTTGTTTACCTATTCTCCTTTCGCGACAAAGCATAAACTGAGCGCAATGCTCCCAAGATGAAGGCGGGTACATTACTGAAGCACAAGAGACTGCGTAGCGCATACACTTAAATCTGATTATATGAATAGTAGTTCATATATGAGTGATATCTGTGAAGTCTTCTGCATAAACAAAGAAGCTGTTGACAATGTGCGGGCCCAGATGCTTCACCCTACTCTCGTTGCAGATATCGCTGAAATCTTCAAGGTGCTCGGCGATCCGACGAGAATGAGACTTCTTTACGCCCTTGCACAGCGCGAGCTGTGCGTGTGCGACCTCTCAGCGGTGCTCGGCATGACGCAGTCCGCGATCTCTCACCAGCTGCGCGTACTGAGAAGCGCACGGCTGGTCAGATACCGCAAAGCAGGCAAGATCGTGTACTACACACTTGCTGACGCTCACGTCACGCAGTTCATCGATGTTGGAGTTGACCATGCCCGAGAACCACGTCAGTGAAGAGAGCTGCTCTGCCTGCGCCACGGACATTTTTGAGGAAAAAGAGCCGTTTTGGAAACAAAAAGAAGTCATCATCATTAGTGTCGCGGCTGCCATCTTTCTCATCGGCGTATGTCTCGAGGCTGGGCTCGCTCAGCACGTCCTCGCCCAAATCGCGTTCCTCGCTGCGACAGTCATAGCAGGATACTCCATTATCAAAAAGGGTCTGTTGGGGGTTATTCGAAAGCACCGGCTTGACATGAATCTGCTGATGACGATCGCTGCCGCAGGGGCATTCGCGATCGGCCACGGCGAGGAGGGTGCTGCAGTGATGTTCCTATTCTTTATCGCAGAGTTCCTCGAAGACTACGCCGGCGACAGGGCACGACAAGAAGTCGGGTCACTGCTCAGACTTGCGCCAGAGACGGCAGTCGTCGTGCGCGAAGGGCGTGAGATCGCCGTTCACGCCCACGAAGTCGAGGTCGGAGAGGTGGTCGTCGTAAAGCCCGGAGAAAAAGTACCTTTAGACGGCGTCATCACTAGCGGCATCTCATCTCTAAATCAAGCCGCCCTCACAGGAGAGAGCGCTCCGGTGGTCAAGACGGTCGGCGACACGGCATTTGCCGGTACAATTTGCGAGGACGGCTATCTCGAAGTACGCGTTACGAAAAGGTCTGACGAAACAATACTGTCGCGCATCGTGCAGTTGGTCGATGAGGCCCAGCGGAAGAAGACCCCGACGGAGGCGTTTATCGACCGGTTCTCGCGCTACTATACCCCCATCGTTATAACACTAGCAGCTCTAACAGTCCTCCTTCCCGTCCTCCTCCTTGGTCTGCCTTTTAGCGAGTGGTTTTACAGAGGCCTGGTGCTGCTCGTTATCTCGTGTCCGTGCGCCATGGCGATCTCTACGCCGGTATCTATGGTCTCGGGGCTCACCGCAGCCGCTCGGCGCGGCATCCTGATAAAAGGTGGTGACGTAATCGAGGAGCTGAAGGACGTCAAACTGATCATCTTTGACAAAACGGGGACGCTCACCGAAGGACGACTGGCCGTGACAGACGTGATCGGTCTCAATGGCGCCACAGAAGGCGAAGTAGTGAAGATAGCAGCGTCTTTGGGGGTGAAATCGACCCATCCTGCGTCGCAAGCGATCGCGAAGAAGGCAGACGACGAAAAGGTCGTATTGGCGCCAATCACCGATTTCAAATCGATTGCCGGAAAAGGTATCACAGGGAGATTAAACGGCGCCGACTTCTACGTTGGCAGCCGTAGCTTCCTCAGTGGCGTCAACTCGCGCCTGCCTCTGGACGTTGTCGACCGACTCGAGTCTGAAGGAAAGACGCTCATGCTGGTCGGCACCGATACCCACATCATAGGCGTCATTGGCCTCAAGGACCGGATTCGGGACGCATCGGCAGGGACGCTGCAAGCGCTGACCGCGCGTGGCATCAAAACCGTCATGCTCACAGGTGACAATGACCGCGCAGCGGCTGCGATTGCTAATGAGCTTCAGCTGAGCGAGTATTATGCTGGGCTGCTGCCTGAAGATAAGGTGCGACACGTTGCGGAGCTGGCGACGGCATACAAACACGTCGCAATGGTCGGAGACGGTGTCAACGACGCTCCTGCGATGGCCCGGGCGAACGTCGGCATCGCAATGGGAGCTGCCGGCTCCGATGTTGCGATTGAAACTGCTGATATCGCGCTGATGTACGATGATCTCTCGAAAGTGACCTATCTCATCGATCTTAGTAAGAAAACGATGTCTGTGGTCAAAGAGAACGTTATCGTTTCGATCCTCGTCAAAGGGTCTTTTGCGGTGCTCGCCCTTCCTGGAATTATTACCCTCTGGCTTGCCGTCGGGATCGGCGACATGGGACTAAGCCTTGCAGTCATCCTTAACGCGTTACGTATCGGCAGCAAGCGATAACGCGTATGCGATGTTGTCGCCTGTTAGATTTGCCTAAGTCAATAAATTCATGAACGTAGTAAGACTCGCATCACCAGATACGACTTACGCTACCGTAGCAGATGTTTTTTCTCGGTCGTGGCGCTGCTTTTACGATTCAGCCTTGGGGAATCAATTGACCGGATAAATATGGTCGAAACGTTAACTTCGATGGCCTTTGGTTTGGTACCTACTCGTCAACGGCGATCACATTGTAGCGGAGTTCAGGTCTCTGGCTCCGCGCACCCATGAAATACCGTGAATGCCTTTTTAGGGCATCTTGACGCGATCTATCACGCCACGTACGTGAACTATGTCTTCTCGGCCATAATTAGCGGCATCATCGTACTCTTCTTTTTCATCTCAGCGTAGCTCCTCGTCGCCTCGTTTGACCGCAAGGGGCGGCAGAAGTTCCTTAGAGACCGCTTCGTGCGGATCGGAATCCCCCTCTTTGATGAGGGCCTGGGGCAATCCAAAAGCAGTCGAACTTGTCAACGACGTTAATAGTAAGTGCAGCGCCTTTTTCGCACAAAGGTTCTGACGTAGTGTACGCTCACCATATAGAAACGAATCGATGTCGCTTCAGAAATGCACGCTCGATCCTGATTCCAAGGGAGAACGGCAGAGCACACGCCGGTTATGCTTCCGTCCTCCCGACCTTTTTGCTATGCGGGTGCACACACACGATCATATCGCTGTGCGCGTCGTGCCAGAAATAGTCACTGCATAGGGGTTACACAGTCTCTATAGTTGTTCTGCGCTCGTCCCGAACCCTATGATTTTTGGCCAGTTTGCGAAGCGCGACAGATGGTATATTCGCGTCTCCCTGCTGCCTGCCTTGTAAAAAAGAGCATCCTGTCGCCAACATTTGAGAATCGGGGATCGTATCGCTAACCTTAATGACGCAGTCGACCGCAGCGACGATAGCAGCTATCACCGATATTGATATATCGCCGCGTATCAAGAGAGGATATTTGGGGTGTGATATTGATGGTCTTCGAGTTCGGCACGCCAAATGTTAAAAAGATGAGAGAGAAGAGGGACGTCAAAGGACTCATCAAGGCATTGGGGTATAAAAGGGAAAGTGATGTTCGCATAAACGCTGCGAGCGTCCTTGGCGAGATCTGCGATCCCCGGGCCGTCAAGCCGTTAATAAAGGCGCTCAACGACGCAGACAGTGACGTTCGCCGTAACGCGGCGGAAGCCCTCGGCACGATCGGTGAGCCGGCCGTCAAGCCGTTAATAAAGGCGCTCGGAGACACGGACGAGCATGGTCGCAGGGCTGCTGCTGAAGCCTTTGTCAATATAGGTGAACCTCCCGTCGAGCCATTAATAAAGGCGCGCAACGACTCGGATTTGAATGTGCGCCGTGGCGCCGCGGACGCCCTCGGCAGGATCGGCGATAGCAGAGCAGTGGCGCCGTTAATAAGGGTGCTCAACGACTCGGATTTGAATGTTCGCAATAACGCGGCGGATGCCCTCAGCAGGATCGGCGAGCCGGCCGTGGAGCCGTTAATAAAGGTGCTCGGAGACACGCGCGAGCATGTTCGCAGGGCGGCTGCGGAAGCCCTCGGCAGGATCGGCGAACCGGCCGTTAAGCCGTTAATAAGGGTGCTCAACGACTCGGATTGGGGTCCGCGCGAGAGCGCTGCCGCCGCGGAAGCCCTCGGCAGGATCGGCGATAGCAGAGCAGTGGAGCCGTTAATAAGGGTGCTCAACGACGCAGATTCGCATGTGCACGAGAGCGCTGCCGCCGCGGAAGCCCTCGGCAGGATCGGCGATAGCAGAGCAGTGGCGCCGTTAATAAGAGCCCTCAACGATGCAGACAGTGACGTTCGCCGTAACGCGGCGGAAGCCCTCGATACGTTGGGGTGGAGCCCGGGCAAGGATGAGGCAGCGGCCGCCTACTGGATAGCGAAAGGACAATGGGGTAATTGCGATCCAATCGGCGAACCGGCCGTTAAGCCGTTAATAAAGGCGCTCAACGACGCGGACAGTGACGTTCGCAGTAACGCGGCGGAAGCCCTCGGCAGGATCGGCGATAGCAGAGCAGTAGCGCCGTTAATAAAGGTGCTCAACGACGCGGACAGTGACGTTCGCAGTAACGCGGCGGATGCCCTCAGCAGGATCGGCGAACCGGCCGTTAAGCCGTTAATAAAGGCGCTTGGAGACACGCGCGAGCATGTTCGCAGGGCGGCTGCGGACGCCCTCGGCAGGATCGGCGAACCGGCCGTTAAGCCGTTAATAAAGGCGCTCAACGACGCGGATTTGAATGTGCGCGCGCGCGCTGCGGATGCCCTCAGCAGGATCGGCGAACCGGCCGTTGCGCCGTTAATAAAGGCGCTCAACGACGCGGACAGTGATGTTCGCAGTAACGCGGCGGATGCCCTCGGCACGATCGGTGATAGCAGAGCCGCTGAGCCCTTAGAAAAGGCGCTCAACGACGCGGATTCGCGTGTGCGCAAGAGCGCTGCGAAATCCCTCGATACGTTGGGGTGGACCCCGGGCAGGGATGAAGCAGCGGCCGCCTACTGGATAGCGAAAGGACAATGGGATAAGTGTGATCCAATCGGCGAACCGGCCGTTGCGCCGTTAATAAGAGCGCTCAACGACGCGGACAGTGATGTTCGCAGTAACGCGGCGGATGTCCTTGGTAAGATTGGCGGTTTCAGGGCGGTGCGGACGTTGATACGGGCGCTCAACGACGCGGATTTGAATGTGTGCAGGCGCGCTGCGGATGCCCTCGGCAGGATCGGCGAGCCGGCTGTGGAGCCGTTAATAAAGGCGCTGAACGACTCGGACATTCAGCGTGTTCGCGTGAACGCTGCGGATGCCCTCGCCACGATCGGTGATAACAGAGCCGTTGAGCCCTTAGAAAGGGCGCTCAACGATGCGGACAGTGATGTTCGCAAGAGCGCTGCGACAGCCCTTCGTAAGTTCGGACGATAACAGAACCGCTGGGCTGTTGCTAAGAGTGCTCAAAGATAGCAGCTTCTCGGTCAAGAGAGAGGCGGCCAAAGCCCTCGGAAAGCTTAGCCACGCTTATGAATATCTTCGATGATGAAGTCATCTCAGTCGGCAGTAGTGCCTTCGAATCTTTGATAACTGTCCGATGCAGTTCAAGAATGCCCACGAATGGTGCGACCTTCAAAGAGCGTCCGCCGGTAGCAGAAAGCAGAATGCAAGCCTGATGAAATTCGCCTCGCTGAGGCGAGGGTCAAATAGTTAATCTAGAAAAGTAGTTAACCGGCGATTTTTGCTCGGGATAAAATTGAAAAAAGTCTCTCAGTAAGTCTTCCGAGGAATCTTACAACCGGCTTGGATCACAGCGTGCGAGGTTTTTGACAGAAAAAGGCGCTGTAACAAGCTGACTTTTGTGGAAGAAACTAAGTTCACATTATTTGAGTTTTTGATAAACTAAGTATCCAGCCTTTTCTGAATCCTCTAGAACTTCACGTATATCTTGCACAGGATATTTCTTAATTCTGTGTACTTCTTCCACTAAATCTTCTTTACTAAAAAAACCTTTTTTGTCGTTCAAGAAAAGCAAAGTAGCTAGGATTGTAAATTTCTTTGCGTTATATTTACCAAAAACTTCGACGATTTCATCAATGGCACTGATCTCATCTTTTTCTATTTCTTCTTCGAATTTCTTTTCGTTAGGCCCTTTTTCGATGAAAAAGCCCTTATCATCTTTCCACTTACTTTGTATGATCCCTGCAGTTTCGGCAACAAGTAGCTCGTTCGAAACTTCAGGTGAGTAAGGGCCGTAGTAGTGCATAGAGTAATCAAAATCCACGATATGCTTTCGGGTTAGCAAAAAAAGTATTTTTTGTATTTTGGTTTTCCCAATTTGTTCTTCTTCAGGATGTTTGTCCCTCAGTGCTTTGACTAAATATCCTATCATAGCGGGATACTTAAACATGGGTTTCTCTCCATCGCCGAATTGCATAATCAGCCTTCTTTTTAGCCTCTGGTTTTACATATAAACGCCATGCTTTAAATGGTCCCATGTTTTTCATAATGTTGGAACGATCTGACAGTAGTCCTACTTCTCCGTGATTGCTTGTTACAAGTATCTCAGTAGCATCTATGTCATACCATGACTTTTCAACGTCATCTAAATGAACCCAGATGCGTTTTCGTTTCAATAGTTCGCTTACCTCTTCTACCTCTTTCTTCTCTTCACGAATTCTTTCCTCCTCCTCACTAAAGCTTTCCTCGACACGTTGACCCTCTTGAGGTTCAGTTTTCTTCGAAATTATCTCCTTTTCATATACGGGCCTAATTTGCCGTCTATCTAAGATAGCTTTGCAATCTTCAGACTTGTCTTTTTTACGTCTTATCTTATTCAATACAACATAATCATCGTAGCCCAAATAACGTTCAATTCTACTAGGCTTTGGCAACTTGCTGCTGGGTAGAATTTCTTTCATCGCTTGTTCCAAATGATAATCAAATGCTCTTCTAGTTTTATGCAAAGCGACTTGGGTGAGTATTAAGTAGCGTGCAATGATGAACGATTCTGCTACCCTCAGCCCATCTTCAAATATCCCTAGTTTGAGTTCGCCAGTTTCGATATCACCAGTCTCAGGATCGTAGCCCAGCGCTAGCGTATTTAGTAATCTGGGGTAGTCGTAGACACCGTATTGCACTCCAATATGATGAGAATCTCTCAAAAGATAGTCTCCCCTGTCTGCGTCAAGTTGGCTTGAGATTATCTCCTTCCAGAGCATATTTTCTTCCGTTGCTTCAAATAATTCTACGATTTGCTCCACGTCTATTCCAACGTCATTTTTCTCTATCACATCTCTTAAAGGAGATTGTCTTAGTATCGCGAAAGTATAGTCCTCGTGTTTGAAGGGCTTTCGTTCCTTATCATTGAAAGGCATAACTCGTTCTGCAACGTGGGAAAATGGACCGTGACCTACGTCGTGGAGTAATGCGGCTAATCTAACTAGTCGTCGATTGTGCGCGAGTTGGGGCTTTTTATATCCAAATCGGTCTTTTAACAGCTTCTTGTTTTTTGGATTTTCAATTATCGCATCATACATGACAGTGGCCATATGCATGGCTCCAAGCGAATGCTCAAAACGAGTATGCAAAGCGCCGGGAAAAGCCATGCTCGTAAGGGCCAACTGTTGAATCCTTCTAAGCCGTTGGAACTCTGGCGCGTCGATTATCGTTCTTTCCCACTCATCTATTTTTATGAAACCATAAATCGGATCCCTTATCTCGCTTGTTTGCTTGGAGTGCAATGCCATAATTTCCTCTTAATCGTTCCGTCTTGCCTCTAAACGCAAAAAGGCGTATCATTAAGGTTTTGATTTAGCTTCTATTGCAGATTCAAATATAGACTACATGAACCGCTCTGCATATGGGACTTTTGTTCAAGTAGCATAGTCAACTCAGATAATGAAGCTTACATCCTGCCACTACTTTACGTATACCTCGTAAACATACTCAGGCAGGGATGCTCGTAGTGCTTATGATCGATACCGCTCAAACTGTGCGTCACTTATATGCTCAGTTTGACTGGCGTAGAATATTGCCTATTCAGGCGAAGGTCTGTGAGCGGTTCAATTACCTTGCTACCCAACCTTAGAGAACACCGAGTGCTTTAGTCTCACATATTGATTGAAATGTCAGATCGCAAGACGCTGGTCGTGTCAAAAGACTTATGTTAAAATGAGACGAATTGTTGAGGTTGTTAATTGCCCCCTCGCTGATTTTCCTAGCTGTGGATTATGGGCCGGGATGAAAAAATACTCTTTTGTGAAGACACCTAGTATTTGAGTGCTGATGTGGACCACAAAGAACAATTCACGCTATATGTTCTGTGCATCTATTAGGGGCTAAGCATGATATACAATAAACTCAGATAGGCAAGAGCAAAGATAGCAGGGATGCAATATTCTATCCACGCTTGCGGGATGTAACGTTGCCATCGTTTCCGCCTTTGGATATTTGCCCACTCTTCTTCATAGCAATGAAATAGGCCCATATCGTTTTCCATTTGATGTATAACTTCATACTTAGCTACATTCATTAGTTTGTAAGAACGAATCATCAAGACCCAAATAATGCACAACAAAATCCCAACAAACGCCACTGCGGGAATTACGAAGTTCTTGACGTTTCCAAAAACAAATCCTCCCCCCGTTACTAAGGAAAGCAACGCGAACAGAGCAGTGAGTAAGCTGATATAGAATTTATTCGTTTCAATTCTCCTATCATAAATCTTGTCCACGGTCTCTACACACAACCTGTATTGATTCACCTTGTGTTCAAGCGGCGCCTTTTTAATCAGGAGGTTTAGTTCTTTTTTTGTGTTTCGGTTGGCTCTGCATCCGATATGTCTTCCATGTCAACCTTCATAATCTAGCAGGCTCGCTTACTTAAGAGTTTCATTTGACTGATAGCTTTGAAAGCGGTCTGAGGGGCCGCACAGATCGTGTAGATCACGATTTATGATGATCGGATGCTAGCTTAGAGCAAATAATGGTCTATGAAAAAGCACGACGCTAAAAATAGCGTTCTTTTTTCGCTCTTTTTGCGCTTTGGGAAACTTTAGCTGCAATGAGTCATCAACAAATAGTAAAGAATAAACACTTACGCGGCGCTTTTTAACATTATGATATTTATATATTTGTCGTAGAAAAGAATCAGGCAATGACGAAAACGGTCAAGAAGAAAAGCTTGCTTTATAGAAGCAAGGTAGAATACGCGAACTTTTGTATTAATCACGTCCTAGGATGTGCGCACGGTTGTAGGTACCCTTGTTATGCGATGTTGATGGCGAAGAGATTTGGCAGAATCAAAGATTATAATGACTGGTTGGAGCCTAAACTTGTTTCAAATGCCATAGAAATACTCGATCAAGAAATACCAAAATACAGAAATCAAATTGATTTTGTGCACTTATGTTTCACGACTGACCCTTTCATGTACTGCCACCCTGAGGTCGAAGATTTGACCTTAAGAATAATCAAAAAACTAAATGACAATGCGATCAAAACGACCGTCCTCACCAAGGGGATATACCCAAAGGTTCTCGCAGAGACCAAAGAATACGGAAATCAAAATACCTATGGTATAACCCTAGTTTCGCTTAGCGAAGATTTCAAGCAAAGATTTGAGTGCTTCAGCGCCCCGCTGAAGGAAAGGATAGCTTCTTTGAAATATCTCCATGACGCGGGGCTAAAAACGTGGGCTAGCATTGAACCATATCCGCCACCGAATCTAGTTAAGCAAGACGTATCTGAGATACTCGACGCATTGTCGTTCGTCGATAGAATAATCTTCGGAAAAATGAATTATAATTTCAAAGTTAACAGTTTTGCCGGCATTGCCAATTTTTACGAAGACTGCGCTAATACCGTAATAGACTTCTGCCGGAAAAAGAAGATTGAGCCTCACATAAAAAAGGGCACTCGAATAGAGAATAAGACCACCAATAACGTATCTACACCGGATTCTCGCTTCCCCTTGCCCAGTTACTAGCGCTGCTGTCAATAGGGATCGCTTGATTATTTGTTTTCTGACCTGCTGACGGTTCCTGCTTCTGCACGGTCAATGGCGGGTTGACAAGTTACGCGGCAGGGAAAGTAATCATATCTTTTTGTTTCAGCCCCGACCTTTTTGAGCTAATACGTAGTACATTACATTTTTTTTCGCTTTCAAGTTCTTGCAGCGCTTTTCTGTACTGTCCTTCAGTGCGGGGAGGCTCTAGGTACCACGGAATGCATATTTTTTCCAAGATTTGGTCAAAAGTCAAGGTCTTGCCTTCGAACCTCTCTAATAATTGTCGCTTTAAATCGTTTATGTCATCATCAACCAATCTAGTTTGACCCCATACTGCAGAGTCTTTTGGCCCGAGAAATGCAAAAGAGCCGTGCGGACTTGCCTTATTCATGATATCTTTCATGACATAGTGGCCTTTTAGATTATTAGTCGCGTGTATTAGATAGTATAATGTCCTTAATCTCCGGCTTTCACTCATTTTAAAATGTAAACTATACTTCGCGCCCGCATCTTCGTGTAGTTGCTTTCTATATAGCTCGACCAAAGCAGCCTCTCTGTCCGGTTTTTGAATTATTTCTTCCCATTTGTCAGTGCCAAAGAGATCTGTTAAAGTTTCAGAAATGGCCGGGTAAGTTATGAAACGCCTTATTGAATCAACCATGTAAGTGAAAAAGACTTCAGTCCTTGGATAAGACAATATTCTCCTTATCGCGTCGAACGGAATGCCAGTATACCCAAAAGGGTCAACAAAGAAAAAGGACGGCGCTATATCTTGTCCTTTACCCAAACTTCCAAATGCTTGCCCTACAGCGCTATTGAAATCGGTATTCATTGGAAGTATGACGATTTTGTCGAGATTCGCAATTTCTTGCTTTTTTTTCTCCAAGACGTTAACGAGATTGTTAAAATTATCAAGATTCTTTTCAATGAATACTAGCAATATTTTTTCGTAATCTTTGGTTTTTCTATCAGCTATTTCAATCGCCTTAATCGGAGACCCCAGAGTGCCGTCTTCATATTCTCCCCTTCCGGCAAAGCAGTCAAAATAGCAAATCTTTCTAAATCTTGTCCCAAGAATAGTAATCCAAACTGACAAGTATTTCTCAAGAAGCTCGTGCTTAACTTCCTTGTGTCTTTCATACCCCCATTTCTCAGGTTCGGAGTCTTTAGCCATTTATGCCTCGTTATCAAATTAGGGCAATTAGGCGTTGTCGAAGCTTCTTTCTAGTTCGCAGAAGTCCTAACAACGAAAGCATGCGATGCCATACCATTGCACGATGGGGATATAATTAGCTTTTGTTAGAACGAAAACTCCGCGTTATTTCGAATCTGACTTCCGCCCAATACTCCATATACGCATCAAACACGTTCTCAGGCAGCGGATGCTTGTAGTGCTTCCAACTGATACCGCTTGCACTATGAGTCATGATATACGCTCGATTTGACTGATCCCACTGAATAATATCGCCATATTGCTCGGCAAACTTCCTCAAATCTCCTAGAGCAAAATGAGAGGCTATACGCGTCAGTGGGATCTTCTCCCGCTTCACCCACATTACAAGTGAGTTGTATTCGAACAGGGGATCTTCGTCACTTCTGTCGTCTAAGAGCGGCCGAATCGCCTGAATCGCCGCGAGAGCGAGGAACACCAAAAGAAAGGGCACCGCCCCTCCCTCTTTCAGGCCGCTTTCGACGTTGAGCGCCTCTCGAATGCGGACAGGCACTCGTTCGCTGGTTACGATCGCTTGCCCCAGACCCGCGTCGTCGGGGCGAGCACTGCTCCTATAATTGCTGCTTGCCAAATCGTGAGGTTCGTGAACAGGAGGGCTGCAATGACCGCGCCAACCGCGATCGTCAGCGGTAGACCGATAATTAGCAGCCGGGCAGGCAAGTTGGCGTTTACCCGCAACAACGAAATGTTGATACGCGACGCATCGGTGAACAGGACCAGCGCAAGGGCGATGCTTCCGACAAGCAGCAGGACCTCATTGTTGATCGACGCGCTGATGAGGTGTGAGGCGCCGAACAACATGCCCGCAGCGATGAATGCTATAGGCGCCGTCACGTTGAGTCTCTCAACGCGACGAGAGACAAGCGCGAAAACAAAAACAATGGCGGTGAAAATGGCGAACTCTATTTCAAACGTAGTCGTTGATTATTCGGAATCTGAAGCGACACGCACCCGGAAGCCCCAAGCAATTCACTCTTCTTGCTTCTTTCCCTGAAGAGATTCTTTCAGGCTCTGCACCTCTGCTCGCATCCCTTTGAGCTCGGCGAGGTCAGCCTTGATCTCGTCCGTGCGGTCCTCCAATGTAGAGAGCTCCTCTAAGCGCTTCTCGATTGCGCTCAGTTGCGTAAGAACGTTTCCGATCGTCTCTTTGCTCCCTTTCGTGATTTCCTCCCGTTCTGCCCTGAACTTCTCAAGGAGAGCCGACGTGGTGGTGGCCGTCACGAGGCTCGCAAAGAGGATGGCAGAGATCATTGCGATGACCCCGATAATCCTGCCGAGCCCCGTGTAGGGCACCACGTCCCCATAGCCGACGCTTGTAATGGTGACGACCATGTACCACAGCGCGTCGTTAGGACTGGTCACGTTGGGATTCACGCCCGATTCGATGGAAAAGAAGAGAAACGCGCCAACGATGATGACGAGCAGGTAGATGGCTAAGCCGTAGATGAGTCGCGTCTTTTCGGCAAAAGCGAGGACTTCTTTTTCGAGTCGTCGCGAGAACCTCAACAGGGCGACGACTCGCACGAGCCGTACAAGCCTGAAGACGAGGGTCAACGGCAGGGCGACGCCGAACGAGACGAGGGCAAGATAGTCGAAAGGAATGACGGCGAGCACGTCGGTCCACTGGTACGCGACGTATCGCCACTTGTCGTCCTGCTCGTTCACCCGAAACAGGTATTCGACCCACAAGAAGAGCACGACAACCGCGTCAAACGTCGCTATTGCCTGCAAGCTCCCTTGTCTGAGGTTAAAGATGACGGTAAGGAACAGGAAAAAGACGTCAAAGATAATGAGGATAAAGCACAGGACTTCGTACAAGTAGCGGATTCTCGAGCTGAGGCTGAAAACCTCGTTGAGACGCCGGATTCTCGCTATAATGTTGAAAAACTCAAGCACGTCCGGAAGCTTTTCTGTCGGCTTCATCGTTCCTCACAAGCTTGAGATAATCGATGTGGTCGCCCCAACCGCACGACGTGTCTAGCCAACTACGGCGGGATGCAATAAACGTTGCGAAATGACCCTGCGTGATCGGTTGACGAACCGTGAAATGGGATTCGTACTTATCTGCGAACACGCGTTTAGAGCGGGGGTCATCGTTCGCTAGAGCCTCGCTCTGATGCTTGCTGGGGTGCGACCAACAGACGCCGCTTGCGATGGCGCGGCCGGTATCTAACGAATCGGACCGCGAGTGATGCACAGCTGATTTTAAGAGCAACCTTCATTGCCAGCTGAAGCCGTTTACAGGGAATATCAAATGAAAAACCTTATTTAACTTGTAAAATGCTACGTTTGCCAGATAACGAAATAGCGGCGATGCGCGGGCTCTAGGAGCAGGCACTCGTTCCAGCAGCCGCGGCTCGCAAATTATTCCACCCAACGAGGAGCGCTGAATGGCAGTACGTTCAAATGACTTGGCAGGGAGCACCGGGCTCGTCTTAGTAATCCTAAGCCTCACCGGCCTCATGGTGTCATTCAGCGAGTCCATGCTCATTCCAGCGCTGCCCACACTACAGGCCGAGTTTCACACCACCGAAGCGGTGGTCTCATGGGTTCCCGCTATCTATCTGCTCCTAGGAAGTCTAACGACGCCCTCATTTGGCAAGCTTGGGGACACTTACGGGAAAAAGAAGCTTTTGCTTGTCGCATTGACTCTTTACACGATTGCGGTTATCGGGAACGGGTTCGCGGGGAGCATAGGTATTTTGCTCGCGTTTCGTGCCATTCAGGGTGTAGGGTTGGCAATGTTTCCCCTCGCATTCGCGCTCATTCGGGATGAGTTTCCGCCCGAGAAGGTACCGACGGCAACAGGCATCATCAGCGCGATGTTTGCC
>Ga0116116_1001260_pt1 | contig 19808 bp, 19 predicted proteins | sample June2015DPH_10_1_FD_89722 | JGI IMG/M metagenome (GOLD analysis project Ga0116116, IMG submission 89722) | Peatland microbial communities from SPRUCE experiment site at the Marcell Experimental Forest, Minnesota, USA - June2015DPH_10_150 | ecosystem: Environmental > Terrestrial > Soil > Wetlands... | reverse complement strand
GACCCCAGCGGCGCCCGCTGCGTGAAAACAGCGGGCCGGAGGGAGAACGCGATGAGCGATGAGTCCTTCATGCACGCGGCTGGGGAGTCGCACGACTGCGTAGTACCGGCGAAGGCCCCGAACAAAGGTCCGCAGGGATCGGCGGAGGGGCCGGAGGGAAGGCGGTTGATCCAGGAGAACACCGTGGAGGCCAACCCGAGCCGGATGCAGAGTCGGGAGATCGGGTCACGGGGCCTCACAGGTGTGCGGGAAGCAGCAAAGAAGGATAAGGGGCTACGGTTCACCGCCCTGCTGCATCATGTGACCGAAGGACTGCTCCGGGACAGCTTTTACGCGCTACAGCGGCAAGCTGCGCCGGGAGTGGATCGAGTGACATGGCAGCAATATGAACAAGGCCTGGAGGCGCGCATCAAAGACCTCCATGGGCGGGTTCATCGGGGCGCCTACCGCGCGCAACCATCACGGAGAATCTATATACCCAAACCCGATGGACGGCAACGTCCATTGGGAATCGCCGCCGTGGAGGACAAAGTGGTTCAACAGGCGGTGGTGACGGTCCTCAACGCGATCTACGAAGAGGACTTCATCGGTTTTTCGTATGGGTTCCGGCCAGGAAAGAGCGCTCACGACGCATTGGACGCGCTGACGGCGGGGATCGTGTGGAAGAAGGTGAACTGGATTTTGGATGCAGATGTCCGCGGCTTTTTCGACAATCTCGACCATGGGCATCTGCTGCAGTTTATCCAGAGACGTGTAGGAGATCCAAGGGTACTGCGGCTGATCCAGAAATGGCTGAAAGCCGGAGTATCGGAGGATGGGGAGTGGTCGGAGACGAAGGTGGGGACTCCGCAAGGGGCGGTGATCTCACCGCTTCTGGCGAACATCTACCTGCACTACGTACTCGACCAATGGGTGGTGTGGTGGCGCAAGCGATACGCGTGTGGGGACATGGTTATGGTCCGCTACGCGGATGACTTCGTCATCGGGTTCGAGCACCGGAAAGTAGCGGAGCGATTCCTGGAGCAACTGCGGGAACGGCTGCGAGAGTCCGGGCTGGAACTGCATCCGGAAAAGACGCGCCTGATACAGTTCGGGCGATTTGCCATCGAAAATCGACAGCGGAATGGGGAAGGGAAGCAGGAAACCTTCAACTTTTTGGGTTTCACGCACGCTTGCGGAACCATACACAAGACGGGCAAGTTCACGGTGTTGCGGAAGACAATCGGCAAACGAATGGCAGCCAAGCTGAAAGCCATTAAAGCGGAACTGCGCAGACGAATGCACGAGCCGATCAAGGACACCGGAGACTGGCTGCGCGCCGTGGTGCGGGGCTATTTCAACTATCACGCTGTGCCGGGGAACTTTCCCCGGTTGCGGTCGTTTCGGCACGATGTCATACGCAGTTGGTGGCAGGCTGTGCGGCGGAGGGGGCAACGGCCTCTCCGTCGTGAAGTGTTTGACCGGATCGTCGCTCAGCATCTCCCGGTTCCCGCGATAGTACACCCTTATCCTTTGGAGCGGTTTTGCGCCAGTCATCCGCGATAAGAACCGTGTGCGCTAATGAGCGCCCGCACGGGTCCGTGCGGGGGGTGCCGGGCAACCGGCATCCCTACCGCGACCCCAGTCAGTTTTCCGTTGGCGTCTTTTCCAAGTGATCGATCACGACGAAGTCGATGGGCGTCTTTCGGGGTTCCAGCTTGAGGCCGAGCTGCTGCACAGCCGCGAAAATCGAAAGGCCGCCTGGATCGGACGCGGCATCCGACGGCGGCTGCGTCCCACCTCTGCCGCCGCCCAGACCTGGCGCCATAATGCCTGCCGTCCTCGCGGCATTGCGCAAATCCTCCATGGAGAGGTCCAACGCCACCTGGTAGCTTCCTTTCAGCTCGGTCAGATCCACTACCGGGCGGTCGAAAAAGCGCGAGAGCGTGTCGGCTAACGCCGCCAGGGTCATTTTGGCGGCTTCGAGGTGCATGGTCCCGCCCGGCCCCATGGACATGTGCGCCGTGCCGATTTGCCCGCCCGAGATCGACACCTGGGTGTTCTCACCTCTGCCGCTGACGCGCACCTGGGGATTCGCGTCATCAGCCGCAGTGGGCGCGCCCCCGCCGGCCGGCGCATCGGCGTCGGGCGGGGACTCTTTCAGCTTGGGCCCGTTCTTCCCCACCACCAGCGCGTACACCGCATGTTCCTTGCTCTCGCGATGCACCTTCAGCTTGAACCGTTCCGCCAGCAGCGCCTGGAGCATCTCCGGCACCTGCTCGCGGGAGGCGCCCTCGGGCAGCTTGGCCAGCACGTCGAATCTCTCCGACGCCATCCAATCCGGGCCGGAAATCTGGTATGGCTTCACCCGGTAGGCCACGCGAATCAATTCCGCTAACGACATGAATCCGATATCGACCCTGGCCGCGTCGATCTTCATGCCAACATGCATCTGGCCCGACAGAATCTGACTCCGGTCGAGCGGCGCGGCCGGTTTGACGGACGCCACTTCGAATGCCGGCCCAGGCGCCGGAGTCTGGCCCAGCGCCGCCGCCGCCAGCACCAGGCCGGCGCTAATTCTCCGCACAAAGCTGTTCCACATAATCGATCTTCCCAGCTTACCTGCTTTTGTGGCGCGGACTTCAGTCTGCCGTCTCCGCGCTCTTGCGGAGACGTTTTGTGGCGATCTACCCGATGACGTACACCCCGTCGAAGTCGGCAAAGTAGCATTCCACCGCCAGCGGCGGCTCACTGGCCCGCAGGAACTCGGCGGCGCGTACGGCATCGGCCGTGACCACATCCATCGGGGCGCCAGGGTAGGCGCCGCACTCCCCGTGAGCCACAACCAGCACGCGCTCGGAGCCGTGCAGCCGCATCGACGTGCGGACCATGCGCAGGACGAAGTCGCGGTCCGTGTCGCACTCCGGCGCCGCCAGCGATTTCACCCCTCCGGGGATCTTCACCTGATCGAACGTCACCACCCCGCGCCGCTTCAGAAACTTGCGGACCGCCATATCGAAGCGGGCGTCGAAGCAGGTGATCACACAGGCATCCGCCTTGTAGATCTCCCGCGGGGAGTCGAAATGGAAAACTTTCTCCATGGCCATCACGCAAAAGCCGGCACCAGCTTGTACCCCCGCTTGATCAGGTGCGGCGTGTGCTTCGCGATATCGGCGAGGAAAACCCGCGGATCCGCCGGCGCGATCCGCAATTCGGAGGCCAGGCCATATTGGATTCTGACGTGATCGGCCGACAGCACCAGGTTGCCCCGATCGTCCGAAATCGGCCCGACGAAGGTGATCGCCTCGTAGGGGATCTGCCGCCGCCATAATCCGCCGCGGATCAGAAGCCCCTCCCCGGTGGTCTTGTAGGTTTGAGGATATGCGCAAATCAGCAGAACCAATAATACCGGCCCGGCGATCCAGTAATTCACTCCCAGCAAAAGCACGATAATTGCCAGCGCGATCGCCGCCGCCATCCACCAATCGATCTTGGCTTGATGAGTCATACAGTTCTCCCGCGGAGGCGGCCGGACACTCGCCGGCCGCCAGGACGACACACAGTTCATCCCGCTTTCCGCTTGGATTTGATCTCCTCCAGCAGGCGGTCGATCTCCTCCTGCTTCTCCATCGCCCGAAAGCGATCTTCCACGTTGTCGGCCAGCAGCTCGGACTTGGCCTGCGCCGCCGCTTCGCTGTGGTGCACCTTGCTCTTCATGCGGTCGAAGGCGGCCGCGTTCGAGCCATCGCCGATGTTGATGCCGGCGTCGGTGGCCTTGCCCAGCGCCCGCGAGCGGCGGTGCTGCGCGATCAGCATGTCGCTCTTCGACTGCGCCTCGGCCAGCTTCTGCCCCAGCTTCAGCAGCGCCGTCTTGAGATTCTCCACCTGCGTCTTCTGGTCCTCCACCTGCTGCCGGAAGCTCTCCGTGCTCGCCTTATAGCTCATCGAGCGCTCCACCGCCGCGCGCGCCAGGGCGTCGTCGTGCTTGTCCACGGCCAGCTCGGCGCGGCGCATCCATTGCCGCTCGTTCTCTTCGTTCTCCTGTAGCTTCTTCTCCAGCACGTGCTGGTCGGCTATGGAGATGGCCACCTGGGTCTTGACCTGGAGCAACTGATTCTGCATGTCCAGAATCACCTGCTTGATCATTTTTTCCGGTTCTTCGGCCTTATCGACAAGGTCGTTGATATTGGCCCGGATCAACGTTGAGACTCTCTCTAAGAGTGCCATGGGGTTCTCCTCTCTTACCTGCCTGCTTACTTACTGCCCTCCGCCTTTCGCCGGGTTATCCGGCTTGGGCGATTTGTCGCCGATCGTCCGTATCTTCGAGAACAGCTCGCTCAAGGGCATGCCCGAGAGCGTCTCGAACAGGGCGGGGACCTGCGCCGCCATCTTGGTCAGGTCGCCCGTGACCTTGTTCAGGCCCGCGGCGTCGCCGCCCGTGGAAACCACCGTGATGCGGTCCACGTTGGCCAGCGGCGCGGCCAGAGCCTTTACGATCTCGGGCATGCTGCTGAACAGCCGATCTATGACGGCCGCCTGGTTGTATTCCTGGTAGGCCGCGGCCTTTACGTTCATGGCACGGGCCTCGGCGTCGCCCTTCTTGAAGATGATCTCGGCTTCCGCCTCGCCTTGCGCGCGGATGGCCGAGGCGTGGCCTTCGGCCTCCATGATCAGGCGCTGCTTCTCGGCTTCGGCCAGCGTCTCGATGCGCTGGCGCTCGGCTTCGGCCGGCTTGAGCACGGTGGCATTCAGCTCGCGCTCGCGGCGCTGGATTTCGGCGTCCTGCACCTTGACCTGGTGCTCTTTCTGCACTTGCTCGATGGTGACTTCCTCGGCGCGCACCTGTTGCAGCATGACGTTGGTCTGAATGTCGTAGGCTTTATCGGCCTGCGCCTGCTGCTTCTTCACCATCTCCAGGTAGGCGGCCTTCTTGACCTCGAGGTCGCGCTGCGCTTCCGCCTGCTTGGCCTGCGAAAGCGTCTCGGCCTGTACCCGCTCTTGGTCCGCCAGAGCCTTGGCGACAGCCGATTCGCGCGAAGCCACGGCTCGCCGGATGGCGGTATCGCGGTCGGCCTCGGCCGTGGCCACGTCGGCGTCGCGCTTGATCCGCGCCACGTCCGGCCGGCCCATGTTGGTGATGTAATCGTTTTTGTCCCGGACCTCTTTGATGGTGAACGAAATCACCTCGAGGCCCATCTTGGTCATATCGTCGGCGCAGGTGGACCGCATGCGCTCGCCCACCATCTCCGGCTGCTTGACGATCTCTTCCACCGTGAGCTGGCCGATGATGCCGCGCAGGTGGCCTTCCATCACCAGGCGGATGAGCCCCTCGCGTTCGTCGGGCGACTTGGTGAGAAACTGTTCGGCCGCCGTGAGAATCGATTCCGGATCCGACTTCACTTTGATCTGCGCTACGGCTTCCACCGTGACCGCCACGCCCTGCCGCGTGTAGAGGTCCTGCTTCGGTGCGACGTCGAACGACATCAGCTCGAGCGACAGCCCACGGGCGCTCTCCACCATGGGGAAAATTACGGTGCCGCGGCCCTTCACCACGCGAGTGCCGCGGAAACCATATACGATGATGGCCTCGTGCGGTCCCGCCTTGCGGAACAGCTTGGCGAACATGGCCATCAGAAACAGAATCGCCAGAATCATCAGACCGGCGATCACAAACGTTGTGTTTTCCATAAAGTTGAACTCTATCTCCCGTTAATTTCTTGGCTCCAGCTCGCCCGCCGGGTCTTCCCAGGGGCGGACATACGCAATTCCTTTCTCGTAGCGCGTGACCATTACCTCCGCGCCTTTGGGGATGGCAATGCCATCCTCGCTGCGCGCGCCGGTGACGTGGCGCGTGCCTTCCTGCGAATAAATCAGCTCGCCGGTGCCGCCAGGCCGAATGGGAATGCTGATGCGGCCCAACACCCCGGCCATGTCGTAGTCGGCCGGGTCGAGGGCCTCCTCGCGAGACATTAAGACCTTGGCGAGGAACCAGAACACCACCGCCGCGGCGCCGATGCCGCTGAGCGTGGCTATCCCCAGCGCCAGAACAACCCATACGTGGTAGTACCGCTCCAGCAGATACCCCGTGCCCCCGAACCAGGCCAGGAAGGCGGCAATGGTGCCGAAATTGAACCACGACAGATCGGCGCGGCCTCCGCGGGCCACCCCGCCCGCATGCGCGTGTGGCATATGAACGCCGTGGTGAAGATGCAGATGGGGCAAATGCAAGTGCACGCTGCCGGCCAGAAACGCCAGCGCGCTCAAGCCGAACCCGACCAGGAAACAAATGAGGTAGAAACCGGACCAGGTCATGAACGCCTCCTCGGTTTACGATCCGGCGCTGCAGCCGGCGCCTTCAGCACCTCGATCAGCCGCTCCGCCAGTCCCGGGTTTTCCAGAATGGTGCCCAGCAGCATCAGGCACATGCGCGAATCGGCATGCCGCGCGATGGTAAGCAGGGCATGGTGCAATTCGGCGTCGCGCCTGAAGCGCTCGGCCCCGCCGACCAGCCAGAGGTCGAGCTTGTCCTCCAGGCCCCCGAGGTCGGAAATCAATTCGTTGGAAAACCCCTCGGGATCGTCCACCAGGTAACCGGGATGCACCTTGAAGAAGCGCGCCAGCAGCATGCGGCTCGAGTTGGTGAGATGCGGCCGCGCGCCGCTCTCGATCTGGGAAAGATAACTCTGGCTGATGGACTTGCCGAGATCCTTCTGAATGAGCCGCGCCATTTCGAGCTGGGAAAGCTCCCGGTCGAGCCCGCGCAGCGCGCCCTCGACCTCCCGCAGGTACCGAAGTTTTTCGCCGAGCCTCATATTGCAATCTGTGATTACTATATTGCATATTGCGATGGTTGTCAAGAGAAAAATTGCGAAAAAATTTCCTTTCCCGGCTCCTGTAGGATGGAGATGAATTGACCAATCGAAATATGGGTATGGCGGCCACCGTTTCCGCTTACATCGCGCGTACCCAACTGGGCGCGCTTCTCAAAGAGGCGGCCCAAAACAGAACGCGCTTTGTCATCACCAAGAGCGGCAAGCCGACTGCCGTGCTTCTTTCGATTTCGGATTTCGACGACCTGCTGGAGGAAGTCGATCCCGAGTTCAGGAAAAGCCTCACCGCCGCGGCACGCGAGCACCTTTCCGGCAAGGCGGTCACGCTGAGGGACTACTTGAAACAGCGGCTGGCGGGGCGCCGCGCCGGTTAATCCCTCTCATTCCTCTCCCACCGGGCGCTTCGGAGAATCCCAACGTGGCGCGCGCTCTCAGCGTGCCGTGTCCGCACTCCTGCGGACACGTTCAGTCGCCGGCGAAACAGGCGTCCCCACGAGTGGGGACGCAGCACGCACGAGTGCGTGCGCCACGGTTTATCGCCTCCGCCCGAAGCTCCGCCCCGGGCTCCGCATGGGCGGCCTGGAAGGCGTCGGCCGCGGCGCGGGACGGTAGCTGGGCCGCGGCGCCGGGGCAGCGTGCGGCTCTTCCGGACGGCTCCCGCTTCCGAACCGCTTGGGACTGTGGTCGGCGTTGGGATCGCGGGCCCCGGGGGAGGCGTACTTCGAGTCGCGATACGATCCCGGCTTGCTGGCGTACTGCGAATCGCGGAAGCCGCCGCCTTGCGCATAGGTGCTCCCCGAGTAGCGGTTCTGCGTGGCCGTGCCCTGCGAGCCATACTTGGGCGCGCTGGCGCCGGGCTCCTGCCCGTAGTAAGTCTGGCCGCGGCTCTGGTAAGTGCGATAGCCTTCCCATTCGCCGCGCTCCACCGGCTGGTAGCCGTGGTTGAATAGCAGGTCGCGCATCAGCGCGTACTGGCCGTAGAAGACCCAGAAATTGCGCCCGTCCCGATGTTCCCAGTAGCCGTATTGGTTGGAGGCCTGCGTGGGCGGGGCCATGTAGGCAAATCCCGCGGGTTGGGCCACGTGTTCGGATTCGGAGTCGTACCGGCCGGCGGGCTTGTGCTCGATGGCCATGCCGAGATCGTTGCGCATGGCGTCGTAAGTGGTCCGCGGAACGCCGACCCATTTCTCCTCGGAGGTGGTGGCGCCGGTCTTGGCGGAAACGTCGGTGAGGTGGGTCCGCACCGTGCGGATTTGCTGGTCGTATTCGCGCGCATTGCCGATGCCGCGAACCTCCATATCCACCAGCAGCTTGTCCCACGAGTCGTATAACTGGCCGCTGAGCGACTGCAGCTCGCCGGTCTTCTGCGGCAGCGTGGCTGCGGAAGTCTTGAGCGAATCCGCGGCGGCTAACAACACCGCGAAATCCAGCCCCGCGTAATTGCCTGCCGCCGCCTGCCGCCGCGCCGCGTCCGTGGATTGCCACAGGTTGTCGCTCTGGGTTGCGGCCCCGCGCACCGTGGCCAGGCGCGAATCGAGATCCGCCTTCTTCTCGGGCCAATCGGTTTCCGCTTTCTGGACAGCGGCGGCCACCGGAGCCAGGTCGAAGGCGTGGATGGCGTGGTAGTCCCGCTCCATTCCCTGAACTGTCTGCGGCAACTGCCGCTTCCAGTCCACCCACTGCGCCGCTTCTTTTTGCACGCCCGCGGCTTCGGCTGACGCCTTGGCGCGCAGATCGCGCTCATGCGAGAGCAGCGACTCGGCCCGCTGCCGGTCCTGGCGGCGGTTCTGCTTCTCCAGCCGCGAGAGCTCGTCCATGTCGCGGGCGGCGTACTGAAGCAATCCAGCGGCCTGGCCGAAATGGTCGGTCCAATGGCCGGTCGCGGAAACCGCGCGGAACAGATCGGGTTCGGCCTGGCTTTCGCGGGCGACTTCATCCTGCGCGCTGCGTAGCTGCGTTTGCGCCGACGCCAGGGCCGCGCGGTCGCCGTCGATCTGCGCTCGCACCCCGCGCGGCAGCGCGTCCAGGCCGGCGAAGAGTACGACGACGATGAGAACCGTCAGCACGACGGCCAAAAATCGAAGTGTGGATCGGCTCATGGCTAACCCTTCACGCGCGGCCACCCCGGTAGATGGTGACATCGCCCGGATAGATCGTGGTCGCCAGTGTCACGGCGAAAGGCTCGCTTTCCGCCTTCCGGATGCCGAGCAGGCCCTTGCCACCCTGTTCCTGGAACTCCCAGTAGTAGAACTTGGCGAGATCCGCCTCGTCGCTGCGGCGAACCTGCGCCTCGCGGCTCAGCCGGTACAGCCAGGTCTTGCCGTCGAATTCGAAAAAGTCGGCGGTGTTCTGGCGCTCGTCCATTTGAGCCAGGTCGTCTTCGGATACGCCCAGGTCTTCGATGGTCAGTTTGCGTGGGTCGGTCTCGACGGCGGCTTCGACATCTTCGCCGGTGGCCACGCGCAGGGCCACGCGCCGCTCGCGATACCCTCCGCTCAGCTCAAACCAACGGCGCGGCCCGGCTTCGTACCACGCGCAGCGATCGACGGTGAAATCGAGATCCGACAAGTCGTCGCCCGCGCCGGAGACCGAGATCATGTCCCCGACACGGGCGTCCGTGACTTTGAGGTTAGCCAGATCCGGAGCCGGCGCTCGCGGCGGGGAGCCCTTTGGGCCCAGCTCCTCGGGCTTCTTAAACAGTTGCATAAGCACGATCACCAGCAGGACGCCAAGAATGGCCACCAGCGTAAGCGTAATCATGTGCCTCCGCTACCCCTTGGCCCCCGGCCCCAGTTCCTTGGGCAGCTCGGGAGGCCTTGGCTGCTTGGCCGCGAGACGTTCCTGCTTGAGCGCCGCCAGTTCGGCGTCCACGCTGTGGCCGCCGAGTTGCGCGAACTGCTTCTCCAGGTCGTCATCCTTGCCGGCCGAGGCGAGCTGGTCGAACGCTTTGGCGGTGGCCTCTTCCCGCGCCACTTTTTCCTCAAACCGGCCCAGCGCGGAAAACGCGTTGTCGGCGCTCCCCACGCCCGCCATGGCTTCCGACACCTTGCGTTGCGCCACGGCCGCGTTCTTGCGCGCTACCAGGGTGGTGGCCGTGCGCTCGCCTTCGTCGATCTTGTGCTTCAGCTCCGTGACCTGCTGCTTGAGCTTCTCGCTGGTCTGTTGCGCGCCATCGACCGCCTGCTTCATGGAAGCGACCTGCTCATCGCTCTCGGCTTTCTTGGCCAGCGCCTTGCGCGCCAGGTCCTCGTTGCCGGCGTCCAGCGCCACGCCCGCGCGGTCCTTCCACTCCTGCGACTGGCGGACGTATTTCTGGTACTCGGCGTCCAGCCGGTTGTAATTGCTCATGGCCATGGCCGAAGCCCGGACCACGTTGTTCAAGTCGTTCTTCATGTCGGCCACGGTCTGGTTCACCGTCGCCTCGAAAGTCGCGTCTTCGATGGCGCCCACTCCTTGATTGGCCTCGCCGCGCGCCACGCGCCCCATGCGGCCGAACAGATCGGATAGAAATGCCATGTTCTTCGTTCCTCTCCTTTACGATTTCAGGTCGGCGAGCAGGCGCCGCGCCGTGATGACATCCACCAGCAGGAAATGCACGCAGGAGAGAATATCGTCCTCGTCCTCCGGCCCCATGTCCTGGAGTTTGCAGAAATTGGTCAACGTGACGGCCACCTTGCCGGCGCCGGCGTCATAGATCTGGAAGTGCGAAGTGGAGATGCCGTTGTCGGCCGCCAGCATGCGCTGCATAATACTGGGCGTGACCGCCGCTCGCGGCACCACCGTGCACGTCAGCGAGAGGTACAGGATATCGCCCGCCAGCACCGCCTGGACGGCGACCCCGCTTTCCACCTCGGTGATTCTCATTGTGTCGGGCGCCGTCTCGGAGACTGCATAACCTCGCTCCGCCAACAGCGCGTGAATGTGGCCCACTTCTGGGATGTTTGTGATTGTCATAGGCATTGGGAATGGAGTCCTTTATCGATACGCGCTCCGCTGCCCCGGAGTTCCGTGATTCTACGGACCGGGCCCCGCGGCATCCGTCCTATTGTAGCGGGACGGCCGGGGGCATAGCGCGGGCGGTCGAGCGCGCGGAGCATGGCTTCGACTTGCCGCAGGTCGCGAAGTTTGAGGTTCGTCTGCATATTGCAATTAGCAATTATCATATTGCAATCTGCGATTGTTTGTCAAGAACTAAATTCGGTGCGTTTTGAGAGGGATGCGGGTAATGCCGAGGCGCGCTTCGCGACCAGTCAGGCCTCTACCCGGTTCAGCGCCGCGTTCCACTTAACGCGCCGGCCCTGTTGCAACGACAGGTTGGCCATCTGCACGACCACCGCCGCCTGGAAGGCGACCTTCATGGGCGCGGTGGGCGTCTGGCGCGTGCGGACACACTCCAGAAAATTCTGCACGTGCAGGTCGGTAGCATAACCGAAACCCTTGGCCGATTTCCTGGTAATGGCCGGCTCGTCCTCGGTGCCCTTCAGGAAAACCTTCAGCTCTTCACGGCCAATGTCCATGCGGGCCTGGTCCCCGTCGAGCTGATTCAACTGATCGTTGGGGCGCTTGTACTGCATGGCCGCGTAGTTAATGGAAAAAACCCCGAGGAAGTCTTCCGCGTATTCGGCGATGGCCACAACCGACTCCGGCCGGTCCACGCCCGCCTTGTGCGGCTTGCCCGCGGATGCGTTCACCGCCAGGGGGTAGCCCGCGCCCATGAGCATGTGGATGCCGTCGTAGACGTGCGCGCCCTGGTCGGCCAGGACGCCGCCGGCGTAATCCGCGTAAAGCCGCCACTCGCGGAAACGGTTGGCATCGAACGGACGGTGCGGCGCCGGGCCTTGCCACTGTTCCCAATCGAGCGGTCCATCGAGCCTCGTGGCCTTTCCGCCGCCCAGATAATTGTTCAGCCACCAGGATCGGACCATCCGCACCGCGCCCAGCTTCCCGGAAGCCACGATATCCCTGCCTTCCATGTAGAGGTCGTAGCTGCGCCGCTGCATGCCCACCTGGATGATGCTCTTGGTTTTCCTCTCGGCATCCACCAGTTTGGCGCCCTCTTCCGGGGTGTGGCACAGAGGCTTTTCGACGTACACGTCCTTGCCCGCCGCTAAGGCGTCCAGCACCATCTCGGCGTGCCAGTGCTCGGGGGTGGCAATCAGCACGGCCTGAATGTCTTTGTCAGCCAGCAGCTCCCTGTAATTCCGATACAGCTTGGGATGCGTGCCGGGTGTCTTTGACGCGGTGGATACGGCGCGTTTCAGGTTCGGCTCGTACACATCGCAAATCGCGCCCACGCGCAAGGCGGGGTCCTTCTGAAAAACGGTCATTACGAACGTGCCCCGGCTTCCGCTGCCGATCACGCCGAGCACCATCTGATCCGACGGCGCGGCGGCGTGCGCCATTAGCGCTCCGCCTCCGGCAAGAAAAAAGGTTCTGCGATTGACGTTCATGGCTACCCCCTCCAATATCGTAGTCGTGTTGGAAAGCTGTGGCGGTCCCCAGTATTTGCCCAAAGGAGACATCCTTTTGCACAAATCTGAATCCGCGATACAATATGCGTACCGAGATTCGGATTTCGCCCTCGTCTGGAGAATCTGTGGGTGACGCCGGTCTTCGGGACGCATGGGGATTAGAAAGTTTTTTTGTTTTGGTTTTCAGGGGGTCGCAGAGGCGAAGCCCCCGCCGCGGGCAGAAGGGTTTGCTGCCACCGATTCACCCGATTCGCCCACGAATTCCTCCGACGAGCCGGATTTCGCAATGTTGCTGGAAACGACCGAGGTTTTGTGGACAGCGCGGTACGATTATGATCCCGGCTGGGTACTCAAGCTGCACTCTCACGAGTTCTTTCAGGCCGTCTACCTGGTTGCCGGGGCGGGAACGCTCACCCTGGACGGAACGGAGTACCCCGTAGAGCCTTCCCACGTATTCGTGGCACCGCCCGGGGTGAAACACGGGCTGAAGGCCAGCACTCGCGTGCGCACCTGGGACATGAAGTTCAACGTGCGCAATCGCGCGCTGGCCTCGGCGGTGCGCGGTATAACGCCGGTTTATTGCGCCGCCGACTCGAGTATCCGCGCGCTGTTCGAACGCATCTGGGAGGAGGGGGACGGTCAAGAGCCGCTGTATCGCGAGATGTGCGCTCTGCACCTGTTGGAGTTTCTTCTGTGGCTGCGGCGAATCAGCCAGGCGCGCAAGGCCGCCACGCCCGAGCCCAGAGCGGAGACCGAGGTGGCTCCTGCCGACAGGCTCACCGATGCGGTCGTGAGTTTCGTGAGCGAGCACATCGCCGAGCCGCTCACGGTCCGCCGGCTGGCAGGCGAACTGGGCTGCTCCGAACGCAGCCTCCGCCAGCACTTCCACGACGTTCTGGGCGTCTCTCCGTCGCAATACGTCACGCACTTTCGCATTGACCGGGCCAAGAGTCTGATCCAAGAATCGGATTGCGTTCTGAAGGAGGTCGCTAGTATCGTCGGTTTCCGCAGTATCCACCACTTCAGCCGGGTGTTTCACCGCATCACGGGCACGTCTCCAGGAGCGTGGCGCGAGTTGTATGTGCGCGGCGTTCGCAAGGACATCAACATCAATCCAGGATTCCGCAACGTGGAGTGGGTGGACTGGATCGTGAAGCGCGGTGCCTGAGGCCGCCAGCGGTTGCCGATTTGTGCAAAACCTTGTCCGGTGGCGCTAAATCTTGAAAGCATCGAAACGGCGGCTGTGGGAGTACGCTAGAGGGTCCTTGAATTGTTCCCGCGCGAGGTGGACCGAAATATTGTCAATTATTCGAACTGATTCGAACAGTCGACTGTCTGGAGTGGGCAGAAAAGAGACTTGAACATGACCAACAAAATCGGTACGTGGGTTTCGCATAGCGGAGATCGGAAGGTGTGCCGGTTACGCAAACTTTTGACTTTTGTCTGTCTGACGGTGCTCGTCGCATGTCTCGCCAGCGCACAAACTAGCGTAGGACGGATTTTGGGAACAGTAACGGACGCTTCGGGCGGCGCCGTACCTGCCTGCAAAGTGGAGGCAATCAACACCAGCACGGGTATCGGACAAACTGTCCAGACTGACGATGCGGGTTTGTATGTATTTGTCAGCTTGGCGGCGGGCACGTACAATCTGCGCATCGAACGGGAAGGGTTCCGGCGCAGCGAACAACGCGGGGTCGTACTGGACGCATCATCGCAACGTTCGATCGACTTCAAGCTCGAGGTTGGCGCGGTGAACGAATCGGTATCGGTATCGGCGACGGCACAGCAGGTGCAGGTCACGTCCGGCGAGGTGAGCCTGGTCATCAATGACGTGCAGCTGAGGCAGATCGCCCTGAACGGGCGGAACTATGCGCAGTTGCTCCGGCTTCTGCCTGGTGTAATGGCGACCGATACGAATCCCTTCGGGATGGCACTGTCGGAGACCACCCAGAGAGCCAATGGCGTCCGCAGCATGTCCATAACGTTCATGGTGGACGGCACGTTCAACAACGACAACGGCACCAACCTCAACCAAGTGGTTAGCCCGAATGTAGACGCCATCGCAGAGGTGAAGGTGGACACAGCCAGCTACAGCGCGGAATTTAGCGGGCATTCGGGCGCCATGGTGAACGTGGTGGGGAAGAGCGGCACCACACAGTATCATGGATCGCTGTTCGAGTTCGTGCGGAATGACGCATTCGATGCCCGATCATTCTTCGCGACGAGAGTGGAGGAACTGCGGTTCAATGATTTCGGCTGGACGCTGGGAGGTCCGCTCTACGTTCCGCACAAGTGGAACACAGGCAAGAGCAAGCTCTTCTTCTTCGCCAGCCAGGAATGGAAGTACAGCCACCAGGGCACGACGAACGTGAACCTGGTGCCGACGCTGGCCGAGCGCCAAGGCAACTTCCAGAATGACACGCTTCCGTCTCCGGTGGACCCGGCGACGAAGGTTCCTTACCCGAATCGAATTGTCCCGTCTTCGGTCTGGTCGCACAACGGCCCGCTGTTACTGAACGTCTATCCGGCGCCCAACTTCGGCGGCTCTGGAGGGAATTACGTGGTCACGGGTATGAATGTGTTCGATCCGCGATCGGATCTGCTTCGATTCGACTACTATTTCTCGCCCACAATTCAGATGACGTATCGACTGACGGAGGGTTCGAACCTAATCGTGCAACCGTTCAGCGCCAACAACTTGGGGATAGGACCGGGAACGCGGACCCGGCCGGGGTATCTCGAATCGGTGAGCCTCTCCGACACCATTTCGCCGAGCGCGCTGAATTACTTTACCTTCAGCGTGACGAGAGACAGTATCCATGGAACCATCGTTGGCGACCAGCAAAGCCGATCACAAACGGGCGTCGACTTCCCGCTGGTGTTTCCGTCCAACCGGTCGAACGTGATTCCACAACTGTCGGTAGCGGGGTATGCGTCGATAAACACCTACGACCGGGTACAGCAGGCCATGGCATATTTCGTCTGGCGCGACGACTTCAGCAAGGTGGTGGGCGCGCACACGCTGAAGTTCGGTGTACAGATCGCGCATGGACGCCGCAATCAGGATACCAAGGCGCACGACGAGGGCACCGTCACCTTCAATACTTCGGCGAAGAACACTACGGGCAACGTGCTCGCCGACGTGCTGCTCGGAAATTTCCAAACCTTCACGCAAGATGAAAAGGACACGTACTACTTTGATCGGTGGGACGAGTATGAAGGCTATGCCCAGGATAGCTGGAAGGTCACGCGCCGGCTGAGCGTGGAGTTCGGCTTGCGCTACAACGTATGGCCGCTGTACGTGAACCAGCAGGGGAACAGCGCGACGTTCGTGCCGAGCCTTTTCAACCCCGCGAACGCGCCCAAGGTGAGCGCCGTGGACGGTACGATCGCGCCCAACACGGGAGTGCTCTACAACGGCATTGCCATCATGGGGAGCGGATTTCCGAGCGCGGCAAAGGGCCGCCTTCCGCAGTACGGCGATTCGTCGCTGCAAAGCCTGTTCCACGGGCTACCGCCCAGCGGAAGCGACACGAATCTTAATGATTGGGGGCCGCGCATGGGCATTGCATACGATCTATTCGGGACCGGTAAGACGGCGCTCCGCGCCGGTTTCGGAAGGTTCTACGACCATATCGGAACGGATGTGAACATGAGTATTTCGGCGATGCCGCCGTTTCAAAACAGTGCCAGTATTTTCAACGGAAACATCGATAACCCGATCGGCGGCGCCACGAGCCTGAGCGTTCCGGCCAGCCTGATCTGTTGGCCGCTGTACTTCAAGGATCCCAGTATCATGTCCTGGAATTTCGGCATTCAGCAGCAACTTCCCGACAACGTGATTGCGGAAGTGAACTACGTGGGCAACCTAGGCCGGCATCTGCTGAGGACCCGGAATATCAACCAGCTTCCCCTGGGAACGCTGCTGGGCGCGAACAGCGGCGCGAATCCGAATTCGTTGCGGCCCTACTTGGGCTACGCCGCTATCAGTTTTAGCGACAATGGCGACAACTCCAACTACAACGCCCTGCAGGTGGCAGTGAGCCGCCGAATGAGCAGAGGTCTTTCCCTGGGTGTGAGTTACACCTTTTCGAGGACCCTGGACACGAGCGGTGGCGGGTCGAACACCACCGGGGCGCCGCAGAACAGTTACAATGCCCGGCCGGATTACGGTCTCTCGGATATTCACCGCAGGCAGGTAATGAGTTTTAACTATGTCTACGAGATGCCGTTCTTTGCGAAGCACGCGAATCCGGTGCTGCGACACTCGCTGGGAGGGTGGGAAGTAGCGGGGGTCACGAGCTTTGAGAGCGGGGCTCCGAACAACGTCACCGTATCGCAGGACATCGCGCGCATCGGGGTCAGCTCGAGCCGGGCGTCGGTGAACGGCGACCCCAACCTGCCGGCCGATCAGCGCACCGTGGCGGCGTGGTTCAACGCGTCGGCGTTTCTGCCACCCGCGCAAATGACCCTGGGCCAGTTCGGCAACGTGGGGCGGAACGTTCTGATCGGCCCGGGCTTCGAAGAGTGGGATCTGTCGCTGATCAAGAACTTCACTTTCGTGGAGAAAGCGCATGTACAATTCCGCGCGGAGGCATTCAACGTCCTGAACCACGCCAACTTCAACAGCATAGGGACGACAGTGACGTTTAATTCCTCCGGTAAGCCATCGGGGAACTTCGGCGCGGTTACGGGAGCAGGTCCGGGGCGTACCCTGGAGTTCGGATTGAAGTTCAGCTTCTGACGCCGCTGACAGGCATATGGAAGATCGACGATCGTTTGTGAAGAATACCGCCAGGGCGGCGTTTGCCGCCGGTGCGATTCCGTCAGCGGGGTTGTCGCGGACAGCGTGTAATTTCGTAGGAATTTGCAGGCAGGAGGACCGAAATGAATTTATCGAGGCGAACTTTTATCCAGGGTGCAACGCTGGTTCCTTTGAAGGCAGTGCGAGGCACCGCGGCGAGTGGCGCGGTGAAGGTCGGGCTGATCGGTTGCGGAGTGCGAGGCACATATGACGCCAGCATCCTGGTGAAGGACTCACGGGCGCGCTTGGTTGCGATTTGCGACATCTTCGATGAACGTATCGAAAAGGCGAAGGCGGAGATTCCGGCCCCTGACGCAAAAGTGTTCAAGAACTACCGGGAGCTTCTGGCAAGCGATGTGGAAGCAGTAACGATTGCCACGCCCGTGTTTCTGCATCCGGAGCACTTTGAAGACGCTGTCAAAGCCGGAAAGCACGTCTACATTGAAAAACCGGCGGGGTTGGATGTGGCGGGCTGTAAACGGGTGATCCAGGTGGCTGACGGCGCCGACCGGCGGCTGAACATAGCCTTCGGCTTTCAGCAGCGCTATGGCCCGGTGTACCTCAAGGCAAAGCAAATGCTGGATTCAGGCAGCATCGGCAAGGTCCGCGCGGTGCATGCACAATTCATCAAGGGCGCGATCAGCGGCAACGAGCCCGTACCCGCGCCACCGAAGACGGAGGAAGAGAAGATACGGCAGTGGCAACTCTGGCGAGCCACTTTCGGCGACATGATTGTGGAAACAGACTGCCACAACATCGACGCCATGAACTGGTTCATGGGAGCGCACCCGACAAAGGCGTACGGGACAGGCGGCCGCACCATCGAAAAGCGGGGCGACAACATGGATCATCTCAACGTAACCTTCGACTACCCCGGCAACGTGCAAGCCTCTTTCATCGGATCGCTGCTTGCGCCGCGATTCTATCGCACCAACAACGAACGGTACGTCGGTGCGGCGGGCGTGATCGAGACGGCGCGCGAATATTGGAGCCACAATACGGGGAAAGGTCCGGTGACGGAGAAATCGGCGCGCGACATTACGGCCGATGCTCTTGAAGAATTCCTGCGCCGGATCACGGAGGGGGAGCCGGAAAATACGGGCGCGCGGTCCGCAGAGAGCACTATGACGGCGGTCATGGGAAGGATGGCGATCGATTTGCGCCGGCAAGTCACCTGGGACGAGATGATGAAGTCCCGAAGCGAGTGGAACACGTGATCCAAAGACGAGAGGACGGAGGCACCGTGGTCGGGCTGAACGTGCTCCGATCGGACGGGACCGCGGGCGGCTTACGAGCGCGTCAACTTGGCGCTGCCGGTCCGGTCGTAAAGGCGTCGGGCGGCTCGCACGAAGGGAACTTCATCGAATGCATCAAGACGCGCCAGAAGCCCAACTCCGACATCGAGATCGGCAGGCTGAGCACGATGCTGTGCCACCTCGGCAACATCTCGTACAAGCTACATCGCCCCGTCGACTTCGATCCGAAGACCGAGACTTTTCCCAACGACAAGGAAGCGGACCGGTTGCTTACGAAGCAATACCGTCCGTCTTATGGATTACCTGAGGTTTAAGACTATGCGACTCGGTTTTCTGCTGTTATTCTGCAGTTCGCTGCTGGCAAGCAGCAACAACGTGCTGATCGTCGCGGATGAATTTCCTGCCATGGAGGTGCTCGCCACAAGATTGAAGGCATCCGAAGGCATCGACAGCACGCTGGTGAAGCAGACCGCAATACCGCAGGACCTCTCCAAGTTCTCCGCGCTGATCGTCTATATCCACTTGAAAATGGAGGAGCCTGCCGAAAAGACCTTCATCCAATACGCGGAATCGGGCGGCAAGCTGGTATTGTTGCATCATTCCATCAGCTCCGGCAAGCGCCCCAACAAGTACTGGTTCCCATTTCTGAAAATCGATCTGCCCGAGGGAGACTTCGAAAAGGGCGGTTACCGGTGGATCCAGCCGGTGACGATAGAACTAGTGAACTTGGCGCCCAAAGAGTACATCACCACCCACAAATTGACATATCCCTCTGAAATCACTTATGTCAGCTCCGAAGCGGGCGGTGATGCCAAACCCTATCCGGGCGTGAAGCTGGAAGGGAGCGAAGTATATCTAAACCACGTGTTCCTCGGCCCCCGCACCATCCTGCTGGGGTTGAAGTATACCGATGCGAAGACGGGCAAGACTTACATGCAGGACCGCGCCGGCTGGTATATGCCCGCCAAGAAGGGCTGGGTTATCTATCTGATGGCTGGGCATAGCGCCCGCGACTTCGAGAACCCAACCTACGGGCAAATCGTGACGAATGCGGTGACGTTCCTCCCGCAGTAGAGGCTGTTCTACTTTAGTCCGCCGTGAAGATACGTGACGCTCTTATCGGGGGCGGCCCGGCGTTGCGGAGTTCCATTGTGGGTGGGAGCGGTGGGGAAGATCGGTTTTCCAAGAGGCTACGGCTGCGCAAGTGGCAAGCATCTCGCTCAATACGATCAAACCCGTTGTTTAGGCGGGCGCCGTCACCGGAACACGATGGAGGCACCGGGTTAGAAGCAACGAGGTAGTAACTTTGAAGGAGATTGTCGTGTTAACCACAAACTTGAATCGCAGAATGTTCATCATGGCCAGCGGCGGGGTGCTCGCCGCAAACGCCGCGCCTTCAGACCAGATCATCATCGGGGTGATTGGCGCGGGAAGCCGCGGCACGGTTGTCATGGAAACGTTGCAGAAG
>Ga0116116_1001252_pt1 | contig 19953 bp, 12 predicted proteins | sample June2015DPH_10_1_FD_89722 | JGI IMG/M metagenome (GOLD analysis project Ga0116116, IMG submission 89722) | Peatland microbial communities from SPRUCE experiment site at the Marcell Experimental Forest, Minnesota, USA - June2015DPH_10_150 | ecosystem: Environmental > Terrestrial > Soil > Wetlands... | reverse complement strand
CTGATCGGCGTGGGCAACGGCGACCCCAACTGTCAGGAGAGCGATAAGGAGCCCAGGCGCTCGCTCTTCAACGGGCTTGCGCAAGCCATTCTGCAATCCACCAAAACGGCCGGCACGATTCAAGCTACAGCGCAGAGCTTTGGGCTCACCCCGGCGAATCTGACCATTACTACGAAACAGGTTCAGCTCCGCCCGTCGGTGTAACACCAAGGCCGGCTGCTTTGAGCGGCTCACATCAACGAAGCTCCCGACTCTGCCGGGGGGGTACTTTACTTGAGGGCGACCGTTATTTCTGCCCCGCGTAGGTCACGTATCCGTAGGCTTGGGCAGCGGTTCCCGCCAAATGGATCGTAAACTGGCGGTTCTCGATCATGCCGGGGAACGACCCGGTGCGCTCGCCGATGGACAAGGTACGCAGGCGGTCGTTCCAGTGGAACGAGATGGTTGAACGTGAACGTCAGAGGAAGCACACGGTTGGCGGTTTGACGAGTGCTGCGCATGCGTGTGAGTCGCCATTCGCCAAGAGTCATTGCACGGTGACGTTGAAACTGCCCGTCCGCGTGATTCCCGCGGAGGTTGCGGTCACAGTCACCGTGTAAGTTCCGGCGGGCGTTCCGGGGTCGATTTGTGGAGGAGGAGTACTACTACTGCTCCCACTACCACAACTGGCGATCAAGGCAACACAGCCGAGGAGAAGCAGCGCGAGAGGCAGTTTCTGGCGCCGGATTATAGATGTCGAAAAAGGCATCGTGAACAGGAAAACACCGGCGAGCACCCCAAAGCCATAGAATCCCATGCCGGCGCGCCGGTCTGCACCGATCGGATGGGGAGCGGTGGTGGTGATGGTCAGCGGTGCCGTGACATTACTTCCAAGCAGATTCGCAGTCGCCGACGGGCAGGTTGCTTCCGTCATGGCAGCGGGCAGCGCGCAGGTGATGCTGATATCCCCGAGGAAGTTATCCACTGCGACCAGGGTGACCGTTGCCGTGCCGGATTGCCCGGGCGCGGTGATGGTTACGTTCGGTATCGGCGTGGAAATGTTGAAGGTCGTGTCGAGGACCGTGACCGGGATCGAGTACGCGCTTTGCGTTCCCACGTAGTACGCGTCTCCGGAGTAGGAAGCGGTGAACGTGTAATTCCCCGGCGTGTCGATGGTAAGAGGGAGGGAACCAGCGAGATAGGCCCATTCAAAGACGCCGGTGGAGTAGTTTCCGCTTATGCTTCCGTTCCTCGGGATGTAAGAAATCGTACCCGAAAGCGGATTGCCGTTCTCGAGAAGCGCAATGGTTCCAGTGGGAGCTTGGAGAATGCTCCACGAGTATACCACCGCGCCGATATTGAACGACTCTCCCGAATCGGCGATCCAGACCGGGCCGGTCTCGTTATAGATCTGGCTAAGGTTGGGAAGGTCCATTTCCGTGTCAGTCACTCCCTGCGTTACCGTCGCGTTCAATGTGGTTGTGTTCGAGTTATAGCTGTTGTCGCCGCTGTACTGTGCCTGAAGGGCGTAACTTCCCAATGCCGTGAATTCGGGGGCAGGCGTCTGGTCTTCGGTATAACCCTGGGTATTGAGAGCGTAGCTTCCGGCATCCAGAGTCTTTCCGTTGTTGGTGAAACTCACGCTTCCCGTGGGACACGGAACCTGCGTCTGTTGCGGATTGGGCGCGCAGGAAGTGCCCGCTGCGTTGGTCACGTCGCTGCGCAAGAAGAATATCGTGCCGTAAGGTATGGTGCTGCCTATCTGCTGGAATAAATACGTGGTGGGATTCAACGCTGTCAGCGTTAGTTTCGTTTCGCTGTTCTCCTTCCCCACGGTCACTTGCACCGGCGCCGAGTCGCTGGCTCCAAACGTGGAGTCGCCAGCGTAGTGAGCCGTCACGTTGTAAGTGCCGCTGGCCACGCCGCTATTCAGAGGAAAGACGCCAGCGCCCAGATTCTGGCCAGTGGGCATGGCCATGAGCGCAACCGATCCAGTCGGCGTGCCCGATCCAGACTGCGGAGCCACGGTCGCACTAATGCTGACCGGCTGTCCATGCGTGATGCTGGTCGGAGAGAGATTGGTAAGCGTAGTGGTGCTGGGCGTGAAGCTGACACTGCTCCACCGGTTGACCAGATTGTCGGCGTTCACCGAACCCAAGCCGGTCGCCAGGTCATAGCCCGTGGTGGTGAGCCAGGCCGGGTTGTCGGGATTGTTGGGATCGACCAGAACTCCATAGCCGTTGGTTGGGGCCGGACCGCAGTTCGGCGTGTTGGGATGGCATGGGACCGAGTTGTTCCCCTGCGTGATGTCATAAAAGATGCAGGAATTTCCCGTTATCGCCACGGTCGAGGAATTGCAACTCGCACCGTTCTGTGCCGCGAGCTTGTAGAGAACGTAATTGGCGTTGCCTTGGCGCGGGCTCGATCCCTGCGTTGCCATCTTCTGATTGACCAAAGCCATGATGCCCGCGAAAGTTGGAGCCGAAGCTGAGGTCCCGCCTACGCCTACAAAGGTGTCCGTCGCCAGGCTGCACGTCTCTTGCGTACCAAAGAAGCCCGCATCGGCTTCGCAGATTATGTAGAAGCTGTTGTTGAAGCCGTTGCTGGCGAACAGAGACACGTCGGGCAAATCGCGCACTCCGTCGCTCGGCACTCCGGTACCGGTTTGCCACGATGGCTTGCCGTAGCCCGAGAGGCATGCGCCACCGGTGTTCTGGGTGGAGCAACTGCTGGGACCGCCGCTTCCGCTGGCGATATTCAAGAAGCTGGTGTTATCCGTACACTGGTCAATTCCAAAGCCGGCGCACGAATCGTTCCATGTCGTCTCCGGAATGTAAGACTTGGCGGAAGCGCCGGTGGCGGGGTCGTTGGTCGCATTCCAATAAGTAGGGGCAGTGGCCGGAGTTTGGTTGAAATCGGTGCCGCCTAACGCAACGTTATAAGGAGTGGAAGCGAATCCGCTGACTGCTAATCCGTCCACCGCCGGCGTTTCGGTGTTGAAGTTGTCGCAACCGGCCGAACCGCTGTCGCCCGTCGCGATCAGCACCGTAATGCCCTGCGCCGCCGCCTGCTGCCAGAGCGCGTTGTAGAAGGCGTTGCCGGCATTGCCCAGGGTGGCTTCGCACTCGCCGTAGCTCTCGCTCATGATCGGCGCAATGTTGTTGTCCACGATGTAGAGCGCGGAAAGATCAACGCCGAGCGACGTCTCCGTGGACGCGGAGACGACAAGGTCGATGGTGGCATTTTTGGCCACCGCGCCCGACCAGGAAACGTCGAGCAAGGCTTCGGTCTCACCTCCGTCCACTCCCGGGTCGGGGCCGTTCAGAATGATCGTAGGATCGTTCGCGGGCAACCCAAATAGACTGCGGAAGTTTTCGATGTCCGTGATGTGGATGTTCGTTTGTCCAACAATCGCGATAGTTTGTCCGGTGCCGTCGATACCGGCGTTCCACAGTGGAAGTACGTTGTAAATCGTCGCGAAATCGGTCGGACCGAGGCCATAGTAAGTGGTGTTTTGCTCCGTATAGGTGAACAAGGGCAAGGGCGCAGTTTGGCGTGGCTTGGCGCGCATCGGCGTCCCCAGCACGGTGGTGTAAGAGCGCCTGGGGAAGTTATGCAGGGAAAGCACGCCCTTCACTGCCGGTGCGAGTGCGGCGGGGATCGAGGGATCGCTGGCATTGGCCCAGTGCTCTTCGCCGTTGACCGCGTACTTGTGGATTGCAGTGTGAAACGCCTGCTGCACCTGGCTGGCGGAACCGGAAAACTCGATCATGGTTTGCCCTTTCGAGAGAGCTGCGACTTGGAAGCCGCACGACCGCAGCCACGCCGTGACCGTCTGCACGTCGCTGTCGGCAGGCCCGAACTGCTTGCCGAACTGCTCGGGAGTAAGCCACTTGTGGTAGTTGGGCGACGCCTTGTCCTGCTGGCTGTCGAGCAGCGTGCGGAGCGCGGACTCCTGTTCAGGACTGCGCTGCAGCACCAACAGCATGCGTTCCATGGGCAGGCTGGCGGGCGCGGTGCCTTGGTCGAACTCCGGGCGCGCAAAAGGATGCGTGTTGCCATTGAGAACCGTGAGCCGTGCCCCATCGACTAGCTGCGTGATGAGTCGCCGCGGCGCCGTTGTGTCGGAAGAAATTGCACCGCCATCCTGCGCCGCCGCCGCGCAGCAGGCAACAACCAATGCAACAACCAATAGAGTTAGGACGGCAATAACAAGCGAGGACTCCCGCGAAGGAGAGGAAAAGATTCGCATCACTGGGACACATTTTCTCGGAGTAGGGTTGAACGTACTCCCTTCTCGTATGCACCTTTGTCATCCGCGACCTTGACGAAGATGTAGCTCAAGTTGTCGTGGCTGGCCTTCATCTTCGATCAATCTGGCGTGAGCACCAATTTCTGCGCTTGCCCCGGTTGCGAATGCGATGTTTTCGATTTCCTGACCGCCTTGATAGGCTACCGCCTTCAGCTCTCCCGGGCCGTACGGAATTGTGACGCTACACAACCTGAATGCGCGCAATCGGCGCTGCTAGGGCTGTGCTATCGCGCCTTCGCGCTGGTAGCGCTCAAGGGCGGACCGCAAGTCTTGCTCGCGTTGCTGGTCATGTTCCTGGACAGCCAGATCGAGCGCTTGACGGGCGGCTCGTATGGCCTCGGGGAATCGGCCCGCCTTGTCATATGCGGCTGCCAGGGCCGCGAGGCAGCGCGCGTCCTTGCCTTGGCTAAGCTCCACAGACTTCTGAAAGGCCTCCATTGCGCCAGCCGAGTCTCCGCGTAATTCCAAGGCAAAGCCGAGATTGTAGCGATATTTCGCGGAGGAGGGGGAGAGGGCAATCGCCTTTTGCACTTCAACGACTGCTTCGTCCACCCGTCCCATCTTTCCCAGCGCGGTTGCAAGCTCATTGTGGCCATCGGCGAAGCTGGGGTCCAATTCGACCGCTTTCTGCAAGTGCTCGAACCCCTCCTGCGCTTGTCCATCCCTGAACAGAGCCACCCCCAGCCCGGCCTCCGCTTGCGCATTTGACGGATCGATCGCGAGCGATCTCCGATAACAGGCAAGATCGAGTTTGAGCGTGGCCGCGTCCAGATCGCCGGTCTGCGATAGCTTCGCCGCGAGGTGACCAAACCATTTCGTCTCATCGGGATCAAGATCGCAGGTTTTGCGAAACTCCTCCACGGCTTCTGGCTCATGGTTACTGACCCACAGCGATAAGCCAAGGTTGAAATGCCAGTTCGCATCGTCGGGATCCAATTGCAAGGCCTTGCGCCACTCCGGTATTGCTTCGGCCATCTGTCCCTTCCCCATTAACTCGAAGCCCTTGTCGGCCACGCGGTAGACCTCGGCCGCCTGCGGGTCGATCCGTTGCAGGCTGTCTGGCGGGACATTTACGAACTCGGGGATATTCACTGCGCGATTGGCCGCAGTGGTGTTCTCCACCATAACCGCAGGCGTGTCGTTGCCGTTGACATCGATGTGAGTCAGCATCAACTGCGTGTAAATGGAGCGCCCCTTCGATGAAAAAGCCAGCCATCGGCCGTTTGGCGAAAACGAGTGCCACGAGTTCATCAGAGAGAGGTTGCAATTCATCAGCCGGGCTTTGCCGCCCCAGAAAGGCACGATGTAAAGCTTGCTGTCCGGGCGCATCAGCAATCCGTTGTGGTTTTCCACGAACACGATCCAGCGGCCGTCTGGAGACACCTTGGGGAAGTCGTTGCTCACGCCGTTCCCGGAAGCCCCGACTACCGGCACAGCCTTGCCGCCTCTGCCCTCGTTGAAGGGAATGCGGTAAAGGTCGTATTGGATCTGTACTTCCCTCGGGTCATTGGCGTATTGGGGCTTCTCACCACCTTCCGGATAGGGATCGCGGGCCTCAGCCCGGCTAAAGACCAGATACTTTCCGTCCGGTGACCAAAATGCGCTGGTCTGCACAAACCGCGGGTCGTCCGCGCCCGGAAGAGGCTTCAACTTCTTTTCCTTCCGGTCGTACCAGGCGAGGATCCCCCGGGTCAGGTAAAAAACCTGGTTAAAGCCCAGGTGGTTATAGTTCGCGTTGAAAAGGCGGTCGGAAAGCCCTGGCGCGAAGCCCGGATGTTCGTTCCGGTGAGTGTCTCCCAGGTCGGGAGGTCCGATAGAGGTCACAACGTAGCGGCCGTCCGGCGAAATCTGCGACATAAATCCGAAGCGCTTCAGGGCGGGCTCGGAGCTCTTCTCCCCAAGATCCTCCTGAAAGGAGCTCCAGCGAACGACATCCTGGTTGCGAATCGTCATGTACTTGGCCACGGGAACCAGGGCGTACAAGCCCTTGTCGTTGCGGGGTCCGTCGACATCCAGCCCCATGGTCTTACCGTCAAGCGAAAACGAGTGGCAGTTGGCGCAAGTGTGAAGGTTCTCCATCACGACTTGGCTCTGGGGCTTGGCAATGTCGCGCACCCGCCATTTAATGAGGGGAAGGGCGGATGTCGGCAATGGCTGGATCGAGCCTTTCTCGGTATGAGGCACCGTCATCAATGGGACATCGCGGTAGAAAATCGGGGCGCCAACGGGATCCCGCGAAGTGGAAACTGTTGCTGTACCGCGTGAGACCGGAAGTGCTGAACTGCCATCCGCAAAACCGCTGATTGTGATCGTTGCCGGAGAATTTACAGATCCCCGTTTGATCTTCGCCCATGTGTCTGCGTCCGGCTTCCACGTCCTCGTGGCCATCTGTTCTGGGGTAAGTGGCACGGGCCCACTTACTTGTGCATCAATTTCGCCCATTTGCAGGCGCTCGCCCGCCGCTTCTACGCGAATTCCGCTGGATCGGTCCGCAAAGGAAACCTCGACGATCCAGCGTTGAGCGGCCTCGCTGGAATCGCGCCACAGAAAAGTAGGCGAGCTGATTTCCGGGGGAAAAACAGAGCCGTTGAGAGGGTAGTCGATGGCGATCTCAGGCGGCGGGACGTGTATCGGGGCTTGCTGCTGGCCGGCTGATCGCAGCAGGGTGGCTCCACCAATCAGGATGGCAGAACCAATGCCGAAAACTATCGCCAACCTGATTTTGATAGGGAAAGGAAGTAGTCGCCTCATCGAGAATAACCTCAGGTGGCTCCAAACTGGCACCACGTAGTACATCGATCGTTAGTCGAGAAAATTTACGGTCAGTATTTGCAAACACGGAGGGTAAAACTCATGGATGATCCTCCAATATGTGCTGAACTGTTTGAAGATTCTGATCGCTGGGGAAAATGCTGAGTCCAGTTTTCACGATCTCCTTTGCGTTGGCGTCATCGCCAATTGACATGTAATAGATCGCGAGATTCTCATATGAATTGGGGACGTATGGGAAAAGAGAAACAGCTCGCTTCGAAGTCGTGATGGCTTGCAACCGCTGACCGGAACGATAAAGTAATTCACCCAGAATCATATAGTCCTGGGGAGCTTTTGAGCCTCTTTCAACTGCCTTTGATAGGTAACTCAATGCGGCGGAGTTGCCTTCAGGAGATTGTTTTGCCAATTCCCGTCTCGCGAGCGCACTCAACACCAGTACGTTGTCCGGATCGGACTTGGCCAATTGGTCGAGCAGTTCCTCATAGCGCGCGCTTAAATCGGCCCGGTTTGGACTGCGTACGAGTACGGACTGGTATGCCTGCAGCAGCACCAAAGGGGAGAGTGTGGTCTTGGGCGTGCCTGGACTCTTGTCCACAAGGATCAATCCCGTCGCTGGGTCGGGTGACTGCTCTTGGATCACGGCCGCGGGAAGAGGCTCTCCTTCATAGGCCACGATTCTGTGCGATGTACCTTGCGTACCCAGCATGACAAATCGCGGGGCAACATGCTTAGGCATGTGGCAGGAAGCACAGGTATCGGGTGGGGTTGTTCGATTGCGCTTGTCAAGTGACTCGCGGCAGCTATCTTCTTTATGACAAGTCAGACACCTGCTCCGATAGAATCCCGGAGCTTCTTGCGCAGTCGGCGTATAGTGGCCATCATGACAGGTGTTGCAATTGAGACGCCCACCCGAGGCCCGATAACATTTGCTCTGCGCCATCTCGTCCGACCACTCCATCATGTTCCAGCCCATGAGCGGGCGGGATTTGAAGATTGCCATCGTATTGAGGAGCGGGGTCCCGGGGCGAAAGTCCTCGAATTTCTTGCCCGGTTGTGCCACCCTTCCCTCGCCAAACTCGTGGCAATAGATGCACATGTCATCACTTATTCGTGGAGATAGATGAGCCGGGTTGACAATTGAGGTATCGATCTTGCCCGAGACCGGTAGGTGCTTTAATTGCTCGTCGACATGCAATCCCCCAGGCCCGTGACAGTTCTCACAACCCACCTTCAGTTCGGCAATGGGCGGATTCTTGTAGAGATTGTTGGCGTCGTCGACCACAAGTTCACGCCCCACATGGCAATACATGCACGAACCTAGGAGCGGGCGGCCAAACCCGAGGGGGTCTTTTCCGTACCCTGGCGAGAGTCCCCAGCCTTGAGGGTGGGTATCCTGGCTGCCGGCGTAATATGAGAGAGGCGCTTCAAAAAGGTAATTCCCCCTTCTTATACCGTATCCAACACCTGCCATCGGCACTCCCAGAGCGAAGGCAATCTTTTCGGTTTCTTTCGAGAGTTCTGTACCATTCGGGCCAGGCTCGAACTCACTCATGTAGTATTCGCCATTCTCACGAAATACCCGGAAACAATGGTTGGGGTCCTGCTCGCAAACCGAGATCCCCGCGGCAGGCAGATCGCGAAGCTCGGGACGTTGACTGGGGAGAGTTCCCGCTTGCCCATGGGGAGTTCGCATGTAATCCTTGTAGATTTTCGAGTGGCAGGAAGCACAAGCTTCGGAGCCCACGAATCGGACTCCGCTGGCAAGATTGCGGTAGGCAACGTTCTTCTCCGCTTCGGGCGCGGATGAAGAGGTTGAATTACTTGTTCCTTGTGTTGAACGATGGCCGGCTTCTTTGCTTTCTACGACTGCGGATCGCGACTTGTAACCGATGAGGATGAGGGCTAACAACAAGCACGCGCCCGCCTTGAGGTAATGCATCCCACAGCAGTTCACCGGGTTACTCATGAAACGCGGCTTTCGCCTCCAAGCCAATTGAGGAAGAAGTCTTCGGAATTCTCTTTGGGATCAAGCTCGTTGCCTTCCCACGCCAATTTCAACGGTAAGATCGGGTGAGCACAACTCGCTGTTCGGGATCGCCCATCGTCCACTAACGGCTCCTAACCGCATTCCCACCGTCCGACTCGAAGATAGCCATCGCCTCTATTTCTATCAGGAGGTCGGGCCGGCACAAAATAGCCTGAATGCCTGTGGATGCCGGGAGCGGCTTCAGGCTTTGCTGCCGGAAGAATTCAGTTCGAATCTCATTGAAGGCTGCGTAATCGCGTTCGATGTCGCGAAGGTAGCAGGTGGTCCGAACAATATCCTTCCAGGATGCACCCTCCGATTCCAGCTGGGCGGTAATGTTCTGGTAGGTTCGCCAGGTTTGGGCTCGGAAGTCACCTTGATGAACAGTGCGGCTGTGCTCGTCGATACTCGCCGTTCCGGAAATCAGCAAGATGGTCACGCCCTTGATGTCAAGGCGCATGCCGCGTGAAAAGGAGGACGGGGCCGCATATGAGTACGCTTCATTCAGTACTTGGGGCGCGTGGATGGCCTTCTTCGACACCCCCTCGTGCGTTTGTTTGACATCGACGGCGTCAACGCCCGTGTTGGGCTGGCTCATGATATTTTACCCTCATCCTATTCACGTTCGTGTTCATGTTCGTGCGCTTGTCTGTTAGCTCCGCGAGAAACCTCCTCAATCATGGAGTCTGGAATCTCAAGGTCCATCAACGCCCCCGGGCCCCCACGGCGATATTTCAGTCTGTTTACGTTCCTCCAAGATTGCGGCGATCGACTGTTGCTTTTCGGCGTCCTGCACCCTCTTTTGCCGAAAGTAGATTTGCGCCAAAGCCACATGCGCAGCGCGAAAATCGGGATCGCGAGTCACTACGGCCTCGAGCAATGCCTGGGCCTCTGGCAGCCTCCCCTGCGTTTGATAACAGGAGGCAAGAAGGAATTTAGCATCCTGGTTGTCAGGGCTCAAAGCTAAAGCCTTCTCACTCAGGCTAACAGGCTCCGTAAGATCTGCCGGATGGATTTTTTTGAGAACGGAAGCGAGGACCTGATAGTACACAGCCTCGTCTGGCTTCAGCGCAATCGCCTTACGAAAGCAATCCTCCGCTTTATCCAATTCTCCCAATGCCTGATAGGTGCCGCCGAGAAGGTATTGAACTTGGCTGGATTTCGGTTTCTCCCGGGCAAGGCTTTCGAATTGCTTCAGTGCATCAGGGAATTGAGTCAAATAGTAATACGCCAGCCCCAGATCGAATTTATAGAGCGGAAGCTCTCCGAACTTCGCTTGGACGGCCAACAAATATTGCAGGGCGACGGAATCATGTCTCCAGCGCAGCAGAGCCTCCCCAAGACCCAGCCCGTATTCCGCCGAATTGGGGTCGAGTTGAGCGGCGCGCCCCAACTCACTGACCGCAGCTTCATACTGCTGTCCCTTAGTGAGAAGCAGACCAAGGTCACCGTGCGGTTCGGCAGCTTCGGGCCAGGTCGCCGCAGCGTGCCGGAGAATTTCCACCGCCGGCTTGGCTTCTCCATCGGCAAGGAGCAATTGGGCCAGCGACATCTCTTCCTTCATGGTGGCGAGATGAGCGCTCAGGAATTGATTGATCTCATCTTCCCCTTCCTTCTTCATCCCCGCTTTCAGATACGCTTCAATGAGGGTCGCTCGCGTCGATACATCCCCGGACTGCAGACTCTTCAATCTTTTGAGCGGCTCGACTGCATGTCGAAAGTCGCCATTCTGGGTCAGCAGGAAAGCGTAATTCTGATTCGCCACCACATCGTTCGGATCGCGAGCAAGGCCGCCACGATACGCTTCCAGTGCCTTCTCATAATCACTCGTCTTCATGTATGCGAATCCTAAGCCGAAATAGGGGGAAGCCTCCGTGGGAGCTGACCGGCGCGCTTTGTCAAAGGCCTCGATGGCCAATTTGCTCTTTCCGAGCTGGATTCGCACCACACCCAGGTTATTCCAAAGTTTCCAGTTCGCAGGATCTGCCGCGACAGCGCGGGACAGCTCCTCCTCCGCTTGGGAGTATCGCCCAGCCTTGATATCTTCCTGTGCCCGGCTGACAAATGCTCCGGAAGATTGGCCGAGCAGCGCCACGGCCAACAACAACGAACATACTCCGAGAATCGCCGCACGCCGCATCTTTTCACACTCTATGGGATCGTTCTCTATTTGGGGCTCGGCAAGCAAGCTAACCGATCGGGGGAATTCTCAAGGGCCGCCAGTCGACTTAGGAACACTGGTGTCCCACTCCTTGGTTATTTTCTCACCTTCTAACTTGGCCGCAATAGCCTGCTCTTGTTCGGCCTGGGTCAGCTTCTTTTGACGATGATAGAGCCGTGCCAGCGCAGTGTGAGCGCGAAGCAAAGCCGGCTCGCTTGCGACGGCTTGCTCAAGCAGGGCGGCGGCCTCGTCCAGTTCACCCTGATCTTGCAGGCAACGTGCAAGGACTATCTTACTTTCCGCGTCGGTGGGGTCGATGGCCAGTGCTTTCCTCAGGAGCCGTGTGGACTCGGCGAGGTGCTCGGGACCTTGCTTCTGCAATAACGCCCCGAGCGCCCGGTAGGAATTTGGCTCGTTCGGAGCGAGCTGGATGGCGTTTCGGTAATGATCCTCACCCTTTTGCAGGTCGCCTTGGAGCTCGTACGCACCGCCCAACAAGAACTGCACCTTGCCTGAATCCGGCTTCTTGCTTGCAAGGGCTTCGAGCAGGGAGATCGCCTCCGGAAATCGCTGCAGACCGACGTCCGCGAAGGCCAACTGATATTGAAAGTTGAGTTGGTTCGGGAATTTTTTCTTGGCATCCGAAAGAAACTGGAAGGCAGTGGGATACTGCTTGGAGCTCAACAAGGCTTCCCCATAACCTTTGCTGTACTTCTCGGAATCCGGGTCAAGCTGCACGGCTTGCTTGAGTTCCCCGGCAGCCTCTTTGAACTGTTCTTTTTCGGTAAGCAGCAATCCGAGTTCGCCACGCACCTCTGCCGAGTTGGGCCAGGTGCTTCTCAGGGATTCGAAAACTCGCTGAGCGGCATCCGCTTCCTGGTGAGCGGCAAGAAGATCGGCTAGCGCCAACCCTTGTGGCAGCGTAATCATGTGAGAGCTCATCAGCTCGTCAATCTCGTTCCCGCCCTTGTTCTTCAAACCCGCCTTCAGATATGCCTCGATCAGAGTGGCTCGGACAGAAACATCGGTCGGGCTTGATTCCTTGAGCCGCTCAAGGGGCCGGATGGCCTCGCGGAATTCTCCCTGCTGCATCAGCAGGAACGCGATATTCTGATTGGCCGGAACGTTGGAGGGATCGAGGGCGAGTCCGCGGTTATATGCCTCAAGCGCCTTGGCCGAATCGTTCTTCTCCATATAGAGGAGGCCCAGATTGAAGTAGATGGGCGCCTGTTCTGCGCTGAGAGGGAGCGCCTTTTGGAAGGCTTCGATTGCAGGGTCCGTTTCCTTGAGCTGGGCGCGAGCCACCCCCAGCAGGAACCAAAGAGATCCATTTTTTGGATCTGTCCTTAATTGGCGCAATAACTCCGATTCGGCACGGCCGTACTGGCCAGCCGTCATTTCCCGCTCCGCCTGACTAAGGAGCGTGGCGGGCGACTGGGTCAGCACAGACAGTGCCAACAAACACAATGCCACTCCTGCGCCCACGGGGGACCTCTTTAGCAACCACATTCCCTCTCTGCTACAGTGTATTTCATAAATGGGAACATTTTCCCGATTGTCGCCCATCAGGGGTTGAAACCCCCTGTCTTTCCGGTCCTTTTCGGCACGACTGAAGTCGGGCCCTGATACAAAGCGAATTTATGAAGCACGCGCTGGCAAATTGAAGACCCGGGACGGATGTCCCGGGTCCCCATTTCCTGCTTTATGGTAACCCGCAGCAGTTGACTGGCAAATCACCAGTAGAACTTCAAAGCAAACTGCATGACCCTTCCGCCGTCCCCAAGTCCTTGACCGCTGCTGTTGCCGCCGGAGGAGCCGTTATTACCGAGGCCATTCGTGCTGGTAATCTGGCCGAAGCCCGAGCTCCCGGCAGTCGCATTCGGAATGTTGAAGTACGGAGTATTCGTCGCGTTGAACATCTCCCATCGGAACTGGAGGCGATACTGATCCTTATAGAATGGGAAGTTCTTGATGATCGCTAGATCCAGGTTTTTCTCCGCGGGCCCCCTGAGGGAATTCCTGCCCGAGTCCCCGAAGGTCCCTGGAGCACATGTTGTGAATGCCGCTGGGTTGAAGTATTGGTGCAGCCATTGTGCTTCCGACCCCTGATGCACGTTAAGGGGCACGCCCGGAACCCGGTCTGCCAGGCAACCGTTATCGCTAAAGGAATTGTCGGGTGAACCGATGCTGAAAGGCAGACCTGAGGACATGGTGAGGATTCCAGACACTTCCCAGTGTCCGAGCGCCCCGGCCGCGAGGGGGCCGTGACCCCTGAAAGCGGGTAGCTGCCAAGTGCCAAAGGTGTTCCAAACGAAGGGCACGTCGAAACTCGATCTGGCACGGTCATGCCTTGGATCGAGCGGATCCATTATGCCTCCGATGTTCGAGTCGCTCTCGTCAACATTGTTTATCGCCTTCGACCAGGCGAAGTTGGAGTTGAACTGCACACCATGAGAGAATCGCTTCTTCACTTCCAGATGCAAACCGTTATAGCTTGCGGTGCCGATCGACTCATCGGCAATAATTGAGCTGAAATTCGGATACTTGCTGCGCACTCCGCAGGGAGGCGGTTGCCCGTTGTACGCCATGCACGCCGACGCCGAGGTCGTGTAAATGCCGGGGTTCAGATCCATTGGGGTGGTGATATGGTACGCCTCGTACCCCACGTAGGCCACCTGAACCAGCAAGTCCCTGGCAAACCCTTCTCCGCCAAATTGGTGTTCGATCGTGAGGTTCCAGTTTTGTGACCAGCCATTCTTATACTGAGGAGTAAAGATGTTGTTGAGGCTCATAGGCAAACTGAACGCCACGTTCTTGCTTGGCGAAATGCTAAAGAAGGACTGAGGAGTCGGAAACGGAGTCTGGCCTCCTGTCGGACCGTAGACCGACCAGGGATTGTCGATGGGTATCGCCTGGCTCGTAACTCCCGGGCTGGTGTTGCTAAAGCTGTATTGGGGCAGGTAGGGCGCCGGCTTGCCATAGGCAAACCAGTAGAACGGTTGGGTGAATCTGCCGGCAGACACACGAATGGAAGTGTTAGGCAGGAATTTGGGCTGCCAGGCGATTCCGATCCGCGGGCTTACACGATCGAGTTGCTGCGGGACCCCGCCGGACGCAACCCCAGGATCTCCCGGATACACCAGGCCCGCAGGGGCATTCGGAAAGACTGTGCTCTGTTCGCCCGCGATGAATTCGGCAACATCCGCTGACGGGGTGCTCTTGGGAGAGGTAAAGGGCTCCCAGCGAACGCCAAGAGTAATAGTCAGGTTCGGCTTCAGTTTAATCGCGTCCTGACCGTACGCCGCCCAGGCGTTCCCAGTGTAATTGTAACTCTGTGGCGCGAATTGGTTGAAAGACGACATATCGCCAAATAGGATGTCAGAAAACGCGTCGCCGGTGATTGCTCCGCTGAAGCCAATCGGCGGGTCCGCTCCCCAGGACGCATACTCGTTGTAGTACTGCGTCAACAGGCTGACACCTGCCACAACCAGGTGCTTTCCCTTGTTCCAGGACACATCGTCGCCCAGGTCAAAGTTGTGACGATAGACGTGGACATTTTGCTCGACCCAATAAGGGCCGCTGCTTCCCCACTCCTGAAGCACAGTGACTTGGTCGTCAGGAGTTACCAAACTAGAGCCCAAGTCTTTCCACCCCTTGTCAATGCCGGAGACAGAATTGGCGTTGGTTCGGTCGTAGCCGATCTTAAAGATATTCACGAGCGACGGGGTGGGAGTGAAGGTCCAGGTTCCGCCGTAGTTTTGGTTTTTCGCAATCGAGCCCTCGGCGGTAGCCAGCCAATTTGCGTCGTCGGTTCCGGCGGGCTGATTATAACTGTCGATAAAGAGCCGCCCCATGATCCGATTCTTGTTGCCTGGGGTCCAATCGTACCTGACGGTACCCTCCTTGGAGTCCTGTTTCTGTGACGCTCCCTGGACGTAAATCAGCCCGTTGCCAGTTGCCGCTGCCGTCGGAAGGTGGGTCATGAGGTTCTTTGCGACCGGATCGACAACATAACTCCACGGCACCCCTGCCGCCAAGAAATTCGGATCGGTTGAAACATCGTTGCCCGTGATCGGCTTTCCAACAGGATTATTGCCCGTTGTACCACCCATGGCACAGGGACCGCTGCTATTGTGGCCGGGATCGGGGTTCGACGCGCTGCAGCCAAGCGCTGCCAAAGCCGGGTTCGTTGCGGCATACTGTGTGGCCCAGGCAGCGGGGTAGTACAGTTGCGGCAGGTTGGGGTTGATCACTCCAGTGAAATCGCCGCTGCTCACCATGGCTGTGGTGGGGGAATAATTTGGAGAGCCGGATAATGCCTGGCTTGCCCTGGTGATTTGAAAGTTGCCAAAGATGAAGTGCTTACTCTTTTTGATCGGCCCCCCAGCGGACAAGCCGTATTGCTCGCGAGTGTACCCGTCCTTCACTCCCGAGAAGTAATCCTTTGCATTGAAGAACTGGTTTCGGGCGAACAGGAATCCATCGCCATGCCAATCGTTCGTTCCCGACTTCGTGACCACGCTCACTACCCCGGTAGACCCGCCACCGTACTGGGGTGAGAAGTTGCTGGTCAGGACGCTAAACTCCTGGGTGGCATCGGCATTGGGAAACGGGTTCGACACGGCCAGGTAACTGTCCATGTTGTAGATGCCGTCCAACTGGAAGTAAACGCCCCCGTTCTTGCTAGCGTCGATCGAGGACCCGATCTCATTGGGCATGCCGTTGCTGCCGGCTGTGAGGAACAAGCTCGTCCTGGTGTTCGCATTTATAGCGCCAGGAACAATATAGGTAAGATCGCCGGGATCGCGCCCATTCAGGGGAAGCTCCACGACGGAGGTGCTATCCACGAGTTCGGCGAGGGACGTCGATTGGGTTTCGACCATTTGCAGGCCGGCGGTCACCGTGACAGTCTCTATCACCTGACCGACGGCAAGCGTTATGTTCACTGCGGCGACCTGATCGGGGGTCAGGATAATGCCGGACTGGGTTGTGGTTTTGAACCCCGGATGGGAGACCGTAACCGAGTAATGCCCGACTTGTAGATAAGGCGCTGAGTAGATGCCACTGCTGTTGGTGACGAGTTGCCTCTTGGCTCCGGTGTCGTTGTCGAGCACCGTGACGGTTGCGCCGCTCACCACGCCACCGTCCGGGTCTGTGACGGTTCCGTTGATGGTCGCGTAGCCAGCCTCCTGGGCGTAGCTCGGCTGCACCTGGATGGCAAGAATTGCTAGCATAAACGTAACAAACGCTAAGAGTTTCCCGGTCCTCATCGTCTGCCTCCGAATCAGTTACGGGCTCAAAGTGGGTCTTTCAATTGGTAGTTTTGTTCGATCAAGTTAGCGTTACCCGTAACGAATGCAGGGACACTTACCTCAAACCAATAGAATTGTCAAGCAAAATTTTTGAAAGGTTGTCGATGACCGAAAGGGAAACCGTAGGGTGTGGGTGTTTTGCTCAACTGACGGTAGCCGATTTGATAACGAGTTCACCCGGAAGAATGCCTTGGTGACGCCACTCGAGGCAGCGGCCGGTGGAACTTCCGCGTTGTCCTGGCCTCGCAAGGTGGGACAATTGCAAGCTTTAAGGGAAAACGCCCACGATCTACAGCCCCTTTGCGGGCAATCTGTAGCAGGGGGTCGGTGGTTCGCGCAAGGTCGCAACGCTCTGAACTTTCATTCTGAACTCCTCATGATTCCATGATCGGAATATCGATTTTCCCGAGCTGTGTTACGCAGTTCCCCGAGGCACTCGCGGGAATCGATACTCGAAAAGGACAATAATCGGTATAGTTATCGACGATGTTTAACAGTGAGGCAGCGTTATGCCGAAGGAATTCCTGGAAGCCAGGACCTCATAGCTTTGAGAAAGGCTATTGGGCTCTTTCCCTAAAGCCATCGTAAACAGGGATCGCTGCGGAAGGGCTCTATATACTGAATTAACGATCTATGAGCACACGAATGAAGGATATTGCCAAAGACCTTGGGGTGTCGGCGATCACCATTTCCAAGGTCCTGCGCAATCATCCTGATGTAGGAGACCTGATGTAGGAGACGAGACTCGCGAGCGAGTTCTAGCCCGCGTTAAAGAGCTTGATTATCGTCCGAACCTGGCGGCACGCAGTCTGGTCACTGGACGCACGTATCTGGTCGGTTTGGTCGTTCCGGACCTGCTCCATCCGTTCTTTGCAGAAATTGCCAAGTCTCTTTCGGATGTCTTGAGGGAGAGCGGCTACTATCTGATCGTTTCTTCCTCGGAGGAAGACCCGAATCTTGAGGAACAGGAGATCAATCAGCTATTGGCACGCCGACTCGATACGTTGATCATTGCCTCGTGCCGCTCGACCGTCGACCTCTTCTTCCGAATTGAAAAACAAAAAACGCCTTACGTCTTAATCGATCGAAGTTTACCTGGTCTTTCGGCGAACTTCGTTGGAGTGGATGATGAAGCGGTCGGAATGCTTGCCACAGGGCACTTGATCGATATCGGCTGCAAAAGAATCGCGCACATTCGTGGGCCGGAAACCAGTCCCAGCATTCGCCGCATGGAAGGATACAAAAGAGCACTGGTGCAAGCCAATCTGAAAGTCATCGACGATTACATCATCACCGAACGGAAGGGAGATGTGGGAACGAAACAACGCGGTGCAGAGGCGATGAGCCAGCTCTTGAGTCTTAAGCCAAGACCTGACGGGGTGTTCTGCTTCAACGATCCTCTAGCGATGGGCGCCATGAATTACGCACTGGATCAGGGATTTCGCATCCCAGAAGACATTGCGGTGATCGGTTGCGGAAATCTTCACTACGACGATTCCCTACGGGTTCCACTTTCAAGCATCGACCAGCATAGCCGGCGAATTGGAGAGGAAGCGGCGCGGGTTGCGCTCAGGATTCTCAACTCCAAAACAACGCTCAAGCCTGAAACGGTCGTGCTGCCGCCGGAACTAATCGTGCGTAGATCTACCAAACGCCATGCGGCGAAACCGGCGTTTTCAAAAGCAAGGGCACGGCCTTAGCATGATGGCCTAAGCTCGACCCGAGAACGAAGCCACAAACCCTGCACTGCGCCACTTTGATTGACTGAATCCCGGTCACGCCCGCACAGGATTGATCTTGAACACATACGCGTAATCGCAGGGCGGTTTCTCAGGCAAGTTGATGGTGACTCCGTCCGCGTTACGCGACCACACGAGATTGGAATCCGACCCAAGCAGTCCGATTCTGGCGATTTCGCCGCGATAATGCGGAGAATCCGAATCCGACGCGAGCGACTTGATGAGCAGTTTTCCGTCTTCGGGCCAAGCTAGCGCTATAGCATAGAGAGCGTCGCCTTTGGTCGTAAACCGGACATCGCCCACGACAAATCGCGCACCGGGTCCCTGATACAGCGAGGTGCCGGCACCCTTGGTTGGGCCCTCCCCATAAATCTTCCAAGGCCGCGTCGAGTAAATCGCCTCTCCGTTCAGCGCCATCCAGGCGCTGAACTTGTCGAGGAAAGCGAATTCATCGGCATCAGGCCTTCCATGCCCCGGCAGCGGAATGTTCAGCAGCAGATTACCGTTCTTACTCACGACATCGACCAAAAGGTGCGTCATGGCCTCTGCCGTCCGGTATCGGTGGTTTTCGAAAATCGACCGGCTGTAGTGCCAGCCTCCGATGCAGGCATCGGTTTGCCACGGATCTGTTTCCAGCACATCGGCCTGCCTCATTTCGAAATCGCGCACCACGGTGTTCGATACCGCGGCAGGAACATTCTTGATATTGAACACCGCATCCAGCTTGCCCCCGTTGCGGTGGATGTTCGCGTTGTAGTAGTACGCCATGATGTGGGGCGTGAGTTCCGGCATGCCGAGCCACACATTCAACTCTCTGCCGAAGGGCGCTCCCCCATCGAAGTCCCAATCGCAGTTGTCGTCAAAATACAGTAGATCGGGATTGTATTTGTCGATCAGGTCCTGGGTGCGCAACATGAAAGTGTCGACGAATTCCGGGCAGGGCGTGTTTTTGTCGTGCGGACGCCCATTGAGGTCCTGTGGGTCCATGCCATCCCACCATTTGCCCTTGCCGTCAGCCTTGGTCAGAACGCCGTCGTAGGGCACACCCTTCAGAGGACCGGTCTCGTCGCTGCCGTACCGGACCGGCATGAACTCCTTCCAAACCCGCGATGGCGTCGCGTGAAAGGTAACACCGAACCTGAGCCCCTGCGCGCGCGCAATCTTCTCCCAAGTCCCTACGATGTCCTTTCCCGGTCCGACATTGACGCAGTTCCAGGGCTGGTACTTCGAGTTCCAGCAATCGAAGTTGTCATGGTGGTTGGCGAGCGCGACGAAGTATTTGGCCCCGGTCTTGGCATAAAGCCGAATCAGTTCCTCGGGATTCCATTTGTCCAGCCGCCAGATATGACAGATGTCTTTGTACCCAAATTGTGATGGGTGACCGTAGGTCTTCACATGGTAGTCGTACGGCGAGCTGCCCTGTATGTACATGCCGCGGGCATACCAATCTCCCTGCTCGGGAACGCACTGCGGGCTCCAATGGGCCCAGATTCCGTACTGGGCCTCGCGAAACCAATCGGGGTATTTATATGCTTTCAGCGATTCCCAGTAGGGGCGAAACGGGCCCGTGATGGGTCCGCCAGCGAAACTGCTATCGAAGTACGCGCCCTTAGGCGCAGCGCCGTTCTGCCCCAACGCAGTGTTGGCGGCTG
>Ga0116116_1001228_pt1 | contig 20232 bp, 19 predicted proteins | sample June2015DPH_10_1_FD_89722 | JGI IMG/M metagenome (GOLD analysis project Ga0116116, IMG submission 89722) | Peatland microbial communities from SPRUCE experiment site at the Marcell Experimental Forest, Minnesota, USA - June2015DPH_10_150 | ecosystem: Environmental > Terrestrial > Soil > Wetlands... | reverse complement strand
GAAGCCGATATTAACGTCTCCGGACCTGTCCTCTTTCTTCGATATCATTGTACTGCCCTCAAAAAACGTACTGCTTTTTGTTTTTGATATACTCGCAAAAATCGTTCAGGTTTTTCTGCGCAAGGTTCCGCGTCCGATGTAACTCCAATTTAAGATGACGGCGGACCTGATATTCCCAGGGCCGCCGTCATTGGCTAACAAATATCAATATCAATGCTTACGGCAGTGTGTAGTTATCTTCCTCGTTGAAATCGGCGAACCTCAAGCCGAATTTCACATCGCCAGACACAGTAGTAAGGTCCGCCTTCGTTATCGACACCGCAAACGTGCACTTGTCGAGGTCAATATTCGCCGTCACACGAGCGTTAGGTTCCGCGACGGGGGCGACTGTCGGCGTAATGTTGCTGCACTTGTATGAGCGTCCCGTCGTGGGAATCTTGAAGTTATTTGGCGGAATCGTGAAGGTCTGAACGTTGACGTCGTTCTTGTCGCTCCAGGTAATGACGACTGGTATATTGTGCAGGTTCGGCTGGGTTGTATTGATGTCTTTCACCGCGATTTCACCCGTAACCGACAGCGAATCAGACGATGCCTTGGCGCTGCTCTTGACCTTTGTCTTGCCGGACGGAACTATGAGCGTGTCTTTATACATCCGCATAAGACGGGTAGGTATCGTCTTGGTGCCGTTGACCACCGCCTCACGGGCATTGCCCTTCAGTTCATTGCTGCCCATAGCGAATTTCACCTCAAACGGGCAGGCAAGACCCGTCAGGTCGATATTCTTTGCTGCTATTGCAAAGGTTCCTTTACGGAAATCCAGCGTAAGGGAAGTAATTTTGCCCGCCTCGTCTTTGATGGTCTTGGCCGTGTGTGTGTACTTGTGTTTGCTGTTCACTACCTTCGCGCTAAAATCGCTTAACGTCTCAGTGTAAGCGACATAATCATCGTTCGTCGAGGTAATTGTGACCACCACCGTGTTGATATCGTTAACATCGGTTGGCAGAACAACGGTTCCAGATGCCGTAAAGGCATCTGTCATGTTACTGTAATCGGTATCATTCCATGCCTGCGTTTTGCCGGCCGTTACCGTGCACTTGGAAACTATCATAGCCGGGGTTAAAAGCCGGAAATTGTCGAAGTAGAAATTTCCTCCATTGACTACGTCATTATCCTGAATGGAAACCGCAATCTGCATCCAAGTCGCGCCAGTTGCGTTATAGCTTGAAACATCCAGGGTGTATGTCTTGTTCGCGTCGCCGGCCCATGCGCCCCAGTCCAAAGATGTTGGTTCGCCGGTGTCCCTGTTTATCGCCGTAGCGAGATTATTCCATTCTTTCCAGCCACAGGGGTCGTCGCTGTTTATGGCAATCTTATCAGCGACTTTTGTCCAGGGCTGGCTGGGCCATTCCGAAGCGACCATTGTCACGTCAAACTGAAGCGACGCATCAGTCAAATTCAGTGGCGACGACGTTGCCCACTTAAGAACCCAGTAGCCGGTGACAGTGGGTTTTACCTTGAGACTCCCATGGCCCAATGTGACGCCCACGTTACTATCGGGAACAAGAATGACATTGGGGTCATCCGAACCACCTACCCATCCGTCATTGCTGTCTGCCCTTTCCCAGTTGCCCAGTATTACGTCACCGTAACCCGTAGAAGCAAAACCCAGCATCAGAGCAAGACAAGCAACAGCAACACTACCTGACCATGTTCCTATAAATGATTGTTTCTTTGCCTCGGATTGCATTTTCGTAATCTCCTAAAACTTTAATCTTCAATCTTCTTCTGATTTCGGTTTCAAAGAGCGCCGATAAACGACCATTTTTGGGCGCGTCTTATACTTACAGTAGGAAAACCAATTACAGCACACCTGACTCTTACCGAAGGTGCCGTCACTGGCTCATATACATCTTCCTCTACTGTAAAATATAGTATCGACAAGTCGCCTCTCCAAGCTAAAACACAAATCGAAAATTCCTAACGGCAAATTCAGGTTGGCCATCTCGTTGAAACCGTTGAAGTTTACGTCGCCCAACTTTACACCGAGGTCTGCGCCCTTTATTGATACTGAAAACGCACATCTATCAAGACCTATCGCCGCTGTTATCGAACCTCCCTCGGTCGCGGAAAAACTGGTGTATTTATGGGACTTGATGAGGAGATGTTAAAAATTATGTTAAAATGGGCGATACAGGACTCGAACACCCCCCATTAGAGCAATCAAAAACCTCGATTTCAGCAAGTGGTGGCGCAAAATCCGGCGCACCTAATGCGCCGAAGGCCTCTCAAACTCCACAAGACCCGGACTTGGCAATGGTCGTCGAACACTGGCCGAACCTACCCGAACATATCAGAGCGGCAATCAAAGCATTAGTTAAAACTCAATTTTAAGGAGATACCCAATGACCATATCTGAAAAGCAATTGGAAGCTAACAGGCAAAACTCACAACTTGGCGGGGTGAAGACCCCCGAAGGCAAGGAGATTGTGAAATACAACGCCCTAAAGCACGGCCTGCTTGCCAAAGAGATATTTGTCCCTGTCGGAGACGGGGCGGAGAACCCAGAGGAGTTTAACGCTCTTATTGAAGACCTGAGCACTCACTTTAAGCCGGTGGGTGTTTTGGAAGAAATGCTGGTTGAGAAAATAGCCGTTGCCTATTGGAGATTACGCCGGGCTTACAGATATGAAGCGGGTCTCATACGTGACAAGCTTGATGATGCAATAACCGACTTTTACGAAAATACAGATTACGACGGGCGTAAGTTCACTAAGACCGACGATGAGATTGACCAGGATATAAAGCAGGAGCAAGAAAACCTTGAAATATGGGAGAAAGACAAAGAGCAGCTAACCGCAATGCTCAAAGACGGCAAGCCGTTAGAGGAGATTTACAATTGGGGGAATTGGGACTGGCTGACTGTAAAGGCGATTGAAGTTTTGCCGGAAATAGATGAAGATAACCCGCCTGAGCCAAAGAAAATGAGGGAGCTATTGAATACTCAGGCGGGGTGGAGCGATGAGCAAATATGGCAAGCCCATATAGAGCTTTGCGATGACAGGATGAAACATCACAAGGAACATATACGCTCTTTTGAAAAGCAGAAGGAGAAAAATAAGCTCAGATTTCAGGTCATAAAGCAATTGGGAAGCATACCGTCGAAAGATGAATTAGACCGACTTTTGCGGTATGAAGGGTCAATTGAGAGACAACTATACAAGGCAATCAATCAGTTAGAACGACAGCAAAGAATGCGCTCAGGGGAGGCCGTGCCTGCCCCCATAGTGGCGGACGTAGATGTAAACACTGGTCAGGGTAGCTAAGTAAATGGGTTTGTTTCGCAGTTTATATGCTGACATTTTGCTTAGAATCCTTAATGATTTCGGCAATGAAAAGAGAAAGAAAAAAAATAAATGGGCAGATACTACTGGAGCAAAAAGAATACGGTCGAAGACGGCACTAAGCTGAGCATTTTTAAGCTAAAAGAGTTTGGTTTGTTGGAGGGTATGAGTAGCAATACACTGACCTGGACTCGCTCACTATCGGGGCATAAAAGCAGCATAGGGATATTTGTTAACGTGCTGGACGAGCCGTATTATGCAAAGCTTAACTACACGATTACTGCCCGCGATTCAGGCGAAAAGACCGATTATGATTACAAGATTGCTCTAACAACAACGCCGTGTCATTTTGGGGGTGTAAGGTATTGGTTTATTTGCCCGCTGGTTAGGAATGGTGTGCCCTGTGGCAGACGGGTTGGGACGCTGTTCTTATCGTCAGGCGGTAAATACTTTGGCTGTCGGCATTGTTACGACCTGTCTTATGAAAGCCGGAATGAATGCCGTTTGGGTCGATTTGGTCAGTTAGGGTATGTCTTAAAGGCCGAAAACCAGATAGAAAAGCTTCGGGAGCAAGTCAAGCGGTGGACTTGGAGGGGCAGGCCGACAAGAAAAGCCAGAAGGATAAATGCGATTACACAACGGATAAGGTGCTATCCGTCGGATGTGAATTGGGAGCGTTTGTTGCAATAAGATACGGGGGTGTGGGGGGAGAAAGAGGCCCTATGGTTCACCTTGAGCCGAGTTCGTCGATTCTACAGCCCCAAACCCTATCTGGCAGTGGTTCTACAAAATTCTATAGACCGCCTTGACTGCGTTTCCTTTTCAAAATCGCCGCACCGAGGCCGAGAAGCAAAAGTATGGCGGATTCAAGAATTTCATAAATAAAACCGTAGAGTTTACCAAGTGTGTCTATTAAGGTATCAGAACCGAAAAAGAATTTATTTTTTTCTATTGCTTGTATTTTTCAAGAAATTACAATAGTGATGAGTGTTCTGAAAGCATAAATATTTGGCTAATGCTGGGTGATGATTTCGTTCGATAAGATATTAAAAGGGCGTTACTGAAAGATTTTTAGTAAATTAAATGTCTAAATTGGACCGAAGATGTTGGCCCCAAAAGAGCATAGTAATCACGCATCTGAATCCATCTATGAGTTCTTGTATTAGTTTAATGGATATGTTACAATAGACAAGGAGGTTAAAAATGTTGGGCAGACGGAATATAAGAGATAGCATGGGGTATGTAACTCTTGGGCTTTTTACAAGCGCTTTGTTAGATGAACTCTTAAAAATTAAAAAAAATCCCGGCGCTACTCCTGAGCACACACAAGTCATAAAACTTACAATTGATTCTCTCAATGCAATCAAGTCACCTAAAGCGGTTGATAAACAGTCATTGCCTGACCTCGTCTTCCAAGATTATCAAGAAGTATCTACACTTCGAAAGACACTTTCTTCATTTTCTAAGAGCATTGATGATATAGTAAAAACTCTCAATGATATTTGTATTACATCTGATTCAGAGAAAAGGTCAAAAGACGTCTATGATGCAATTCTTTTTTTTATGGAATTGGCACATAGGAGTATCATTAATGCAGAATGTACAGAAGAACGAGTCCCTCCCGGAGTAAAATTGCTTGGCTCTAAATGACGCTATTTCACATAAATGTGCGACGGCATATAAGCTCATCTCGTCATTAAGGGATATTGTTTCATCGAGTCGTGCAGGCAATTCTTATCCACAGTGGTCTGATTATTTTCTTTCATTTTGCGAGCGTACTGCTGATGAAAGTCTGAAGTATATAGAGAACAGACTTGAGATTTCAAAAAGTGGCGACGAGATAGAGTGCAAAATTGTAAACGAACAATTGTCATCACTGATACAAAGCTGGGAAATGCTTCATGCTTTTATTAACCCAGTTATCGCTGCTGATACTCTTAAGGTTCCTCATCCTTTAATATCTTTTATCAGCGAACATATTGGTTCGCTCAATGTGGTTAAGGACGCTAAAATTGTCATCGAACTAACACCAGAGATGAATTATCATCAGCATCCCCTTACAAAATTAAGAAAAGTACTCACTAATCCACCGCTTAATAAGTATTATAAAAAAGAGCCTCGTTTAGGATTTCTTGGCCTGCCATGCTCTCAATCGAAGAGCCTCTTTATGAATTGCCAATTATATCATGAGGTTGGCCATTTTATTGCGGAAGAAACTGGAGTATTTTCAACAGAATGGCTTGACTCGATTGACTCACAACTCAAAGGTGATATATCAAATAGTGGCTGGGCAGCAAACACTGTGCAGACATGGATGGGAGAATTATTCGCCGACATCATAGCGGTAAGGCTTATAGGGCCTGCTTATACTTTTGCTTATATAGAACAACCTAAATTGCTTGAAAATTTACCTGAAAAACAAATTCTGACGTTTGGAATAGACCACCCAGCAGACTCATTGAGATTGAGGGAACAGCTTGATATTCTAAAAGAAGACGAGTGGGATAAATCTCAAATCAGTTCTTTAAAGCAGTGGGAAGAGCTTAACAGAATAGCAGCTATCAAACAAAGTGATTATTTACCACCAATTGACTATCAAGATGATGCTGTTATGAAGCCAGTATGGGAAAAAATGATGAGTTTTTTGTGTCAAAAAGATAAATTGAAAGAAATCCACAACTTAGCCAAAAAAAAGACTGAAGATAGAATACGTCCCACCGACTTATTTAATGCTTACGGGGAAAGTATTTCTGAGTATCTAAGCCATGGAGTGGTTCCATCTGCTTGTAGAAAGAACGGGGAAATGCCACATCCTATAGCAATTATAAATAGTGCTGTTTATTTTCTGCTTTCAGGAATGAAAGGGCTTTTTGATATAGTTCAAGTGACTGAAAAAGACAAGATTTCAAGTTTAGTATGGTTAGAACATCGAGTTGAAATGTGGTGTATGAAAGCTATTGAAGATTGGCTGGTAAGACCAAGATGAAAAAAGAAGATTTGAAAAACTCCGGTTATTCGGGCGTTATCACCCAAGATAAAATTAAAGATTTATTGGAACAGCCAATTAAAGATGTACACTCATTAGTTATTACTCCTCGCCCCGACAAGATTGACAGTGATTCTGTAGACCTTCGATTGGGAAGCTATTTTTTTGTCCCTCGAAGTCATCGTTCCCCTTGTTTTATTCCTGGGATAACAATTCCTCAATACTTATATCATGAGCAATATATTCCCTTTGGTTCATATCTTGTTCTTCCAGCTCACTATACAGTTTTAGGTGCGACTTTAGAATTTATCAAGCTACCATCAGATGTTTCAGGTGAAATACTCACCAAGTCTTCATTGGCACGAAATTTCATCACTATAGAGACTGCACCTTGGATTCATCCTCTATATAGAGGATGTTTAACCTTGGAAATTGCGAACGTGTCAAATACACCAGTAATTCTGTATCCAGGGGTGAAAATTGCACAACTAATCTTATTGAAAACAAGTCATGATACGATTATTGATAAAAAGGATAAGATAGAAGGAACATATGTTGGGCCAGTACGCCCTGAACCATCTCAATTAGATAAACCGGAAAAAGCATTAAAATCATTAGGGATAAAACCAGAGAATGTGTTTTATCCCGCTGATGAATATTTAAATGACGAGGTTTACCGGAACCATATTACCATGTTATTAGAAAGATGGAAAGAACCTTAAAAAGATGCACACTTTCAATGGTAACGCAGCAAAAGACGGCGGCTTATGAACTAATCTCTTGGAACAAGCTACTTTGAAGACAGCAAAAAGGGGGGATAAAATCTCTACAGGGTAAGAACCTGCCGACCGGCGGGCAACCGCGTGTGTTTTTTTAATAGTTTTGACAAGGGGGTATCACCCCCAAAGATGCCGGTGTCTCTTATTTCATAAACTGAGCGTGCTTCTTTTACGGTTTTTCAAGCTACACACCTTAATAAGCCGGTCTTTGTTGCCAACCGATGCTAAACAGGGAAAAACGTTGCTCCTGCTCCAAAATGGCCTTATAATAGCCGTCAGGTCACTAAAGATTTTAAGGCCGGAGAGATGACACCCGAAGAACGAGCAAGGGAAATAATTGACGACCTGTTGGAAGCGGCTGGCTGGGAGATTCAGGACTACCGCGACCTCAATCTCAGCGCAGGTCTGGGCGTTGCTGTCCGGGGGTTTACGCTCAAGACCGGCTTTGCTGATTATATGCTGTTTGTTGGCCGCAAAGCCGCCGGGGTTATCGAAGCCAAGCCGATAGGCACAACTCTGGGCGGTGTGGACTGGCAATCGGACAAATATACCATTGGCTTGCCCGACAACCTGCCCAGCTATCGACGCCAGCTCCCCTTTGCCTTTGAGAGCACCGGCAAAGAGACGCTTTTCCGTGACCTTAGAGACCCTGAACCTTGCTCACGACCGCTTTTCGCATTCTTTAAGCCGGAGACCTTCGCGGAATGGCTCTCACAAGAAAACACATTGAGAGCTAATCTGGCCCGGCTTCCCCCATTGATTACCAAAGGTCTGAGGGACTGCCAGATTGAAGCCATTGAAGGGCTTGAGGAATCATTCGCTCAGGCCAGACCACGAGCGCTTATACAAATGGCGTCCGGCGGCGGAAAGACGTTTACCGCTGTGACCACCGCTTACCGATTGGTCAAGTTTGCCAAAGCCAGGCGAATACTGTTTCTGGTCGATAGAAACCACCTCGGCAGGCAGACGCTAAAGGAATTTCAACAGTATGTTACCCCGGACGATGGCCGCAAATTCATAGAGCTTTACAACGTGCAGCGGCTCACTTCCAACAAGCTCGACCCCGTCTGCAAAGTGGTCATTACCACTATCCAGCGAATGTATTCGATGCTCAGAGGTGAAGAACTTGACCCTGAGCTTGAAGAACATTCAACGTTTGAGCTTTCCGCTGCTCAACCACAGCCAAGAGAGGTGTCGTATAATCCCGAAATCCCCATCGAGACCTTTGATTTTATTATCACCGATGAGTGCCACCGCTCCATATACCACCTTTGGCGGCAGGTGCTCGAATACTTCGACGCATTTATGGTCGGTCTGACAGCAACCCCGTCAAAGCAGACCATCGGCTTTTTCAATCAGAACCTTGTCACCGAATACAGCCACGACCGGGCAGTAGCGGACGGCGTCAATGTGGGCTATGAGGTCTATCGTATCAAGACCAGAATCACCAAAAACGGCAGCACCGTCGAAGCGGGCAACTACATTGATAAACGCGACAAGCTGACCAGAGAAATCCGCTGGGAGCAGCTTGACGAGGACTTACAATATCCCGGTAGTGAGGTTGACAGAAGCGTGGTTGTGCCAGATTTGATTAGAACGGTAATGAGGACATTCAGAGATAAGCTTTTCACGGAGATATTCCCCGGCAGAAAAGAAGTGCCCAAGACCTTAATCTACGCTAAAAACGACTCCCACGCAGAAGACATACTGCATATCGTCAGAGGCGTATTTGCCAAAGGCAACGAGTTTGCAAAGAAAATCACCTATCTGACAACCGGCGAAGACCCCGAAGACCTTATCGCCAGTTTTCGTAATGCCTATAATCCGAGAATAGCGGTGTCAGTCGATATGATTGCGACCGGCACAGATATTAAGCCGCTTGAGTGTATAATTTTTATGCGGGACATTCGCTCAAGGACGTATTTTGAGCAAATGAAAGGTCGAGGCACAAGGGTAATTTTGCCTACGGACTTTAACGCTGTCACCCCAGACGCTAAAGGCAAGACGCACTTTGTCATAGTTGATGCCGTTGGAGTGTGCGAAAGCGATAAGACCGACTCAAGACCGCTTGAACGTTGTAAAAGTGTCCCGTTTGATAAGCTCGTCCTGGGTGTTGCTTTAGGCAACCGTGATGAAGATACCATAAGTTCTCTGGCGGGCAGATTAGCCCGGTTAGACAGGGAAATAGACGAAAAGGACAGCGAGCAAATCAAACAGACCGCTGGTGATAAGCCGTTCAAAGTGATAATCAACACCTTGCTCGATGCGATTGACCCGGATAAGCAGCAGGAAAAAGCAAAGCAATCATTCAACACGGATAAGCCCACAGAGGAGCAGTTAGGAAAGGCCGCAAAGGAACTAACCGACATTGCCTGTAAGCCCTTCGACAATGCCCGCTTTAGAAATACGCTCATTGAGATAAAGCAAAAGACAGAGCAGGTTATCGACACCGTGAGTCAGGACATAGTCGATTTCGCCGGGTTTGACCAGCAGGCAAAAGACAAGTCACGCGGCATAATCGACACATTCAAGAAATTCATCGAGGAAAACAAAGATGAGATAACCGCCTTACAGCTTCTATATTCAAAGCGGTTTGGCCAGCGTCATTTCACCTATAAACAGATTGAAGACCTTGCAGATACTATAGCCAAACCGCCGCTAAAATTGACACAAGAAACGCTCTGGCAAGCGTATGAGCAGCTTGAAAAATCAAAGGTCAAAAAGGCACGTGCTAAAAGAATCCTCACGGATATTATTTCGTTGTTGCGGTTTACAATCACTGATACCGATGCTGATATTCTCGAACCCTGGGCAGATGTCCAGCAGCGAAGGTTTGACAACTGGCTGACAGGCCAACAGAAACTCGGCAGGACGTTTACAAAAGAGCAGATTGATTGGCTCGTTATGATAAAAGACCATATCATAACAAGCTTGCAAATTGAACTTGACGACTTTGACTTGACGCCGTTTCAGGGAAAAGGCGGAGCGGTCAAGGCATATCAGCTATTCGGCGACAAACTAAACTCGATACTCAAAGAACTCAATGAGGCATTAGCAGCGTGATAAAATAAGAAATGGGGCTATGAAGATGACTGATTTGGAATGTAAAATTCGTAAAGAGCTTATTAAAATTGCGAAAGACAGGCAAGTCATAAAATACGGAGAATTAGCGGATAGAGTCAATTATCTTTATAAATGTCATTTTGGGGCCGACGAAAAAGAATTTCACGATATGCTCGGTAGGGTCAGTGCGTATGAGTTTCAGAATGGTCGTCCGCTTTTATCTGTTATAGTAGTCACTACAAGCCCAAAAACTGGCAATTTGTTGGCAGGTCACGGTTTTTTCACGCTTGCGAAAGAACTTGGGAAACAACAAGGAACAGTAGATGACGACACTTTTGCTATGAACGAAATGAATGAATTATTCGACTACTGGGAAAATCACGACGACGCGGACAGGTGATATTCTCAAAAATGAATAGCAGGACTTCACAATCTGAAGCAGGTAGTTTGCCAAAGGGGTGGGCTTCGGCGCAACTTGGCGATGTATCGGATATTATCAGGGGTATCTCTTTCCCCAAAGACGCGAAAACTAAAACTTACCAAAAGGGGTATATCGCTTGTCTTCGGACTACGAACGTGCAGCGAGAAGTTGAATGGTCTGACCTTTGGTTTGTGCCGAAAGAATTTGTCAGGCGAGACCAGCAATTGCTTCAGAAGCACGATATTCTAATATCAACGGCGAACAGCTTGGAACTCGTTGGTAAAGTGTGCCAAATGCAGATGCTGCCTCAACCTGCGACATTAGGAGCTTTCATTGCTGCCATACGTATTTCGCCTTTGGTGAATCCAAAATTTTTCTACTTCCAAATTGCTTCCTCTGACATACAGGCAAGCATAAGAGCTTGTGCTTCGACAACAACAAACATCTCTAATGTCAATACGAACAGATTAAAAGAGATACAACTTACCACGTCACCGTTCAATGAGCAGCGTCGGATTGTGGCGAAAATTGAGGAGCTATTTACCCGGCTCGATGCCGGAGTTGAGGCGTTAAAGAAGGTCAAGGCGGAGTTAAAACGCTATCGGCAGGCGGTCTTGAAATATGCCTTTGAAGGCAAACTGACAGCCGATTGGCGGGAAAAGAACAAAGACAAACTCGAACCTGCCAGCAAACTCTTAGAACGAATCGCAAAGGAACGGGAAAAAACGACAAAAGGTAAAGCAAAACCACTGCCGCCAGTGGATACATCGAACCTACCCGACCTGCCTGATGGCTGGGAATGGGCTGTTTGGGAAACAATATTAGCTTACGGAAAAGATTCCTTTAAAAGAGGGCCTTTTGGCAGTGCGTTAAAAAAAGAAATATTTGTTTCTTCAGGCTATAAAGTATATGAGCAATATTGCCCAATTAATGATGATTGTAGTTTTGAGAGATATTATATTACACCTGAAAAATACGAAGAATTAAAAACTTTCGCTGTTAAACAGGGAGATTTTTTGGTTTCCTGCTCTGGTGTAACTCTTGGCAGAATAACTCAAGTGCCTGAAAAGTATAAAGAAGGTATTATCAATCAAGCCTTACTCCGAATTAGGATTAATTCTAAAGCCTATGATATGAAGTTTTTTAAGTTGTTCTTTAGAAGTCTATATTTTCAAAATAAAATATTCGAGAACTCAACAGGTTCAGCAATTCCAAATGTTAAAGGAGTTAAAGAGCTAAAAGCAATACCTGTCCCCCTTATAAGTCTCGAAGAACAAAATCAAATTGCAGAAGAAATTGAGCGTCAATTTTCAATTACAGACGAGGTGGAGCAGACAATCGAAAAGAGCTTAAAAGAAGCCGACCGGCTGCGCCAGAGCATTTTGAAAAGGGCCTTTGAAGGCAAGCTCGTCACCCAGGATGCAGCAGACGAACCAGCAGAAAAACTGTTAGAGCGGATAAAGGCAGAGAAGGCAAATTCAGAAAGAAAACTTAAATTTGCGAGGGATTAGGATATGGGTTTAGAGATAGTCACCAAAGCATTAGAAATAGCTTGGGATAACATAACGAGAAGCCGACGTGAAGAAGACGCTCGATTTCGCGAAGCTTTAACAAAACTATCAGAGGCAGTGACAGAGACAAGAATAATCTTGGGGAAACAAAGGAAGCAGGAGATTGCAAGTGAAGATAAAGAACGATTATCAAGGTTATGGTCAAAAGCGGGGATTGCTATAAGTGAGTTTGACAGAGATTTAGCCGAAAGATGCGATATAAAAGGTGTTTTTTGGGCTGGCCCAGAGAACTGGACTGATAAACAGATTGACGATGCCAATATACGAATTGTTGCAATGGAGAGGGAAATGAGAGAACTGTTCGGCGGCAAACGGCAGATAAAGAAGCGGGAAAAGTAGTAGGAAAGGAGAAAACAATGAACTGGTTTCAACGATATGGAATACCGGGGGCTCATTTTTATTTTGTGTTATTGGCTGGTCTATATGCAATTTATCCTTGTAAAGTAGCAAACCTTGATATGAGAGCTTTGGCAACATTTGCAGTATCATTTTTACCTGTGGGCTATCTTATATCTGTGTTGGGCCAATGGCTCTATATAAGCTCAAAGAAATATGGACTACACACCCAGGCAGCGAGAATATGTCGTATTCAGCTTGCAGAAAATATGACAGAAGCAGATTTAGAAGCGTTGAGTTGTTTTGGTGTGGCAAAAGACTTACCCCGGCTTAAAGCTCATCTATTTATTCAGGATTGGTTAAGAAAACGAATGGATGTGGTTGCAATAAATTATTATATACAAATAGCCACGGGTTTGGGTGTTGTTATGGCTATATTGTTGGGATATGGGATTTGGGGAAGTGCCTGGCAACCGAAATGTTTCCTGATAGTATCACTGTTAATAATTTATGTGCTTATATTTTGTGTCACATACTTGTGTAATTCGATTGTTGAGAAGCAGATTGTTAAGGTAATAAGTGATGCTTGGACGACGTTCCAATTCAATGGAACAGATTTTTTAGCACCTCCACCGCCTCTACAACCTCCTCGTGAGGGAATGTAGTCAAAGAGTTGAATTATGCCAGAAAATTCACAACAAATTGTTCAAAAGCTTTGGAACTACTGCCACGTCCTGCGAGACGATGGTGTCAGCTACGGGGACTATGTAGAGCAGTTGACGTATTTGCTTTTTTTGAAAATGGCCGATGAGCAGGCCAGGATTCTCAAAAAGCAGAACACTATCCCTGCTGATTACGACTGGCAGAGTTTGGCTAACAAGACCGGCGATGATTTAGAGAAGCATTACCGACACCTGCTTGAGAAACTGGCAAAAGAAAAGGGGATGTTAGGCGATATTTTCAGAAAATCACAAAACAAGATTCAAGACCCTGCCAAGCTTGAGCGGCTTATAAAGATGATTGATACTGAAACGTGGACGGGGCTGGACATAGACGTTAAGGGTGAGATTTACGAAGGATTGTTGCAGAAAAACGCAGAGGATACAAAGAGCGGAGCGGGACAATACTTTACGCCCAGGTCACTTATAAAGGCAATGGTAGAGGTAATACGCCCAAAGCCCGGCGAAAGAATCTGTGACCCTGCCTGCGGGACGGGTGGTTTTATCCTGTCTGCTTATAATTATCTGGCTGACCCCAAAAACTATGCGCTGGACAAAAAGCAGAAAGAATTTTTGAAGCTCAAGACCTTCAAGGGCAAGGATATTGTGGAAAGCGTCGTGCGCCTGTGTGTGATGAATCTGTATTTGCACGGTATCGGCGGCGAGGAAAGCCCCATTGAGACAGGGGACAGCTTAATCTCTGACCCAGGCGAGCGGTTTGAAATCGTTATGACAAATCCGCCGTTCGGTAAAAAGAGCAGTATCACAATCGTAAACGGCGACGGGCAGGCAAGCAGAGAAGCGATTACATACGAGCGTGAGGATTTTTCAGCGACAACATCGAACAAGCAATTGAATTTCTTGCAGCACGTAAAGACCCTTTTGAAGATAAACGGCAAGTGCGCAATTGTTGTGCCGGATAACGTGCTTTTTGAAGGTGGTGCTGGTGAGACGGTTCGGCGAAAGCTGTTGAATGAGTGCGACGTTCATACATTGTTGCGGTTGCCAACAGGAGTGTTTTATGCTCAGGGCGTTAAGGCGAATGTCCTGTTCTTTGACCGAAAGCCCGCGAGTGAAAAGCCCTGGACGGAAAAGCTCTGGATTTACGACCTGCGAACGAATATGCACTTTACCTTGAAGGAAAACCCGCTTCGGCTTGAAGACCTTCAGGATTTCATAAAGTGCTACAATCCTGAGAACCGCAACGACAGAAAAGAGACGGAGCGTTTCAAGGTTTTCAGCTACGATGAGCTAATGCAGCGGGATAAGGTCAGCTTGGATATATTCTGGCTCAAGGACGAGAGTATCGAGGATTCTGAAAACCTGCCCGCTCCTAAAGTGATTGCTCAGGACATAGCCGAAAACCTCGAAGCTGCCTTAGAGCAGTTTAACAGTATTTATGGGGATTTGGGGACTTAAAATGAGCCGAAACTACGCACCCAAAGCATTTTTACGACAAACACCGAACCGCATACTAAAAGAGTATTTTCACCGCAAAAACCTGCTTGGCGAGATTGATTTTGACACGCTTGGCGAAACAGAGATAGACACTATCTATGCAGCGATGGAAAATCTGCCAGACAAAGAGCGGAATAGTGTCGAGGCAGATTTTCGGCAAATCAATGAAATGTCCTGTGAAGTGGGGGTCAGGGTTCTAATCGAAGAAGCTGAATCGGTTTTTCACAAATTGAACGTGTCCGCAAATTTGGCAGGAATGAAAAACCACTACGAAAGAGCTTTCTGGATATTTCTCAATCACCCTGAAGTATTTGGGATTGCCTGTGATTTGGCTTATATGGACGGTCTTGGCTCGTGGAGAAGCCATAAGGTTGGAGCGGGAATAGCTCCTGCCGTAACAGAACAGGACAAAGGTAAACTGGCCGAAGGGGTGAGCAAATTTTATCAAAAACAGGGACGCGGGAAACGTTGTCACGTTGACAACTATCTGAGACAGCAGCCGGAAAGACACTGCTATTTTGTATATCCCGAAGATTTTGCCACTACCGAAATTGGTTATGACGATAAGGGCGAGTTTTATCACAGGTTAAGGAAACCTGCCTTTGAAGTGATTTTTGTTTACCGGCCCGACAGCGGTGTTTTGGAAGTAAGTGCCAAAGGTAAAAAAGAGGAGATAGCGGAGCTTCAGGAGATTTTCTGTAAAACCATTTTGGGCCTTGAGGGATTGCCTAATCTGGAGAAACAGCATTTTGATTTATCGAAGTTTAAGGATAAGGCCCTGAAATTTGTAACTGAGCCGGTAGATGGGATTGAGAAAGTTACAATTACGATGCTGCGTCTGGATTTGCCTGGAGGGGGTAACAGACGAATAACTCTTGAAGCAACGTCGTCCAGAGACGACCAGCCCGTCTATACTTTAATTGAAACAGCATTAAACAAACAAAATATCCCGCTGGAGAATGCGCTGATTACGCGAGCTAAGATACATATTAAATTTGCTGCCACAGGCGGCAAGAAGGGCAAAACGCTGACTTTTGAAATATCAGGTTCTGACCGCTGCACTTTGAAAGACGACCCGATTCACCAGATAGCCAAAAAATATCTTGAAAAATGGGGTTTTGTAAGTGGATGAATTTTTAGCAAAGCTGGCAAAAAGATTGCAAACCCCCGGTGCTGATACTGTGTCAGCCGATGAAATAGAGGACTGGCCACAAGGCAAGCTCAAGGAGTTAGTGACAGCGGGAATACTTACCGAAATTCCACACGCCAAAGGTGTAATTTGTGACCAGTGCGGAGAGAGCCATTACATTGAGCCGGACATAAGAAAATATCCCGACGGCAAAGCTGTCGGAGTTTATATCTGTCCCGATGTTGGCAGAATCGAAATTGACCTTAACCGACTTAAACAATGGCAAATCAACAGGGACAAACTTGAAGCTTTGGGCTTATTAAAAAAGAATATCAAAAGAAGAAGACGGAAAATCAAACCAGATAAAAAACCAAAGCTTGAGAACACAGCTCCTTTACAACTTGCCGAAAAATTACGCATAATTTACAAATTTTCTTACAGGATAATTGCTACGCTACCTTTTTCGGCTATCCTATTGGACGGCAAAAAGGCTACGCCTGCACCATTAACTTCGGACGATATTTCTGCTAATCATAGGCTATTGACTACTTGGGAGGATATTTTTGATAGTTACAGTAGTGCCTTTGAACAATTCTTATTTAGTGTTGAAGAAGCCATATTACTAACTTCCAAAGTGCTATATGAGAAGAAAAGGGAACTTTTGATTTCTCTCATTAGGATAAAAAATGGAGCGACTGAAATTTTGAAACACATTAAACACGATAGAGGCTACAAGATGGTAATCGCCGGTGACAAGGAGGAAATAAGCGCAGCAACCAGAACGATTACAGACTTGTTTAATTGCGATTTACCTGATTGTAGTGCGGTAGAATTTTTCTCTGAACTCAAAGGCTTATCTGTCTTTGCAGACGAAGTAGAGATTGAAGGCAGACTTGAACGAAGCCAACAATCGCCTTATAAACAGCAAAGCAATAAATTAGTAGATAGGGATAAAGCCAAGATTATCAAAGAAATACCAGAATTGAACGATGCTGAGCGATTTATAATCGAGGCATTGGGCAAAAAGACGCTAACTGGCGAGAAACTTGCAGAAGGAGCAGGCTATCCTTACAATAGCAATTTCAAATCTACACTTGCGCACCTCCGCAAACGTGGGATTCTTGACAATAAAGCGCCAGGCTACATTATCAAGCCTGAATATCACTATCTTCTGAAAAAATCAAACTACAACAGTCAGGACAAACGTCAGGACTGACAATTCTTCACACTTGTCTTACTTTGGTTTCCAAAATGATTGAATTGCTTTTATTAACACTATTTGGAGACCAAAAATGCAAACGGCACAAACTGAACAAGCAAACCAAACTTGTCAATTACTGACAGCGAAAACAGTAGGTGAAATGTTGTCCCTATCAAAGCGACAAATCTTTCGCCTAAACAGCAGCGGAAAACTACCTGCCCCGATTCGTATCGGTGGTTCTGTCCGCTGGGCCGAAAGCACAATAGCAGCTTGGCTCAAGGCGGGCGCACCGGACAGGAAGACTTTTGAGGCAATGCAGGAGGTGGGCAATGGCTAAGGAAAAAATCGGGGCCTATCAGCCCACACCCAGAACTGACAGGCCCGTTTCTCAATATCGTTCAAGCTCAGGATACATTATAAGACAAGGCAAGTCAAGCGAATATCTCGCCGAGTTTGTGGGGGTGTTGCTGTTGCGGCTGATAGCAGGGCAAGCAGAACCATCGGGCTGGCAGTTACTTGAGGGTTTGTTACACAGAGTTTATGCGGAGGGCCTGCTATGAGCGACAGGATTCAGAATACCCAGGCCGATGAACGGCTATTTTCAAGAGCGGCTGAGGTAGCTGTTATCGGTTCAATGATTATTGACCCCGGTTGCATTGACAAGGTATCGGCAATTGTCGGGCCGGACAGCTTCGCTTTTCCCGAAAACAAAACCATTTACCAAGCTATTCTTGACCTACGGGAAACCGATAAGCCAATTGACGGTTTTATACTGCGAAACACATTAGAGGAAAACAAGAAGATAAATGAAATCGGCGGCGTCGATTATCTGCAAAAAATTCTCGATTCTGTCCCTTCGTCGGCTAACGCCGAATACTATGCAAACATCGTTAAAGAAAAAGCACAGCGGCGTCGGCTTGTCGAGGCCCACGACGAAATGAAACGAATTTTGGATTCGGATGAGCCGGTTGGAGAGTGTGTTTCTGAAATTCAGCAAATTGCTGAGGGGCTTGACGGAGCGATTGAGCCAAGTGATTCAAAGCCGATTATCAAAACGCTTGCCGACGTTAAGCCATTGCCGATTGACTGGCTTTGGTTCAACCGGATACCGCTGGGAATGCTCACACTAATTCTTGGAGACCCAGGGTTGGGCAAAAGCTTTCTGACGTTGTATATGGCGTCGAGGGTATCAACCGGCGGAGCGTGGCCGGATAGAGACGGGATACCGGACAATTGTGCGTCGAAGGGTTCGGTTGTGATATTGACAGCCGAAGACGATTTATCGCACGTCGTCCGTCCCCGTCTTGATGCTCTTGAGGCAGACGTGACTAAGATTGACGCGCTGGAGGGCGTGAAAATAAAAGACGAGAACGACCGCGAACACTGCGAATACTTCAACTTACAAAGAGACCTATCGGCATTACAACAGGCCGTCCGAAGCCGAAAGGATACAAAGCTGGTTGTCATAGACCCTCTGTCTGCTTATTTGGGCGGCAGGATAGATTCACACAAAGACGCGGAGGTTCGGAGCGTTTTGAGGCCACTGGTAGAGCTGGCCGAACAATGTAGCGTGGCCGTTGTTGGTGTAACACACTTGAACAAAAACGCAAACGGTAAAGCTGTATATCGGGCTATGGGTTCTCTGGCTTTTTTGGCCGCTGCGAGAACGTGTTGGCTTGTCACCGCTGACCCGAATGACCCGGACAGCAAACGCCGACTGCTTACCCCCGCAAAGCATAATGTTCTCATCGAGCCGACAGGTTTGGCTTTTGAGATTGTTGACGGGAAAGTGGTTTTTGAAAGTGAACCTGTGACCTTAACCGCTGATGAAGCACTTTCGACGGTAAGCACTATCGAGCCGGAAGCACTTAACAAAGCAAAAACGTGGCTTGTCGAACAATTGCCTCAAGGCAGTGCCGTGACAGCAGCAGATATTTTCAGGCGGGCTGACGAACAAGGAATAAAAAAAGGAACATTGAGACGAGCCAAACAGGAGCTTGGTGTTGTTAGCTATGCTCTTTCAAGCGAAGGTAAATTGCACTGGTTCTGGAGGATAGACCAGCTATGAAGATGCTCAAATCCATTACGCTGATTACCTTTGAGCACCTTTGCTCACCTTTCGTTTTTACGCTGAAAACCCAAGATGCTCAAAGATTACCAAAGATGCTCACACGTTGTTGTTGGAGAAAATATCAATGATAGGCGCAAATCCTACGAATACAGCAACCAGAAATGAGCCGGAAACGCCTTGTTTGGCACTAAGGCCCCGTGAGGCGGCAAAGGCCCTGGGTATCAGTGAACGTCTCCTATGGGAATGGACTGATAGAGGGATAGTGCCGTGTGTTAGGATGGGTAAAGCTATACTCTACCCTGTTGATTCATTGCGGGACTGGCTCAAACGACAGGCACAACAAAACACGGTCACAAATTCGGAAAAATAATTTATTTATACTTGACAAACAGTAAGTATTGAGTTATGTTTTATGTATATGATTATCGAAACAATCAGAAAGCATATTGAGATGTGCGGCAAGACGCGATACCGAATATGCCAAGAAAGCGGCGTTAGCGAGGCCCAGCTATGTCGGATAATGAAGGGTAAGACCTGCACAGTCGAAACCGCTGATATTTTGCTTAAATACTTCGGGCTGACGATTACAGGAAAGAACAGAAGCAAGAAAAGTCGTGTGTAATGGGAGTTTGGTATGAGCGAAGGGAAAAAAAGGAAGTCGGAACCCCAGAAAGAACAGGCAGAGACGAAGCCCAAGCTGAACGAAGAACAATACAAATTGCTTCTAAGCTGCTCGGCGAAGAAAGATGTTACGGACTGGAATAAATATCGCAAAGAGCGTGCGAACGAAGAAATTTGGCTGCAAGGTGCCTGCCTTCGAGAAGCCAATTTGCAAGGTGCCAACCTTTCGTGGGCCAATCTGCAAGGTGCCTACCTTCGGAACGCCAATCTGCAAGGTGCCGACCTTGTGTGGGCCAATCTGCAAGGTGACAACCTTCGGAACGCCAATCTGCAAGGTGACAACCTTCGGAAAGCCAATCTGCAAGGTGCCGACCTTGTGTGGGCCAATCTGCAAGGTGCCAACCTTCGAGAAGCCAATCTGCAAGGCGCTGACCTTCAGTGTGCCAATCTGCAAGATGCCGAACTTGCGGGGGGGGCCAATCTGCAAGGCGCTAAACTTTCGAGGGCCAATCTGCAAGGTGCCTACCTTCGGAACG
>Ga0116116_1001212_pt1 | contig 20426 bp, 16 predicted proteins | sample June2015DPH_10_1_FD_89722 | JGI IMG/M metagenome (GOLD analysis project Ga0116116, IMG submission 89722) | Peatland microbial communities from SPRUCE experiment site at the Marcell Experimental Forest, Minnesota, USA - June2015DPH_10_150 | ecosystem: Environmental > Terrestrial > Soil > Wetlands... | reverse complement strand
TTCACAAAGCCGCCCGCAAGATATACCGAAGCGTCGCTGGTAAAGGCGCTGGAAAAGGAGGGCATCGGCCGGCCCAGCACATACGCCAGCATCATCAGCACCATCCAGGACAGGGAATACGTCGAGCAGAGGGAAAAGAAACTTTACGCGACCGACCTCGGAGAGGTGGTAACCGACAAACTCGAAGAATACTTCCCCAAGGTAATGGATTTGGCGTTTACCCGGTATATGGAAGAGCAGCTGGATAAAATTGAAGAGCAGCATCTGGACTGGGTTAGTGTGCTGAATGAGTTTTACGGGCCGTTCAAGAAGAGTATTGAGACGGCGACCGCGGAAATGAAGCACGCGAAAGCTGAGACGACGCCGAGCGAATACGAATGTCCCAAGTGCGGTTCGCCGTTAGTTTATCGTTTCGGCAAGAAGGGTAAATTCCTGAGTTGTTCCAGTTATCCGGAGTGCAAGTTCACCTGGCAGTGCGACAAGGAAGGCAAAATGGTCGAGCAGAAAGTCAGTGAGTACAAATGTCCAAACTGCGGCAAACCACTTGTTCACAGGATGGGGCGATTCGGAGCGTTTCTGGGCTGCAGCGATTATCCCAACTGCAAGACGATAGTTAAGCTTGATAAGGAGGGTAATATCGCGCCGCCGAAACCGCCGGCTGAACCGACGGGATTGAAATGTTATAAATGCCGGGAAGGCGAGCTTGTCATCAGGCAGAGCAAGAAAGGCCCGTTTATGGGCTGCAACAGATTCCCGCGCTGCCGGACGATAGTCAGCATCAAGCAAAGGGGAAACCTGCTGAAGCTGCAATCGGAAGGCAAATGGCCGCCCAAAACGGCTGACGCCGCCGACGAACTCCTCGGCAGGAAAAAACCGGTAAAAGCCGAGAAATAATCTTACCAAAGGTTTGCCCGCGACAAGCATAATCGGTTGACTTTAGCTACAGCGAGTGATTTAATAGTCATACCAAGTGATGAACCACGAGCGACGATAAAATGGGGTTACCGTATGCCATATAATGTTCGCATAGTCAGCACTTATCCGCCGAGGCGATGCGGGATAGCGACGTTTTCAAAAAATCTGGCAAACGCCTTGTCGCATTTTACCGGCGAGGTAGGCCACATACGCGTCGCCGCGATAGACAACGGCAACGGGCCGTATAACATACCCGTGGACCTTGTAATCGACCAGTATAATCCGCAGTCATGGGTGGATACGGCGGAAAGCATAATCAAAAGGGCACAGGAAGGCAGCAACCCTACGGTGGTTTTACTCCAGCACGAATATGGCCTTGACCCCGACAAAGACGGTAACGACGCACGGGGGACGCACTACATCGAGATGGCCAAAACGTTTACCGCCGCGAAGCTGACAACAGTGGTGTATTTACACACGGTTTTGGACGACCCCGACGAACATCAAAGGACCGCCGTGCAGGCCCTTGCGAAGGTTTGCGACGGCGTGATTGTTACTACCGAAAGCGCAATCGATATACTTGAATCGGATACCTACCATATTGAGCACAGCAAGCTCAAACACATCGACCACGGCATAAGGATGCACAATCCGTCACATTACGACAGATGGGAAATAAAAAAGGAATTAGGCGTTGAAAACCAGTTTCTTGTTACGACGCTCGGGCTGTTATCGCCGGACAAGGGACTCGAATACGGCATACGCGGGTTTGGGAGATTTCTGGAGGAATCGTGTACGCCTGAGCAGCGCAAGAGCATCGTGTACATCATAGCGGGCGAATGTCACCCGGATTTTGTGAGGGCCGACGGCGGCGAACCATACAGGCGATTTCAGGCGTCTCTGGCGGTCGCGCTGGAGCAGGCGAAGGTCAGATGGTGCAGGGTAAAAGACCTGCAAGGCGCCAATCTGGAAGATTACGATGTTGTGTTCTTCGATATTTATCTTGACGAGGGGATGCTGCTGAAATTCTATGGTGCGACCAACGTGATGGTCCTGCCTTATCTGAATATGCAGCAGATATCCAGCGGGGTGCTGGCCGATACGCTTGGCTCAGGCAGGGTGGCGATTGCGACAAAATTCAGGTATGCACGCGAGTTGATTTACTCGAACAAGCGATGCCCCGAAGGGCTGGTGATGGGGCGGTACGTCCGCGGTATTCTGGTTGACCCGATGGAGCCATCGGTTGAGCAGATTGCCGGCGGGCTGGATTACCTGGTGTTCAACAAGCAGCGGCGATTATTTATGGAAAGGCAGGCGCACCAGCGCGGCTACCAGATGAGCTGGAACAATACCGCCTGGGCGCTGCTGCAATATATCGATTTTCTGCGGGAAGAGCACGAGATAGTAACCGGCAGAGGGTTAACGTTTTCGCGAGAAAAGCCGTCGAAGTATGAGCATATCAGGCGAGTTTCCAGCGACGAGTAGCGGCGTAATAGTTAAACTGCGGGAAACTGTCAAAAGACAATGAGCACATCAATGTTTTTTTGCTGAGTGGATATTATAAGGCAACCTTTGTCTTGTCCGCACGCAAAACCGTACCATAAAGCAGGGCCATCACAATCATGACTGTCGCGATGGTGTAGATGATTGATATGGTTCCCATCAGTGCGATGAGATAGTAGCCGGCGGCGAATGTGCCTGCGATGCTGCCCGCCGCGCCCCAGGCGTAGATGTCGCCTACGGTCCTGCCTGTCGGGAGGCCCTTTTCGAGGGCCATTTTCGCAACCACGGGACCGATTGTGCCAAGAAGGGCGGATGGCAGCAGGAACACAACCGTAACGTGCAGGAGGATTCTTGTAGGCCAGTTGAACTGCCAAAGCCAGACCCATCTGCCGGCGAGATTATTTGAAACGATGGCGATAAGACAGGCAAGGGCGCAAATCGCGAAAAGTATAGATAGTACTTTGATGGGTCTGAAGCGGTCGGCGAGCCGTCCGCCGATGTAGTTGCCGATGGTGATACCCGCCAGGACGACGCCTATTACGCTGGTCCAGGTGTAAAGCGATGAGCCAAGGAAACGGGCGATGATGCGTCCAGCGACAAGCTCCAGCACCATAATGCAGAAGCTCGATATGAATACCGTCGCACAGGGGATAAACAGGGATTTCAGCGTCTTCAAGGCGGACGAGTCCGATTTTGCTTCGTTCATTAGTAAATCTTTCAAAACTGGCACAAAATAACGGGGCTTATGTCTCACCCACAGGACAATCATATACTAACTGTTTTAGGGAATCAATAATCCCCCGGCAGGATTGCATATTGCGGCCTAATGTGTTATAAGCACGAGAATTATGGAAGCTGCGCAATTAAAAAACGGGATAGCGGAGATGAAGGCCCGGGTTGAAAATATCCGGGACTGGCTTTGACTTGGCGGGCAAAAAGGCCGAGTTTGCGCAGCTTCAGGAGAAGATGAGCAGTCCCGGTTTCTGGGACAATCAGGAGGCGGCACAGGGTGTGGTTTCCCGGCTAAGCGCGTTAAAGGCGATAATTGAGCCGGTTGAGGAAGTCAGCAGGGATGTTCAGGATTTGGCGGAGTTTTTTGACTTGGCGGTCGAATCGGACCCCGATGAGCTTGGCCAGTTGGAGGATGATTTGGCGGCGCTTGCCAAACGCTGTGAGCAAATAGAATTGACGGGCCTGCTGAGCGGGCCTAATGATACGAAGAACTGTTTTTTCAGTATTCACGCCGGTGCGGGCGGGACAGAGAGTTGCGACTGGGTGAGTATGCTTTTGAGGATGTACACCCGCTACTTCGATGCGAACAAATACCAGTATAGCGAGCTTGATATTACTCCCGGCGAAGAGGCGGGAATACGGTCGATAACGCTTCAGGTAAAAGGGCCTTTTGCGTACGGGAAGTTGTCGTGCGAGGTTGGTGTGCATCGGCTTGTCCGGATAAGCCCGTTCGACGCCAACAAACGCAGGCATACTACTTTTGCCGCGGTCGATTGTCTTCCTGAATTTGATGAGGACGTGGATATCGAGATAAAGGAAGAGGACCTGAAGATTGATTTTTATCGCGCGGGCGGCGCAGGCGGCCAGCACGTCAACAAGACAAGCTCGGCGGTGCGGATGCTGCACAAACCAACGGGTATCGTTGTTCAGTGCCAGAACGAACGGAGCCAGCACAAAAACCGCGCCTCGGCGATGAAGGTGCTCAAGGCGAGATTGTATATGATTGAGCAGCAGAAACGCGACGCGGAGATTGCCAAGCAATACGGCGCAAAGGGTGAGATTGCCTGGGGCAACCAGATTCGCAGCTATGTTTTGCAGCCATATCAATTGGTGAAAGACCATCGCACCGATTGTCAGACCGGAAAAGTTGACGCGGTGCTCGACGGCGATATCGAGGAATTTATTGAAGCGTATCTGCATCATCGCGCTAAAGGTAAACCAAACGCAAGGGGACCAAAGTCACTCGTCTCGGCGAAGTTGCCGCCGACACCGCAAAAAGATGGTGACGCCGAGCCGTAGCAAGAAAGGTGGAAAAAAATGAAGAGGATAATTGAAGTTGAATTGAAGACCAGGTCGTCGGCATTGGCCGAATGCAAAACGCAGATGCTGGCTATAGGTCATTTCTCGGACGGCAAAAAACCTCTGCCGGAAATCATCGAACTGTGTAAAAAACTCGGCGGGGCTATCGAACAGGTCGTAAAACTCGGCGACTTCACAGGAAAAACCGGGACCAGCGCTCTAATATACGGTAATAATCGTATAGGCGCGCAACGCGTGCTTATCGTTGGATTAGGTGAGCAGAAAAAGGCGACCATCGACACCATCAGACAAGCGGCTGCATTGGCAGCTAATAAAGCGGTGTCAATGAAGGCGCGGACAATGGCAGTTGCGCTTCACCGGGCTTTCGGCGCGAAGTTCGAGCCGGGGCTTTTGGCGCAGGCGATGGCGGAAGGAATATATTACGGAAGTTTCCGTTACGATGAATATGTTACGTCCGATGAAGACGGCAGGACTGATTCGCTTGTTGTCGAAGTGGTTGAAGACAACGCGGCGAAAACGAAACGGCTTGAGGAGGGATTGCTGAAAGGGGCCATTATCGGTAAGGCCCAGAGTTACGCCAGGGCGCTTGCGAGCAGGCCCGGAAACGTGATAAATCCGCCATCGCTTGCGGCAGAGGCGAAAAAACTCGCAAGAGGCACAAAGGGGCTTAGCTGCGCGGTGCTTGATGAAAAACAATTGGCCAAATTGGGTATGGGAGGGATTCTGGCGGTTGGCAGCGGGTCAAAAACGCCGCCAAGGTTGATAGTCGTAAAATACGCCCCGAAAGGAAAAGCAAACAGATTGCCAACGGTCGCTCTTGTCGGCAAGGCGATAACGTTTGATTCGGGCGGGATAAGCATAAAGCCGGCACAAAATATGGAGCAGATGAAACTCGACAAGACCGGAGGTATCGCGGTGCTGGCTGTGGCAAAAGCGGCGGCGGAGTTGAAACTGCCCGTAAATCTTTACGCCATAGTGCCGTCGGCGGAGAATATGCCAAGCGGCACAAGCTACAGGCCCGGCGACATAGTAACCACATACAGCGGCAAGACGGTTGAGATTCAAAATACCGACGCTGAAGGCAGAATGATACTTTGCGACGCGTTACATTACGCCGTAAAGCAAAACTGCGACGTGATTATAGATATTGCCACGCTGACAGGCGCCTGTGTCGTTGCGCTGGGGACATTTATGGCGGGGCTGATGAGCAACGACGAGCAACTTGGCAAGGATATCGAAAAGGCGGCGAAAACCAGCGGCGAAAACGTCTGGCAACTGCCCTGCGGGGAAGAATACGCTGAGGAAATGAAAAGTAAAATAGCGGACCTGAAAAACAGCGGCGGCAGATGGGGCGGAGCGTGTACCGCGGCAGCATTTTTGAGGCAGTTTGTCGGCGACAAAAAATGGGCGCACTTGGACATCGCGGGCGTGGATTGCTTTGAAAAGCCGACGGCTTCGGTGTCGGAAGGCGCAAGCGCGTTCGGCGTTCGGCTGCTGACGACTTATCTTATGAATCTTGCCGGGAGCAAAACGAGAAAGTGATTTTGGCTGATTGATATGACAAAACAAAAAAAGAAAATAGACGAGGCAAGAATTGAAAAGGCGGTCAGGGAAATTCTTTCAGCGGTCGGCGAAGACCTTAACCGCGACGGTCTGAAAGATACGCCCGCCCGCGTGGCGAGGATGTATGGCGAGCTTCTGGCGGGTATGCACGATGACCCCAATACGCATATTAGCCGGGTTTTCAACGAGAACTACGACGAAATCGTGCTTTTGCGAGACATACCCTTTTACAGCATCTGCGAGCACCATTTGATGCCTTTTATCGGTTCTGCTCACGTCGCGTACCTGCCATCTGGCAAAATCCTCGGTGTGAGCAAGCTGGCGCGAATTGTGGATTGCTTTGCCCGTCGATTACAGACGCAGGAACGATTGACCTATCAGATAGCTGATTGTCTTATGAGCAATCTGAAACCGCTTGGTGTCGCGGTTGTGCTTGAGGCGGCGCATAGCTGTATGACGATTCGCGGGATAAAGAAGCCCGGCTCAGTGATGGTAACAAGCGCGGTTCGCGGGCTGTTCAGAAAAGACCCGAGAAGCAGAAACGAAATTATGAGCTTGATATACAGCCAAAACAAATAACAGACGATTGTAAAAATTTCTTTCAAAAGGCGTCAGCGAATTATGCACAAGCTGTGCCGGTACGTTCGATTTTCAATAAATCCTTTTTTGCCAGCCGATGAGGCGGGGTTCAATTCGTTTGCGTCGAAGCCGGCCGGCGAGGGGCTGTCTGTATTTCTTGAGCTGGGGGTCGAGCTGGCGGGCGAGGCGGACGCGGCAACCGGCCTGATTGTGAACGTCAGCGATATTGACCAGAAGGTTCGGGATTGCGCAGTTGGCGTTTTTGCGGAGAAGATAAAAGCCGACCATCAAGCGGCCCGGCATACGGGTTACGATGAGTTGGTTCGGCTTTTGAAAATTGTATGGGAAAAACTTGCAGGCAGGTTCGGCTCGGCGCGATTATCAAAACTGAGCTTGAAGTTAAGCCCTTTCAGAACGCTGGTAGTGGATGATAAGGATTGCGCGATGGTTTATTACAGTGAAAAATTCGAGTTTGCGGCGGCCCATAAGCTGTGGAACGAAAAATTCAGCGAGAAACGGAATATCGAGGTTTTTGGCAAATGCGCCAATCCCGCCGGCCACGGGCATAACTACATTGTCGAGGTGACAGTAAAATGGCCTTCAGGCCAGGCGATGCGGACAGGAGAATTTGAAAAAGTTGTGAACCAAGAGCTGATAAAGGTCGTGGACCACAAAAATCTCAACGAGGATTTGCCTGAGTTTCAGCGGACAACCCCCACTGTTGAGAATATAGCCGTATTCGCATGGAACAAACTTTTCGGCAGGTTCGGCAAGACAACAGTATTACACTGCGTTACCGTCTGGGAGACAGACAAGACATACAGCTCGTATTACGGATAGCGGTTTTCTGCCGCAACATAGTGCCAGGCCGACTATTTGAATGGGGCAAAGCGTGACGAGAAAGCCGGATTTCGAAAATCTGCTGAAGGTATTGCGGCGGGAGAAGCTGGGCAGGCCGACGCTGTTTGAGTTTTTCCTCAACGGGCCGTTTTATGAGAAACTCGCTGGTCAGCCGCTGGGTGTGGAGGGCAAGGACTGGAAATGGGGGACGTTCAATCCAATAGTAACGGAGGCGTTCAGGGTGGCCGGCTATGATTATGTTACCGTTCTGGGGTCGTCAATGAAATTCGAGACGCCCGATGTCGAGCGCAAGGCAACGATTTCGCTGAACGCGGGCAGCGTAATCACCGACAGGCGAAGCTTTGAGTCATACAAATGGCCTGACCCCGATGCGTTTGATTATTCCAGTTTGGAATTGGCGAAGGATTCACTGCCTGCCGGAATGAAACTGATAGTTTATGGCCCGTGCGGTGTCCTGGAGAACGTGATTTCACTCGTCGGGTTTGAACGGCTGTGTATGCTGCTGTCCGACGACGCGGATTTGGCGAAGGACATATTTGACGCGGTGGGCAGCCGGCTGGTTAGGTATTACGAAATATGCGCCGCATTCGATACTGTGGGCGCTTTGATAGTAAACGATGACTGGGGGTTCAAGACGGCGACGATGTTCTCGCCCGCGGATTTGAGGCGGTATGTGTTTGGATGGACCAAAAAAATAGTTGAAGTCATCCACAAAGCGGGAAAACCAGCGATTCTTCATTCTTGCGGCGATCTTGACAGGGTTATGGACGACATCATCGACGATATGAAATTCGACGCCAAGCACTCTTTTGAAGACGTTATTATTCCCGTTGAACAGGCATACAAGAAATGGGGCGGCAGAATCGCGATATTGGGCGGCATAGATATAGATTTTATGTGCAGGTCAACGCCTAAGCAGATAAGGCAACGGTGCGAAGCAATGCTGGCGAAGGCCGCAACAAGGGGTGGATATGCCCTGGGCACAGGCAACAGCGTCCCAGAATATGTCCCATTTGACAACTATATCGCGATGATTGACTGCGTCAGGACAAAAGACCCAGCCAAATAGGATAGCGGTGAACTTGGGGCATGATTTTTGCGTATAGTTCGGGTCTTATAATGTAGGGTTTTTGGCTATGGAGGAGCTAAAGCTATCTTCTTGATACGCCGATACTTATGTTATGAATTGAGGGGGCAGTTTTGCTTCTTGGCCGAAGTATCGCCGGTTGCTATAACTGCCCGTTTATCAGAATTTTGAGGGTTTAGTATATTGAGTCCCTCGCAGGGATGCGATGGGTGTCTTTTTGCGCCCGCCATCTGGCCCAGCCTCGCTGAGGCCCGCTTCGCCCGCGAAGTGAAGCGAGCGAGTCGAGGCGGACACCCGACGGGGACGGAGTCTGGACGGAGTTCCTCGGTTTACTGTTTTTTGCCTGTTTTGAGAGAGGATTAATGAAGGCGTTGGTTACGGGTGGAGCCGGTTTTATAGGTTCCCATTTGGCGCAACGATTGGTCGCAGACGGCAACGAAGTGATTGTCGTCGATAACCTCAGCACGGGCAGTTTGACGAATATCGCGGCCCTTGTTGGTAAACCGGGATTTGAATTTGTAAAAGGGGATATTCGCGACTCAGCGGTAATCGAGTCGGCTGTAATGAAGTGCGACAAGATATTCCACTTGGCGGCAGCGGTCGGCGTCCAGTTGATAGCTGACAGTCCCGTGCATACCATTGAGACGAACATTGCCGGGACACAGGTCGTTCTTGAATCCGCGAATAAATACAATCGCCCGATTTTCATCGCCTCAAGCAGCGAGGTTTACGGCAAGAGCGAGTCGGTGCCGTTCCGCGAGAATGACGACATAGTTCTGGGTAGCACGAGTATGCCTCGATGGGCTTACGCGTGCAGCAAGGCGGTAGATGAGTTTCTGGGATTCGCGTTTCATCAGCAATACGGACTTGATGTGGTGATAGGGAGGTTTTTCAATACGATAGGCCCCAGGCAGACGGGCAGGTACGGGATGGTTGTGCCGAGGTTTATCGAGTCGGCCCTCAAAAACGAACCCATACGCATATACGGCACCGGCAAACAAAGCCGGTGCTTTTGTTATGTCGGGGACATCGTGGACGCGGTCATTCGGCTGATGGATTGCAGTGAGGCGATGGGCGAGGTGTTCAATATTGGCTCGGATGAGGAGATTACCATTGAGGTCCTTGCCGACAAGATAATTGAAATAACAGGCAGCAAAAGCAAAAAGGAATTCGTCCCATACGAAATTGCTTATGGCAGACCGATTGAGGATATGATGCGCCGCGTGCCCTGCCTTGAACGCATTAAAAAAGAAATCGACTGGCAGCCCAAAACAGGTCTTAAAGAGACTCTGTCGAAGGTTATAAATGATTTCAGAAAGCAAACGGATTGAGCGGGAAATAACGAGTTTGAACGGGGAAAATCCGTTTTAAGCGGGAATACGAGGATATGATAAAGATTATTTGTGTATGCGGCGGAGTCCCGGGAGAGAGCGTCGAGGCGAATGAAGAATGCAAAAAACGGTCGCCACTGACCTATCTATCCCAACACAAACGTGCGACTCGATATAAATGCCGGTATAAGAGACGGTCATGAAGGGTCAGTGCCGGTAAGTCATTCGTTGGAGGCATTTAATGCTCTTGTGGATTCAAAAGACAGGATAAGCGAGGCAGACATCACTTATATTGTCAAAAATGCCACGCTTCCGTCCCATTTGCAGATGACCATCAACGATCCTGCATATGGCTCCAAACACGTGATATTTCGAAAGCAATCCGGAAAGACCAGAATTACACTTTTTGATGGTGGCCACGAAATCATCTATGAAGCCGCCATAGACTGGCTTAGACCGCAGAGTAGGTCAAAAGGAGTTCTATAAAAGAGCGGTTTCAACAATTGGACTCACTTCGCGGCCTTGCTGCATTATCGGTTGTATTCAACCATTTTCTAAATTTGCTTCCGTCGATAGCGGAAAAACCTAAAGAAATGTGGTTAATGAAGTATACACCCCTTCATATTTTTTGGGCTGGTCATGAAGCAGTCATATTTTTCTTTATTTTAAGTGGGTTTGTATTGTCGTTACAGTTTTTCAATAAAAAAGTAGATTATAGAAGTTTTTTTGTTAAACGTGTATGCAGAATTTATCTTCCGTATATCACTTGTGTAATTATTGCAATAATTGCCTCTCAGATATTCTATACGGGATACAAACAAGGCCTTAGTGCATGGTTCAACAGTGTCTGGACAGTAAAACCCTCTTGGGGACTTGTGGCACAACATTTTTTGCTTATAACGTATTTTGATAATAAAGCCTTTGATCCAGTGTTGTGGTCACTTGTGCATGAAATGCGTATTTCGATCATGTTCCCATTGATAATGCTGTGTATCTTGAAATTCAATTGGAAAATTAATATTGGATTTGCAGTTCTGGCAACTGGGATATGTATGGTGCTAACTTTTATCGGAAATCGGTTGCAATATTATACTGATTATTTTGTAACAATACACTATATTGCGATGTTTATTTTTGGAGCGCTTTTGGCCAAGCATCGTAAAGAAATACTGGCATGGTACACTAGTAAGTCAAAGCCGCTTAAAATTGGACTTATCTTAACAGGTGTGCCACTTTATCTTTTTCCTTGGCTTCTTAAGATAGTATTGACGACTAAACTCTGGTTTGTGGAAGAGTGGGTCATTTCACTCGGTGTTGCTATTTTTATTATAAGCGCACTTGGCTCACAGAAGGTTTCGCTATTTTTGTTATCACGTTCAGTGCATTTTTTGGGACAGATCTCATATAGTATGTATTTGCTTCATGCAGTAATTCTCATTTCAGTAACACAAATTCTTTATAAAAGTGTCGGTTTATTGCCAATATGGCCGATAGCGATGGTTAGTACGCTTTTCTTTTCATGGTTGTCGTATAAGTATATTGAAATTCCTTCCATAAATATTGGGAAGTTATTGGCGGATAGGATGCTCAAGGTAAAACAAGATTGATTAATTATAGGATGAAGTCATCAGTATAAAATTCAATGACTTCTGATTAAATCTGATAGCTGATTATGTGCTAAAGAAAAAATGAGAAAATTTATACTATTTTTACTATTTGTTGTTTCCCCTGTTCTTGGCAATGCTAAGGCTGATACGAACCTTGCTTTACACAAAACTTATACACTCAGACCTAATCCTAATTATCCGTTATGCACGGATGAACTTGATTCAAATCAACTTACCGATGGGGAAAAATATGGCAGCGCATGGGGCAATAAATCAACGGTCGGCTGGCAGTATGGCGAAAACCCGCCAGAGATTACTATCGATCTCGAAAAGATATGCGCATTAGATGAAGTGCGGATATACACCATAGGTGGCGGCAGAGCGGGAGTGCATTATCCCGACTCTATTATCGTGATGGCCAGCAGTGACAACAGGAATTATAAACTTGCCGGATTTGCCGATCTCCGCGATAAGCTTAAAAAATCCCTCAAAAGCGAAGACAAAGAGCCTCTTACCGTATCTATCAAAACAACCAATGCCTATGGGCGATACGTGAAGGTGGTGATCCAATCTTCAACGACGTTTGTGTTCATTGATGAAATAGAAGTTTTCGGTCGTTCATCAAAAGAGACGGCAGGCAGGCAAATGGGCGATACGGCCTTGACCATAAAAGATTCCCTTATGCTGGTCGATAATCTATTGGAACTAAAGCAGTCTATCACCTCCGCCAAAGAAAGCATTTCAAGGCTGAATATAGACCCGAATGCAAAACTGCTATTGATCGGCAAGCTCCAGAAAGCGGCGAATGATGTCAGTGAGTGTGAACAACAAGAACTTTCAAGAGCATCTTTTGCAACCCAAAAAGCCGCGATTGCAAAAATAAAGGCCGAAATATACAAGGCGTATTACAAAAGCGATTTTATCGTATCTGCGGCAAATCCTATGAAGCCGCTGCTGTCAAGCGATACGATACTTGAGCCAGCCAAAACTTCAATCGAACTATCGGCATGGCAGGGCGAGTATGAGTCGGCGGCGGTCAATATAATAAACTGCTCGGAAAATAAAATAAGCGCTCGGGCAGCCATTGAAGCAGTAAAATTGAATGGGACAGTGGCGAGTGAGGCCGAAAAATGTTTTACGCTTAGAAGAGCGGTGTATGTTAAAGCCAAACAGGTTGGCGGTACCGCGGATGCACTGGTGCTTCAGGGTAATAACGAATTTACAATAGAGCCGGGAGAAACAAGTCAGTTATGGTTTACTTACTTTAACCCTACCCTTAAAGCCGGTAAATACAATTCCAACCTTGCCATCACAGCTATGACCAACGATGGCAACAGCCTGCCCACACAAAACATTAATATCAATTTAACAGTGGAACCGATAGTATTTGATCAAAATATCGCCCTAAATACCTATAACTGGGCATATCCGACAATCTGCAGTGTAACTGAAAAATATTTATCAGAAACGGCATTTGATCTCCAGAGCCACCGTACCAATGTCATGGTAATACCCTCAAACCTGCTGTCGTTCTCTAAACACGGCAGCGATGGCTTTCCCGAACTGAACAACTACTTTAATAATTTTGGTTTTGCACGAACATATCTTTTCTTTCTTGCATTCAATAATACTTCTGTGCGGGATATGTTCGGCAGCTTTATGTCAATTGAATGGCAAACCAATTTTACACAGTGGCTAAAAAACCTTACGGCTTACCTTAAGAACAGGGGCATCGACTATGCAGGTTTTGCTATATATCCTTATGACGAGACACTTGGCGATGATTTTCTAAAGGTTGCCAAATTAATCAAAGCCATCGATCCTAAAATCCGTATTTTTGCAAACAATATGGGCAGCGGAACGGCAGAATTAAACTCATTTAAGAACCTTATAGATATCTGGTGCCCGGCGGTGGAGACATGTCAGGAACATCCCGACTGGCTAAAATACCTACAGAAATTCGGCAAGCCCATTTGGACATATAGCGGACTCGCACCAGCCAAAGCGATCAGTCCAAGCGAATTTTATAGAATGCTGCCGTGGCTTGCATTTAAACGTAAACAAGCAGGTGCCGGTTTCTGGGTCTATACCGACCAGGGCCAGACTAATCCGTGGGATGAATTGATGAAACCCATGGGGTATTATGGTGTAATATATTCATCCACAGGTTCGCCCGTACCCACTAGTGGCGAAAATATTATTCCATCTCGCAGGTGGGAAGCATGGCGTGAAGGGGTGGAAGATTACCAATATCTTTATGAAGCTCAAGTTAGAATTAACCGCCTTAAGACATCCGATACCAAGAGAGCCAGCGAGATGCAAAAAACCCTTGATAATCAAATAAATAATGTTTTGAGTAATCCCCAAGATACTGCCCGCGTATATTGTGCCAGAGCAACTATCACCGCTATGCTAAGATAACGTTGCTGGCGTGAGATTCATAGAAATAAGATTATGTGATATTTGCTTTCTGGCAAAATCTATGATAATTATAGCAAATCAAATTTAAGTTGATTCAAGGACCATTGTACAATGGACAACGTATTTTCAAGTTTGAAACGAGTGACTCTGTGGGGTCTGTATCACTATTTTGCCCGCCACCTCCCAATCAGTTACATGCCGGGGGGTAAAGTGGGAAAATGGGTACGATATTCAATTTGCAAGCACCTTTTTGCGGAATGTGGTCTCGGTGTAAATGTTGAAAAAGGCGCCTCTTTTGGGACCGGTAAGCACATACGAATTGGTGAGAAAAGCGGCATCGGTGTAAATTGCTGGATTAATGGGCAGGTCACAATTGGTAGATATGTAATGATGGGGCCAGAGGTTATTATTCTTTGTCATAACCATAATTTTTCCGATATATCCAGGCCTATGCAAGAACAGGGCGGAACCACCAAGCCGGTAGTGATTGGCGACGATGTCTTGATAGGAACCAGAGCAATCATTCTGCCCGGCGTCAAGATCGGCAGCGGCACCATCATCGGGGCTGGAGCAGTAGTGACTAAAGACGTTCCAGATTACGCCATCGTTGGCGGATGTCCGGCCAAGATCCTCAAATATCGAAACGAGCAAAGTGTGGGCAATTCCGCTTTGAAAGAGAGTCCGCCAGATGTGCAGTCTGCGCAGGTCGGAGCAGCGGAAAAATTAAAAGAAAGACTTAGGCATCCTCATTGAGCATTAGAGAACAATCTATATTTCTTACCATCGGCAATGTTTTTACGCAGGGCGCACTGATGGTTCAAAGTATTATCCTGGCACGGATACTGACCAGCGCTGATTTTGGCAGCTTTCGACAGATACTGCTGATCACAGCCTTAAGTTATGCGTTCTGGTATCTCAGCCTCCCAGAGAGCAGCTCTTATTTTCTGGCACGGCTGTCACCCGACGATAGAAAGAAGTTTGCATTCCAGACTACGATTTCTTTGATCATTTTAGGCATTCTGGCAAGCGCTAGTATAGTAATTTTGCGTACCAGTATCGCAAAGCTATTCGACAATGCTGAGCTGGCCGACCAGTTATGGCCAGCAGCGTTTATCCCGATTGGAATGATGCTTTCGGTATTTTTGACAATTTCACTGGTAAGCGTCGGCAGGGCGAAACTGAGCAGTCTTATATCCGTAATTAATGCCTTAATCACAGTCATATCGATATGTCTGCCATTGTATCTAGGAGTGAACCTGCAACAGGCGCTCAGGTGGTACTCCGCGGCGTTTGTGGGCATGGGGATAATTGCCTTTTTTCTGCTTTGGATACACATCGGGTTTAAGCCAAATCTTGATAGAAAGCTGCTCGGAGACACTTTAAATTTCTCATTGCCATACTGGCTTGGTTATTTCATTTTTTTCGCCTACAGCCAAGGACATCGGTTTCTCGTATCCTGCTTCTTTTCGCCGAATGATTTCGCAATGTTTTCGGTCGGCGCAACGGAACTGCCGATCATGGGACAATTGTCTATATTCATCTCATTGGTGCTGGTGCCCGTATGCGCCAAAGAGTGGCAGGCAGGCAATTACGGCGAAATTTCGCGGCTTTTGCAGCGATCTGCCCAGAAAATCTCCTTGGTAGTTCTTCCTGTCTTTATGATAATTATATTCTCCCCCAAACAAATATTGACACTGCTGTTCGGTTCGCGCTATGGTGGCGCTTGGCCGATTTTTGTTGTAACATCTTGCCTAATGTTGCTTAAAATCTGCGAAATACAGTCTCTTTTCAAAATCATTGGCAAGACCAGACCTATTATACTGCTAAGCTTAGTGGCCCTCATTGTTGGAATTGCAAGCGGGTGGGCGCTAATGTATCCCTTTGGAATTGTCGGGCCCGCAGTAGGCGTGCTCCTTGGCAGAATTGTACAAATATACCTAAGCATCCTTTACCTCAAAAAAGATCTCCCGATAACGGTGGGTACCCTGTTTGCGTTATCGACATCCTGGAAAGTCGCCCTGGTTGCTTTCATTTCGTGCGTGATCGGCAAATTGTTGACATTTCCCATTAATAGTATATCGGTCTATCTGGCAGTTAACGTCTGTATTACAGGAGCAGTGTTTTGCTTCATTGCCATGAAATTCGAATTGATTGATGTGGAAGATAAAATCCTCGTTAAACGGTGGATCACCCTGAAACCATTTTACGAAAGCAGAGCCAAATGACAATCTCTATGGAGCCAGATATCGAAGTTTTTTCTGAGCCTGCGACTGACAATGTCAGTTACGGCCGCACCAAACGATGCGTGTTAGTTGCGCTGGCGGTTGCGCTGCTGGCAGGATTGATATATGCCGCAACGCAAAATGTTATGGTGGCAGGTGCAATGCTACTTACTGCAGTGGTGCCGCTAAGCTTGTTTCATCCACCCTTTGGGCTCTGCGTCATGTATTTTCTTCTGCCCGTGGAAAGCGCGATAACGCTGAGCCCCTACTTCACCATCAGCAAAGCGATGGGGATTATAGTCTTTTTGAGTTTTCTTCTTCATTTTGCACGTGGAAGATCCGGGTTCCCATCAGCCATGAAGGCGATGCTTGTATTCATGATGTGGGCATTGCTAAGCCTTCTGTGGGCTGAATCCACTCTTGTCGGAGCAATAATGGCAATCCCTCTGGTTTTGAATATTGGTTTGACGGTGATCCTGTTGAGCTTTATTCATGATCGAAAAGACTTCAATCTCCTCATGGGTAGCCTTTTTCTTGGTGCATGTGTGGCAACAGCCCTCATTGTTGTAGGCAGGGTCTCCTATGCAGCCGGAGTAAAAAGGGTCATTTTAAGTGAAGAAACCAGTCCAGTTATCTTGGCGGACGATTTATGTCTTGGTCTTCTAGCCGGCGTCTACCTGATGCTCCAGAAAGGCTTTTTCAAGAAGATTATAATAGTGGGGGCATTACCTTTGATTCTCCTTGCGATATTCAAGACTCAAAGTCGCACGGCCCTCGGCACCGCAATCATCGCCCCGACGGTAGCATTTATCTTGTCCGCAAAAGGCAAAAAGAGGATTACCTACACACTCATTGCAGTAGGTTTTGTTACTATGTGCGCCATCAGCCTCAAAATAGCGTTCGAAAACGATATGCTGTCTTCCGCAGCAATGGCTCGACTCAGAAATACGAGCTTTGATATCGAAAAAAGCGGCAGAACTGATGTATGGCGTTTTAGTGCAAGATTATTAATGGAGCGGCCTCTAAACGGATGGGGCTGGGGGAATTTTCCGGTCAAGTCACCTGGAAGCATAGGGTTGGCTCATAACAATATCTTCAACCTTGCTGCCGAACTGGGTATTATAGGGATTATACTTGCTGCGATACTTTATTTCTTATTAATTAAGAGCACATTCCAACTCCGTCTGGTACCGCTACGGTGGATAGGGATAACGATGCTCCTGTATAACCTTATAATAGGCATGACAGCCACAACCTATATGCAAAAAGACTTCTGGTATTCTTTGGCCTTTGCGATGGTATTATGCAACATTGATGAAACGTCTCAGGATGAAAGCCTGCTGGAGCCTGATAACGAATACTATACACATCAACCCGGAATAACGTCTGCTGGAGAATAGGAAAGAGAATTATGCGCATTCTTGTGATATCGCATCTGTTTCCGACTAACAGCAATCGGCATTTTGGCATCTTTTCGGCTCGCCAGTTCATGACTATGCGGGATCAGGGAGCAGAAGTAATAGTTTTCGTTCCGATGGTTTGGATACCAACACCGCTGACGTGGCTGCGCAAGGCCTGGCGGCGGCGTTTTGCTGAACGAGCTCTGGTCAAATATGATGGGATCGAAACGCACCAAGTGCCATACGTTCGGCTAACACGAGGCTTCTGGTCATGCCGATGGGAGGGCCTAAGTGTATATCTCGCAATGAAAAAACAGGTTCTTGCAATGCACCGAAAAAAGCCGTTTGATGCCATCTATGGCAAATGCTTTTTTCCAGGGGCAGATACCGCCGTGCGACTTTCGAAACTGCTTCATATTCCTGCGATAGGCGAAGGTATAGGTAGTGACGTGCATGTGGCGCCTAATTACAGTAAGACAATGTATAATCACTTTGTTAAGGTGGCCAATGCTCTTGACGGGGCGGTTGCTGATGGCAAAAGCGTTGCTGATAAAATCAGTGCTGTCAGCGGCAAGACCGTCCCAACAGTGCATGGGCTGGTTAATCTCGATATTTTCGCACCGGCCGAAGACAAGATGGCTGTCCGTCAGATACTTAATTTGCCGCGATCGGGCTACATTATACTCTTTGTCGGCGGGCTGAAGGATACAAAAGGCGTCTACGAAATGCTTGACGCTTTTTGCCGCGTTCGGCTGACCATACCCCCCTCGATACTGAAAATTTGCGGCACAGGGCAGGAGTACGCATCTCTCAAGGCGATAATCACTGAGCGGAGGCTTGAAACATGTGTAACGCTTGTGGGGGCAGTCGAAGCAGATGAAGTTGCAAAATGGATGCAGGCAAGCGATGTTCTCATTCTCCCCTCTTATTCTGAAGGAATGCCAAACGTTGTTATGGAGGCGATGGCCTGCGGGTTACCAGTCATTTCTACTCGTGTCGGCGGCTTGCCGGAGGCTGTTGGTTCCTGTAAAGGTGCAATATTAATAGAGCCTAAAAATGTGGAACAGTTGGAAGAGGCCATGGTGCGTATTGCCAAAGACCCTGATCTGCAAATCCGGATGAGCATTGCGGCTAGGCAGAAGGCCGTTGCGGAGTTTGGTGCCATACCTAACACACAAAAAATTATAGATTTTGTAGGCTCTGTAATCAGCAATTACAAGCAGTAACCCATGATGAAAAAATCCTGATTATATTTATTGAAAGACGGTGTCGATGGATTCTGTCATGAAAAAAAGAAAGCCTAAGATAATTCATTTTATCTGGTGGATTCCGCATTATAGGGTTCCGATATTCAGACGGCTTTCACAAAACACTAATTTTAATTTTGAAGTTTGTGCAGGTGATAATACTAATATCGGCGGCGGGGCAAAGATCGCATCTGCGAGCGAAATCGGAAAAATTGAAGGTGTCAACTGGCGGCGGCTCGAATCACGCCGCATCAAAGGCCCTCTCTTCAAGGACTTTGAATGGCAGCCCGAAGCTGTCAAAATTGCATTGAAGGAAGATATTGATGTGGTGATAAGCTTCGGATACCAGTCCTTGAGCAATCTGCTGGTCCGAATTATCTGCTTCTTCAGACGAATACCTGTTATCGAGTGGACTCAGGGTGTCAAACGCTCCGAATGCGGTCTTAGATGGCTAGTACGCAAGTTCTACTACAAATGGGCAACCGCTTTTCTGCTTTACGGTGAATTTGCGAGAGATTTTTTCGTCAGTCGTGGATTTAAGAAAGAACAAATTTTTGTGGTGCATAATTCGCTTGATCATGATCGGCAGGTGGCCGTCCGCGAAAGAATCGGCCCCGACCAAATCGAGCAGTGCCGAAGAGATTTTGGAATCATCAGCCCTGATCATAGGCTGATTTTTAACTCTAGCCGACTTGAAAAGGGGAAACAACTGCACCTCCTTATCGAGGCGGTAGCGTTACTTAAGCAGCGAGGATGCTATGTACAATGTATCCTGATCGGTGACGGCCGCGAAGAAGATTCGCTCAAGCGATTGGCTCAGGAATGCGGAGTGGCCGATCAAGTCGTATTTTATGGAGCCTGCTACGATGAGGGAAAACTCGGATTGATTATCACATCAAGCGATTTGTGTGTGGTTCCTGGCGAGGTAGGCCTTGTTGCGATGCACAGCCTTGTTTATGGAACCCCATTGCTGACCTGTGAGAATACACGTGGTATGCACGGCCCTGAAATTGAGACAATAAAGGAAGGCCAGACCGGCGGATACTTCAAAGATGGCGATTTCGCAAGCCTCGCGGAAAAAATGGAAGCAATGCTATATTCTATACCATGCAAGAAAAGGATGTCTGATGCCTGTAAGCAGATTATTGACACCCAATACACTCCTGAATATCAGGAGCGAATAATAATGGAGGCGACTAACTACTGCCTGCCTCCAGAAAAACGGATTCCTATTCCCGATTAGAATTATATTTTTGTAAGTCGAGCCGGTTTTTAGTCGAAAAATATATAATAATGACAGATAAACCATCAAGTTCCGTCAGATTTATATTGTGGCTGAAGTGGCAGAAACGGCTACTCATTCTGCTTATGGGAATACTGCGCGGTTACCGATTCAAATCGGTGGGAAGATATTTTACCGTATCCGATACGACCTCGGTTTTTAAAAAGAATGCGATCAGCGCCGGCAACTACGTTTTTATCGGCAGCCAAGCCTACATAATGGCAAATGTACAAATCGGCAATTTTGTGATGATCGCATCACAGGTATCGATCGTGGGTGGCGACCATCGCTTTGACGTGGTTGGTGTACCGGCACGATTTACCGGCCGTGCAGGAATGGATGAACTGCTTACGATA
>Ga0116116_1001211_pt1 | contig 20441 bp, 13 predicted proteins | sample June2015DPH_10_1_FD_89722 | JGI IMG/M metagenome (GOLD analysis project Ga0116116, IMG submission 89722) | Peatland microbial communities from SPRUCE experiment site at the Marcell Experimental Forest, Minnesota, USA - June2015DPH_10_150 | ecosystem: Environmental > Terrestrial > Soil > Wetlands... | reverse complement strand
TTCTCCTTGAGGTAAGTTTTCAGTCTTCGTAAACCGAAATCCTACCACCGGAGTCCCGGAGCACCCATTGCCTCTACTGCTGCAATTCGGTGCAAACTGTCCGCTGATCTCCAACTAAGTTCATTTAAGTAAAGAAAGAGTGGGGAGGAGTTGAGAGTTAAAAGTTGAACGTTGTAAGGCGAGGAGGAAGAAGATAACACAGAGGCGCCGAGGACGCAGAGGTTCGCAGAAAAGAGGAACCCAAGACCCACCCTCAAAAAGCGAGGGTGAGGCACCCACACCCGACTGCGGGAGAGGATTCAGCATTTGTGGGTGGGCGCTCAAGCGCAAAAAGCGGCGGCGAGCCGCCGCACTCCAAAATTGACGCGTCGGGCACGCGCCACGTCCAACCATTCCGATCCGGTCGAAACTCCTCCACATATTCGGGTTCACCGATCAAATCCAATTCGGCGCTTGCTCCCGTAACCACTACTATCTCACCCCAGGATTCCAGGCGAAGTTCAACATCTCCCGTGTAATTGAGCGGAATGGGTATCTCATTACTCAGAAGCAATACCCCAAGCTTTAGAGGGCCATCCAACAAATCGCGCGGGAATTCGGAAAATGAACCTTTTATGACCCCTTGCCGAATCCGAAGGAGGGCTTTCTGCACTCACCAGGTTCCGGCGTCTGTACCCGGTTTTCCAGCGGATTAATGAATGTAGACGGAGGAGAAATGGAGAACCGCCTCTCCATTGAGAATGGAAATGCTATCAAGAGTTGAATCGTGGATCTCGATTGCTCGATTTGGCATCGTCAATGTCACTTTGCTTGCGGTCAAGCGTTAAAGTCAAGATTGGGCTGTGTAATTTGAGGGTTGCCGGGGCGAGTGTTTTATTGCGGAAGTGTGGAGGCGTGTGATACGGTGCGGGCAGAGTGGTGCAGGGGGGAGTGTCGCCGCTCAAGAAAACAGGTCAGGTACGGCCCTTGTCAGCTGAAGTTCTGCCAATTAGCGCGGAGCATCCCGACCCGAGGATGATCCGCTACGCCGCGGGATGGTTGAACCGTGGCGCCGTGATTGCTATTCCCACTGACACATTGTATGCGCTGGCAGCGGATCCCGTGAATTTGGCGGCGATTGACGAGATATTTCGCGTGAAAGGGCGGCCGGAAACGCGGGCTCTGCCCATTTTAATCAGTTCGTTGGAGCACGCGGCGATCCTGGCGAAGGAGTTGCCGGACAACTTTTTCAAGCTGGCGAAAGCGTGCTGGCCTGGGCCGCTGACGATTGTGGTGGACGCCTCAAACCGGTTGCCGCTGAAGGTGACGGCAAATACAAGGCGGGTGGCGCTGCGCTGGCCGAAGAATGAGATTGTGACGCGGCTGATTCAGGAGTTGGGCGTGCCGTTGACGGGAACGAGCGCGAATCTTTCAGGGTCGCCAACCTGCGCGAGTGGGGATGAGGTGTTTCGGCAATTGGGTGATCGGATTCCGTTGATTCTGGATTCGGGGGAGACGCAAGGGATCATGCCGAGCACGATTGTGGAGTTGCGCGGAGAGCAGTGGTGCATCGGGAGAGAAGGCGCGCTGCCGAGCGATGATATTCGGGATGCGCTGGATGGGGATGAGGGAGTGGTGGCGTAGAAGAGAGAGTTATCAGCAATCAGATATCAGCGATCAGGCGACAACAGTAGAGATAAGGCAGAGGCGCTTAGAACGCAGAGGTTCCCGGAAAAGAAAGGGCAGGAAAGCAGATTCATCGCACAAAAGGCGTGCGATGGAAAAGAGTGCCTCGCTTCACTCAGAATGATAACGGCGATTTCGGAACGGCAACCACGATTTCGGAAAGACGACGACACATGGTGATTGTGCGAGATCAGGGGCCGGAGAGGAATTGGTAGTCCCCGGTGGGGGAAAGCGGGAGATCGCCTAGGCGTTTGGCGTGGACGGAGACAACGTCGGGGTACCAGAGAGGGATGTAGGGAAGGTCTTCAGCGGCTAATTGTTGGGCTTGCTGGCAGAGTTGTTTGCGTTTTTCGCGATCCATCTCGGTACGGATCTGATCGGTGAGCACATCCATGCGGGCGCTGCGATAACGGCCGCGGTTGGGTCCATCGGGCGGAATGCGTTTGGAACTGAAGACCAGTTCAAAGACATCGGGGTCGTTGTTGGCACCTACCCAGCGTAAATAAGAAATCTGAAAACTGCCCTTGGCGAGATCGGCGAAGAGCGTGGCGATCTCGAGCGGGCGGACTTCCAGCGAAATACCTACCTTTTTCCACTGGTCCTGAAGAGCGGCGCCGATTAAGCGCGCCTGCTCCACGGTGGAGATTTTCAGCGTGACATGCAGGCGGGTGCCGTCGGCCTTGCGGGGGAAACCCGCGGCGTCGAGGAGTTTTTCGGCTTGCGCGGGGTCGTAATTGTAGTTGCGCGTGGTGGCGTCGTAGGCCCAATGATTGGGAGGGAGAAGGCTGTTGGCTTTGCGGGCTTCATCGTGGAGAAGGAATTTGATGAGGGAATCGCGGTCGGTGGCGAAGGCGAGGGCTTGGCGGACTTCGCGCTTGGAGAGGATGGGGTCTTCCATGTTGATGCCGAGATAGTCAAAGTTGGTGCCGGGGCGCTGGGAGACGAGGAGGTCGGGCTGGCGGGCGAGTACGGGAATCATGTCCGGAGAGAGAGAGCTGAGTTCGAGATCGGCGCTGCCCTTGCGGAGTTCGAGGGCGCGAACGATGGTGTCGGGAACGATGCGAAAGATGAGTTTGTGGAGCTTGGGAGCGCCGCTGAAACAGCCGGGATTGCTTTCAAGGATTACGGCGTCGTCCTGGGACTGGCTGACGAAACGGAAGGGGCCGCTGCCGATGGGATGCCGGGAGAAATCGGCGGGAGCATCGGCGGGAATGATGCCCACGGCGGAACGCTCGAGGTTCCAGAGGAAGGAAGCGGAGGATTCGTTGAGATGGAAGATGACGGTTTGCGGATCGGGGGCTTCGATCGCGTTGATCATGCGGAAGGCGCCGCGTTTGGGGGAACGGTTGGCGGGGTTGCGCATGAAGTCGATGGTGGATTTGACGTCGGAGGAGGTGACGGGGCGGCCATCGTGGAAGAGGACGCCTTTGCGGAGATGGAAGATGTAGGTGAGAGGAGTGGGCGTGTCCCAGGATTCGGCCAGGTCGGGGTGGAGATCCATTTCGGCATCGCGCTCGACGAGGCCGTCGAAAAGAAGAGCAGAAAGGCGCTGGGATTGCACGTCGGACCCGAAGCGGGGGTCAAGGTTGGCGGGATTGGATTCGATGACGAAAGTCAGGGTGGAGGGATCCGGTGGTGGGTGGGAGCAGGAGGCGAGGAGGAGAACGGAGAAGAGAAGAGGGACGGTAACACAGAGTTCACAGAGATAGGAACACAGAGGACACAGAGAACGGCGGAGAGAAGAGAAGAGATTACCGGGGCGGGGCATAGGAGATTTTACCAAGGATGGCCGGGCGGGTGGCGCCGGTGGCGTTGGGGAGATTGCCGGGGCGAAGCTGCCAGTTTTCGTAGGCGAGGAGGGCGAAGGCGTAAGCTTCTTTGGCGTCTTCGGGGATGCCGAGCTGGGAGGAGGGGAACACTTCGATGGGGGCGAGGGCTGCGGCGAGTTGCGCCATGACGAGCGGATTATGGGCGCCACCGCCGGAGACGATGAGTTGGTGAATGTCGACTGTGGGGAGAACGAAGCGGTGGAGAGCGTCCACGACGGAAAGCGCGGTGAAGAAGGTGATGGTGCGAAGAAGATCGTTGGGATGAGCGCGATGTTTTTTGGACAGGCGAAGGAGTTTTTCGAGATAGGGGGTGCCGTAGTATTCGCGGCCGGTGGATTTTGGTGGGGGTTGGCGCAGGTAGGGATCGCGCAGGAGTTCGTTGAGAAGCGCGGGAACGGCGCGGCCTTTGCTGGCGAGGCGGGCGTTTTTGTCGAAATGGTGGCGGCCATGGGTGAAGTGCGTCACTAGGGCGTCGATGAGCATGTTGGCGGGGCCGGTGTCAAAGGCGAAGACTTGGGCGGGCTTGGCGTCGGCAGGGATGACGGTGATGTTGGCGATGCCGCCGAGATTGAGGGAGACACGGCCAAGTCTGGCGTGGCGGTAGAGGAGATAGTCGGCGAAGGGAACGAGAGGAGCGCCGTGGCCGCCTACGGCGATGTCCGCAGGACGAAAGTCGGCGACGGTGGTGATGCCGGTGCGCGCCGCAATGATGGCGGGTTCGCCGATTTGCAGTGTGGAGGCGGTGCGATGGCCGAGGAAGGGGACGGGGCGGCCTTGGTGGAAGATGGTTTGGCCGTGGCTGCCGATTAGAGCGACGCGGGATGGAGCGACTTTGAATTGGCGGAGGGCGGCTAGGGCGGCTTCGGCGAGGGCGTGGCCGAGGCGGAAATTGAGTTGAGAGATTTGGGCGGCGGTGGCGGGGGAACCTTCGGCAATGCGGAGGATTTCGGCGCGGAGGGCGGAGGGAAGGGGACGCGTGGTGTGGGCCATGAGTATGGGTGGCGCGTTGGCGTTGACCCTGGCCAGGGCTACCTCGATGGCGTCGGCGGACGTGCCGGACATTAGACCGAGGAGGAGAAGAGGTTTCGCGGACATGTGATTTAGTTTTTAGCACAGGTGGGGGTGGAGGGGAGAAGAGAAAGACAAGAAAAGAGGAGAAAAGATAACGCGGAGGTTCGCAGAGGGTAGAGAAGCCCAAGACGCAGGCACACACTCCGTGCCTGGGGCACCCGGCGCAAAAGATGGGCACCCTCAAGTTCAGGAGATTTGTTTTTTCAGGGCGGCCAGAAGATTCAGGGCATCCAAAGGCTTCAGGTCGTCGAGGTTGGCGGCGCGAAGGCGTTCGAGGACGGCGCGATCGAGCGGGGTGAACATGACGGACTGGTTGCCGTTGGTGTGGCCGGGTTCGGCGGCGCCGGGACTGAGGGTTTCGCTGAGTTCGTGCTCACTTTGTTCGTGGCGCTTGAGGACTTCGCGGGCGCGTTCGATGACGCTGCGGGGAAGTCCGGCAAGGCGAGCGACTTCGATGCCGTAGCTTTTGTCGGCGCTGCCGGGCTCGACGCGGCGGAGGAAAATGATTTCGTTGGGCGTTTCTTTGACGGAGACGTGAATATTTTTCACCGTGGGGAGAAGTTCGGCGAGTTCGGTGAGTTCGTGATAGTGCGTGGCGAAGAGCGTGCGCGCGCGCGTGTTCCTCTGGAGATGCTCGACGACGGCCCAGGCGATGGAGAGGCCGTCGAAGGTGGCGGTGCCGCGGCCGACTTCGTCGAGGAGCACGAGGCTGGACGGCGTAGCGTGGTGAAGGATGGTGGCGACCTCGCTCATTTCGACGAGGAAGGTGGAGCGGCCGCGGGCGAGATTATCGCTGGCGCCGATGCGGGTGAAGATGCGGTCGGTGATGGGGAGGCGGGCCTGGCGCGCGGGAACGAAGGAACCCATCTGGGCCATCAGGATAATCAGGGCCGCCTGGCGGAGGTAGGTGGATTTGCCGCCCATGTTGGGGCCAGTGATTAGAAGAAGCTGCTGGCGGCCAGGCTCGAAGCAGAGATCGTTGGGGATGAAGCGCTCGCCCCGCTGTTTGAGCAACTCCTCGATGACGGGATGGCGGCCGGCGACGATGAGGAGTTCGCCGGTGGAATTGAATTCGGGGCGAGTGTAGTTGCGGTCGGCAGCGAGCTTGGCGAAGGAAGCGAGGACGTCGAGTTGGGCAACGGCGGAGGCGGTCTTGCGGAGGCGCGAGGCCTTTGCGGCGATGCCAGACCGGAGATCAATGAAGAGCTGGCGCTCGATTTCGAGGATGCGCTCGTCGGCAGCGAGGATTTTGCGCTCGTATTCCTTGAGTTCGGGAGAGGTGAAGCGCTCGGCGTTGACGAGGGTCTGCTTGCGCTCGTAATCGGCAGGGGCGTTGGGGAGATTGGGCTTGGAAATCTCGATGTAGTAGCCGAAGACCTGGTTGAAGCGGATTTTGAGGGAGTTGATGCCGGTGCGTTTGCGTTCGCGCTCTTCCATGGAGGCGATGATCTGCTTGCTGTGCTGGCTGAGATTGCGGAGCTCGTCGAGTTCGGCGTGATAGCCGGTGCGGATCATGCCGGGTTCGGTAGCGACTGCGGGCGGTTCGTCGGAGAGGGCTTTTTCGAGGCGCTCGCGGACATCGGTGAGTTCGTCGATTTCCTCGAAGAGGACGCAGATGAGGTCGCTGCCACCGGAGGGCGGCGGGGTGAGGAATTTTTTCAGGACAGGCAATTGCGCGAGAGATTTGCGGAGGGCGAGGAGCTCGCGGGGAGTTGCAAGGCCGAGAGTGATGCGGCTGGTGAGGCGCTCGAGGTCCTGGATGCCGCGCAATTCTTTGCGGATTTCGCCGCGCACGACGGTTTGCTTGAGGAGATTTTCGACAGCTTCGAGGCGGGCGGCGATGGCGTCTGGATCAATGAGCGGCCGGAGCATCCAGGAATGCAGGAGGCGCGCGCCCATGCCGGTGACGGTGGAATCGAGAGCGGCGATGAGCGTGGCGGGGCCGGTGGACTTGGTCTCCTCGGTGAAGATAGGGGAAAGAAGTTCGAGGTTGCGCACGGAAACGGGATCAAGGACGAGCGTGTCGTGCTGCTCGTAGTAGCGGATGCGGTCCAGATGGCGGAGGGCTTCGATGCTGGGGGCAGCGTCGCCTTCGCCGCGCGCGGCGTTTTCGCGGAGGTAGTGAATGATAGCCCCTGCGGCGGATTGCGCCTGCGGGTGGTCGTCGAGGCCAAAGCCGGTCAATTCGGCGACGCCGAACTGTTCGCGGAGGATGCGTTCGGCGTAATCCCGCTGGAAGATCCAGTCTTCGAGGCGGGTCTCGACGCCACCCGCGCCGTCGAGGAGGGAGGTTTTGGCGGTTTCGAAGAGTTGTTGCGGGCGGGGAAGCAGGGTTTCGCGTGGGCGAAGGAGCTGCAACTCATCGCGGAGAGATTCTTCGGCGCTACTGCCGGAGAACTCGGTGGCCAGGAATTCGCCGGTGGAGAGATCGACGAGGGCGAGGCCGATGGTGGATTGCGCAACGTTGTGAGAAGCAGCGGCGAGGAAATTGTTTTCGCGGGCATCCAGGACGGCGACGTCGGTTGCGGTGCCGGGAGTGATGACGCGGGAGACTTCGCGGCGAACGAGCTTTTTGCCGGGGCCGGGCTGCTCCATCTGTTCGCAGATGGCGACTTTGAAGCCGGCGCGGATGAGCCGGGCGAGATAACCATCGGCGGCGTGGTAGGGAACGCCACACATGGGAATGGGCTGGCCTTTTTCGCGATTGCGGGAGGTGAGCGTGATTTGAAGTTCGCGGGCGGCGATGATGGCGTCTTCGTAGAAGAGTTCGTAGAAATCGCCGAGGCGGAAGAGGAGCAGGGCGTGGGGGTAGCGGGATTTGATCGCGTGGTACTGCTGCATGAGTGGGGTGGTGGGTTCGGACATTGGGAACGTTTTAAGTTATCAGTTATCAGTTTTTAGTAAGGCTTGCGCTCGACTTTTCCTTGGAATAGAGCGTATCGCAGAAATGCGTTTGTGTGCCAGCGTGAGGTTGGTGGATCTGGATTACGGGCGGAGAGAAGAAAAGATGGAAAGAAAGACGGTAACACTGAGGGCACAGAGAAGAAGGTGAAGAGAAGGAGGAGCGAGGCGTTCGATCGTAAGAGCCCACCCTTCGCTGAAAAACGCGAAGGATGGGGCACCCTCAAGCACTTGAGTGGGTGGCTAGGAGTAGATGCCGAGTTGGGAGAGGAGGAAGGCGTAGTCGAAGGCGATTTCGCGAAGGTAATCGTAGCGGCCGCTGGCGCCGCCGTGGCCTGCGCCCATGTTGGTTTTGAGGAGCAGCGGATTGGCGTCGGTTTTGAGGGTGCGGAGTTTGGCGACGTATTTGGCGGGCTCCCAGTACATGACCTGGCTGTCGTTAAGGGCGGTTTTGACGAGCATGGTGGGGTAGTCCTTGCGGGTGAGGTTGGTGTAGGGGCAGTAGGACTTCATGTAGAAATAATCGCTTTCCTTGAGAGGGTTGCCCCATTCCTCGTATTCGCCGACGGTGAGGGGGAGAGAGGCATCGAGCATGGTGTTGAGGACATCCACGAAAGGGACGTGGCTGATGATGATGCGGAAGAGATCGGGGCGCATGTTGGCGACGGCGCCCATGAGGAGGCCGCCGGCGCTGCCGCCTTCGGCGGCGAGGGTTTCCTTGGAGGTGAATTTCTCGGCGATGAGATGGTTCGCGGAAGCGATGAAATCGGTGAAGGTGTTGAGCTTGTGATGCATGCGGCCGGCGTCATGCCAGGGTTTGCCGAGTTCGCCGCCGCCGCGGATGTGGGCGATGGCAAAGATGATGCCGCGATCGAGGAGGCTGACGCGGTTGGAGCTAAACGAAACGGGCATGGAGAGGCCGTAGCTGCCGTAACCATAGAGGAGTAGCGGGGCGCTGCCATCGCGAGGAGTGCCGTGGCGATAGACGACGGAGAGGGGAATTTGCGTGCCGTCAGGTGCGGTGGCATGGAGGCGTTCGCTGCCGTAAAGAGCGGGGTCGTAGCCGCCGAGGACGGGTTGCTGTTTGCGAAGAACGCGCCGGCCGGTGTGGAGATCGAAGTCGAAGACGGAACGCGGGGTGATGAAGGATTCGTAGTGAAAGCGGACGTGCGAGGTGTCAAATTCGGGATTGGCGCCGAGAGTGGCGTTGTAGGCGGGCTCGGCGAATGCGATGCGGCGCGAGGCGGCGAGCGCTGAAGGGGCGCGACGGGTGAGGTCCACGATGCGGAGGTAGGGGAGGCCATCTTCGCGCTCGAAGAGGACGAGATGGGTGCGAAAGGCTTCGGCTGCGGAGAGCATAACGCCAGGGCGGTTGGGGATGACTTCGTGCCAGCGGGAGCGCGAGGGATCGGAGGCGGGCGCGGTCATCAAGCGATAGGTGCGGCCGGCGCTGTTAGTGCGGATGAAGAAAACGCCACCGGCGGGGTCTTCGGAGCCGCCGGGATGATGGTCCACGTAGTATTCGTGATCGTCTTCGCGGGGCGCGATGAGGCGGAATTCGCCGGAGGGTTGATCGGCACGAAGAAAGCGAATCTCACTGGCAGTGTGGCTATTGGAGACAAGGAGAAGGTAGGAGCCGCTGCGGGTGCGCTCGATATCAATGCGGAAGCGCTCGTCTTTTTCTTCGTAGAGGAGGTCGTCAGGCATGCCAGACCCAAGAATGTGGCGGTAGAGGCGGTGGGAACGCTTGGAAACCTCGTCTTCGACGACATAGAAGAGGGTGAGATTGTCGGCGGCCCAGGCGACGCTGGTGGCGCGCTCGATCCGGAGGGGAAGGAGTTCGTGGGTGTGGAGATCCTTGACTTCGAGGACGAACTGGCGGAAACCGGTGTTGTCCGTGGAATAGGCGAGTAGGCGATTGTCGTCGCTGACGTCGAAGGAGCCGAGGCCGAGGAAAGGGTGGCCTTCGGCGAGGGCGTTGAGATCGAGGAGGATTTCCTCGGAGGGGGAATGGGCGGCGTCAGATTCAGGTGAGGGAGGTTCCTGTTTGCGACAGTGGATGGGGTACTGCTTGCCTTCTTCCGTGCGGGTGTAATAGGAGTAGCCGCGAAGGAGGTAGGGGACGCTCAGGTCGGTCTGTTGAATGCGGCCGAGCATTTCCTGGTAAAGGGCTTCCTGGAAGGCTTGGGAGGGTTTCAGAAAGGCGTCGGCGAAGGCGTTTTCTTCCTGGAGGTAGGCGGTGACCCGGGGGTCGTTTTTGTGGCGGAGCCAGGCGTAATGATCCACGCGACGATCGCCGTGGATGACGTGTTCGACAGGATCACGGAAGGCGACTGGGGGCTGGAGGGCAGTGCCGGGATTGCCTTCGGGCAATGGGGAAGCCGCCAACGATGAAGAGTCGTGTGACATGGGTCGTGTGTGGGAAGGCCAGAGAGGGTTATCGTAACCGAGAATGAAGTTGCGGCAAAGGGGGCGGAGGAAAGAAAGTTATCAGCGATCAGATAACAGCCATCAGGAGGCAAGAAAAGACTTACGCTGAGGGCCCAGAGGGCACAGAGTCCATAGAGAAGAACGGACAATCGGAAGACGGGGAAAGGTATCCCTCGACCCCCTTGAAGCGCACGGGGCGCACAAATCGCGCTGTGCGACCCGACGCGCCAGACTGCGGCGCGGAAGAGAAAATCGGGTCGCTCCGCTCGGAATGACAGTTTGGGTGGCGAAGAGTGAGGAGGGGTGCAAAAGTCGTCATAATTTGGGCGAGGTGGAGAAACGCATGGGATACGAAACGGAGATTAAGCTGAGGATTGAGGATGGAAAGGCATTGCGGCGGGCGCTGAAGAGGCTGGGGGCGCAGTTGGTGGGAGCCGGGAGCGGGCGCGTGCACGAGATGAATTTGATTTTTGATACCCCACAGGGCGGACTGGCGAAGCATGGGCAATTGCTGCGAATTCGCACGGAAACGCCGGAGAGTGGGAAGGGCGCGAGGCGCGGGAAAGCGGGGAAGGGTGCGCCGCGGGTGGTGCTGACGTTCAAGAGCCCGCCGGAGGAATTGGCGATGGGGGAGGCGGCGCCGGTGGCGCGGGACCGACGGTACAAGGTGCGGCAGGAAATAGAAGTGGTGCTGACAGATGCGGCGGGTCTGCAGAAGATATTCGAGGGGCTGGGGCTGCGAGGGTGGTTCCGCTACGAGAAGTACCGGACGACATACCGGTTACCGGGGCGGGTGAAGTGGGCGCAAGCGTTGCTCCTGGAGTTGGACGAGACGCCGGTGGGAACGTTCCTGGAGCTAGAGGGGCCGGGGGAGGCGATTGACCGGGCGGCGAAGGAGTTGGGGTACGCGGCGAGGGACTACATTTTGAAGAATTACTTGGTGCTGTATGTGGAGGATTGCCGGAAGAAGGGGGTGGAGGGGGGGGAGATGTTGTTTGGGGGGGTGTGAAGTTCTAAGTTATAGGTTCTTAGTTTTAAGTAAGGAAAGTACGGGAAAAGTGACGAATAGCCCGGGCGTGGAGAGGTGGCGGAGCTCCTGTGCTGGGGAAAGCTGATGGTGGCGGGGACCGGGAAATTTTTTTGCGAAAAGGCGATTCTTTTGTTGACAAGGGGAAAAGTCAGGTTTATCACTAAAATCGGAGTGAATTCTCTGCAATGAGCGCGTCCAGCGAACTCGAACCTCACCCTAGATGGATTGGTGTGAGTCTCAGCCACTTGACCGCTAGGCCCGCGAGTTTTTCGGGGTCGGCCCCGGTGTGGAATGGCCAAAGGGGCGAGCACCGCGAAGGTCTCGTGAGGGTTGTAGCCCAAGGAGGATTCGCCGCCGGCTAAGGGTTGCGTTATAGCAGCGTTTTGTTGATCCGCCGCCGGTCGTAAAGACTTGCGGCTTTTTTGTTTTTCGGGGCGGGGAACAGACTACCGGGGACGACGGGGACCAAAAGTAAAGGATTGCGCAGAGGACACAGAGTTCGCAGAGAAGAAGGAAAGGAGGACGCGCCATGCTGTATGCAACGGAGCTGATGGGCGCGCAGGCGTACGACGTTCAGCGGAACTACGTCGGGCGCGTGCGTGAATTTTTTGTTGAGCCGGCCGAGCAGCCGAACCGCGTCTCCCACTTCCTGATTTCGCGAGGACGCTTTCAACCGCTGGTGGCGCGGCATGACCAGGTGTCCGCGGTGGAACCCGGACGGATCCAACTGAACGTGAGCGAGCGGGCGCTGGCCGCGTACGAACCGAATGAGGGGTGGCTGGCGGTGCGGAAAGATTTGCTGGACCAGCAGATTATCGATACCGCGGGGCGCAAAGTAGTGCGCGTGAACGACGTGGACCTGGCGGAACTGCGGACGAACGGGAACGTGGAGCTGCGCATCGCCCAGGTGGATGTGGGCTTGCCGGGGGCGGTGCGGCGGCTGTTACAGGGCGTGGCTCCGGCGGCCATGGTCCGGCGGCTACAGAAAAAGCTGCCGCAACGATCGATTCGATGGGAGTTTGTGAACCTGATTGAGCCGGACCCGCTGCGCCGCGTGAGATTACGGATCACCCACGAAAAACTGGAATACCTGCACCCGGCAGACCTGGCGGAAATGATGGAGGAGCTCTCGGCGGCGGAACGCCAGGGAATTATCGCTTCGCTGGATGAAGAGACGGCGGCGGCGGTGCTGGCGGAGCTGGATGAGCGGCTGACGACGCAGATCGTGGAGAAGCTCGATCCCGAGAAGGCGGCGGACATTATCGAGGAGATGGCCCCGGACGCGGCGGCAGACTTGCTCGCGGATTTGTCGAAGGAGGCGTCGGAGGGAGTCCTGGAAGAGATGCCGAACCAGGAGGCGGACGAAGTGCGGGAACTGCTGGCTTTCGATCCATCGACGGCGGGCGGGATGATGAACACGGAGTTTGTGTTCGTGAGCGAGGATTCCACGCGGGAGGAAGTGCTGCAGTGGATGAGGACGCAGGAATTGAACCTGGAACAGTTGGATACGATTGTGCTGATCGACAAGGCCGCGCAGTTTTCCGGGACGGTGCCGATGGCGCGGATGCTGCTCGCGCCGGCGGAGCAGCGCATGGCGGAGTTGAAGACGGAGCCGCTGTTGAGCGTGACGCCGGATGCGAGCGAGAAGGACGTGTTTGAGCTGTTTGACAAATACAATTTGCGCATGTTGAGCGTGGTAGATGAGGAGAAGAGGCCGATCGGAACGGTGACGGTGGATGACGTGGTGTCGCGGTTGGTTAAAGCGTAGGAAGGCACAGGAAATCGCACAAGATTACGCAGAGGACGCAGAGGTCGCAGAGAAGGGGAATTAGAACGACGATGAAGCTGGGATTGATCAACAAGACGATTGACCGCATGCGCGGGAGGACGATGGGCTTTTTCTCGCGCGGGAGGGCGTGGCGCAGGCGCGTTGCGCTTTTCCTTATGGTGATCGGGCCGGGGATCATCACGTCCAACGTGGACAATGACGCGGGCGGAATCGCGGTGTACACGCAGGCGGGGAGTTCGCTGGGGTACACGCTGCTGTGGTCGCTGATCCCGATGACCATCGCGCTGTATGTGACGGAAGAAATGTGCGCGCGGATGGGGGTGATCACGGGCAAGGGGCTTTCCGACCTGATTCGCGAGGAGTTTGGCTTCCGTTCCACGTTTTTCGTGATGGTCACGGGCTTTCTGGTGGATTTGGGAAACGTGGTGGCGGAATTCGCGGGCGTGGCGGCATCCATGCAGCTTTTCGGGATCAGCAAGTACATCGCGGTGCCGGTCGCGGCATTGCTGGTGTGGGTGCTGGTGCTGAAAGGCACGTACCGCCAGGTGGAAGTTATTTTTCTGATTTTGTGCGTGTTCTATCTCTCCTACATGTTCTCAGCACTCCTGGCGAAGCCGGATTGGATGCTGGCGGCTCGGATGACGGCGATTCCGAGCATCCATTTTGACGTTAGCTACCTGGTGACGCTGACAGCGCTGGTGGGAACGACGATTGCGCCGTGGCAGTTCTTTTATTTGCAGGCGAGCTTCGTGGAGAAAAAGGTGGGGCCGCGGCACTACCCGCAAGCACGGCTGGATGTGCTGTTCGGGAGCATCAGTTGCATGGTGATCGTGTTCTTCATCATTGTTTGCACGGCGGCGACTTTGAACCGGAGTGGCTTGACGAACATCACGGATGCCGCGGAGGCGGCCAAGGCGCTGGTGCCTCTGGCGGGAAAGTGGGCGAGCTATCTGTTCGCGTTCGGGCTGCTGAACGCGTCGATCTTTTCGGCCACGATTTTGCCCCTTTCTACGGCACATGTGATCTGCGAAGGGATGGGCTTTGAGGCGGGACTGAACCATAAATTTCGGGAGGCGCCAGCGTTTTACTGGCTATACACGATTCTGATTGTGGTGGGCGCGGGGATTGTGCTGATCCCGAATGTGCCGCTGTGGAAGATTTTCATATTTTCGCAGGTGGGGAACGGGGTGTGGCTGCCGATCGTAGTGATTTTTATTTTGCTGCTGGTGAACCGGAAAGATTTGATGGGAGAGCACACGAACACGCTGGCGTTCAATGTGGTGGCGTGGGTAACAGCGGTGGCGATGATTATTTTGACGGTGGTGCTGATGTGGCAGGGTGTGGCGCAGTGGGTGCATGGGGGTGTGGGGTGAGGGGGAAGAGTTTTAAGTTTTCAGTGGTAAGTGAAGAAAGAAGGATATCAGCGATCAGAAAGCTGGGGTAGGCGAGACGGTAACACCCCGACCAATGCACCAGAAAAGATTACAGAGAGTTCGCAGAGGGCACGGAGTTCACAGAGATAAGAGGAAGAGCAGAGAAGAGAAGAGAGGACTGGGCGTTTGATTGTAAGAACCCACCCTTCCCGCCGGAGGCGGGCGAAGGATGGGGCACCCTCAAGTTCAGTCGTGGAGGGGCACTAGTAGATAAACCCCAGAGAAAGAGAGATTCATCGCACAAAAAACATTCGATGGAGAACCGTACCTCGCTGCGCTCGGAATGACGGGTGTTGGGGCGTGGTGGGGGCCAGAGAGGAATTTTTGTGGGGAGGAGGGCGGCGCGTAACTCTGGGGGAACAGGACAATTGCGCGGGTAACGATGGGTGTGCTAACTTTGCGGCGTAAAGAAGATTCGGCGAAAAGACCGTGCCACATACCCGAACACATCCTGCGACGCTGGCTCCTGAGGTCCTTGGTCCGGTTACACCGGAAGAGGCGGGGCTGCTGAAGAAACTCGACCTGGCGCGACTGCCGCGGCATGTCGCCGTAATCATGGATGGGAACGGGCGCTGGGCGCAGAAGCGGCACCTGCCGCGGGTGGCGGGGCACCGCGCGGGAACGCAATCGGCGCGGACGACGATTGAGACGTGCGCGCGACTGAAAGTGGAAGCGCTGACACTCTATGCGTTTTCGGTGGAGAACTGGAGGCGGCCGAAGGCAGAAATCGAATTTCTGATGCAGCTTCTGCGCGACTATTTGCGGAAGGAGATGCCGCTCCTCCAGAAAAACAACATCCGGATGCGCTTTCTGGGAAGGCCGGAGGAATTACCGGCGGCGGTGCAAAAGGATACGCGCGAAGCCATGGAAGAGACGTCGCGGAATACGGGGATGGTTCTTTCGATCGCGCTGAACTACGGGGGCCGGGCGGAAATCGTGGACGCGATGAACGCGATTCTGGCCGAGCGCAATGGGAATGCCGGGGCGCAACCGGTGACGGAAGAGTTGCTGGCGCAGCATTTGTATACGGCGGAATTGCCGGATCCGGACCTGCTGATTCGCACGAGCGGAGAGATGCGCGTGAGCAATTTCCTGCTGTGGCAGATCGCGTATGCGGAAATTTTTGTGACGGAGACGCTGTGGCCGGATTTCAACCGGGCGCGGTTGCTGGAGGCGCTGCTCGATTTTCAGAAACGGGAGCGAAGGTACGGCGGGATTGATTCGGAGCGCGGGGCGGCGGCGCGGGCGGCACGGTAGGACTGGGATTCCCTTTAGACAATTGGAGAGATGAGGAAGAATGGGTTGAGGTGTGCGTGGATGGGAAAGTTATCAGCGATCAGATATCAGCGATCAGGGAGAAAGAAAAAGATAACGCGGAGGCGCAGAGAACGCAGAGGTTCGCAGAGAAAGAGAGGAGGGATGGTAACCCAGAGATCACAGAGGTAGGAACACAGAGGTCACAGAGTTAAGAGAAGGGGTGGCTTGGATGGGTGGTGGAAGGCCTCACCCCTAGAGGCGTGAGCTACAGGATTCGGGGGATGCGTAAGTTGACTGTATAATCGGGTGAGTTTAGTTTGCGTTGTCCCGCGGGGCAGTTCGCGCCGGTTTAATGGACATTCGGGTGATGGGAATAGGTGAGCGAAGAGGGATTTCATCGCACAAATGATGTGCGATGGCGCAGAGTTCTCGCTCCGCAGACTTCGCCCGGAATGACGGAGTGTGGAAACGATGACGTGGAAACGGGTGGCGACCGCCGCGGTGCTGATGCCGGTGGTGATCGGGCTGGTGTTGTGGGGCTCGACGACGGTGGTGGCGGTGGCCGTGGCGGTGCTGACGACGGTCGCGCTGTGGGAGTATTTCGGGTTGGGTGACGCGATTGGGCATCGGGCGTACCGGGTGTGGACGGTGGTGTGCGCGCTGGGGCTGCTCTACGCACAATGGATGACGGCATACGACAATCGCGTCATGGATCGTGTGTACGTTTTGTTTGGGCATCCGCTGGGTGAGCTTCCATCGGCATTGTGGGTCTTTTTTCTGTTTGTGCTAGGTCTGACCGTGATTACGGTTTGGGGGAAGCGGGTGCTGGTGGAGGCGCTGCCCGCGGCGGGAATCAGTTCGAGCGCGTTGCTGCTGGTGGCGTTTCCGTTGTCGTATGCGGTGCCCTTGCACGGACTGGGAGGGATGGGGCGGAAGTTTCTGCTGTTTGCGTGCGCGATTACTTGGGCGGGGGATACGTTGGCGTATTTTGTGGGGCGGGCGATGGGGAAACATTTGCTGGCGCCGAAACTTTCGCCGAAAAAGACTTGGGAAGGGTCGGTTGGGAGCATGGTGGGGTCGCTCGTGGTGGCATATGCGTTCAGCTACTGGATCAAAATTCCTTTGGGGCATTTGCTGGCAATGGGCGCAGTGGGAAATGTGGCGGGACAGATGGGGGATTTGCTGGAGTCGGCGTACAAGCGGTCGGCGGGGGTGAAGGATTCGGGCGGGCTATTGCCCGGGCATGGCGGGATTCTGGATCGGATAGATGCGCTGATATTGTGTATACCGGCGATTTGGTATTACCTGGTGCTGGTGAATCCGCGGGTGGCGGGATGAGGGAGGAGAAGTTTTCAGTCATCAGTTTTCAGTTGTAAGTAAAGAAAAAAAGATAGAAGAGTGAAGACGGTCTTTCTCTTGTCCTCGGTTCCTGATCACTGATATCTGATCGCTGATAACCGTTAACCTCGCACCAGGTGCGATCCTCTTAAGAGGGACTACATTTAGGGCATGAAGAAAATATCGATATTGGGATCGACGGGGTCGATTGGGCGGCAGACGCTTGCGGTGGTGGAGTCGCTGGCGGGGCAGTTTGAGGTCGTGGCGCTGGCGGCGGGACGCAACCTAGATGAATTGGTGGGGCAGATCGAGCGGCACCGGCCGGAAGTGGTGTCCGTCGCCACGGCGGAATTGGTGGATGAGCTGGCGAGGCGGCTGCGGGATAAGGGGATCGCGCCGCTGCCGGAAATCCTTCACGGACGCGCAGGCCTGCTGATGGCGGGGACTCACGGGCAGGCGGACATGGTGGTGTCCGCGGCCGTGGGCGTGGTGGGGCTTGAGGCAACCTATGAGGCGATCAAACGCGGGAAGGTGATTGCGCTGTCGAACAAGGAAGTGCTGGTGGCGGCGGGCGAATTGGTGATGGCGGCGGTGGAGAAGTCGGGGCGCCCGCTGCTGCCGGTGGATAGCGAGCACAACGCGGTGCACCAGTGTTTGCGCGTGGGCACGCATGGAGAAGTACGGCGGATCGTGCTGACAGCTTCGGGTGGGCCATTCCGGAAGACGGCGCTGAAGGCGCTGGGCAGCGTGACGCCGGAGCAGGCGCTGCAGCATCCCAACTGGCGGATGGGCAACCGGATCACGATCGATTCAGCGACGATGATGAACAAGGGGTTTGAGGTGATTGAGGCGCACTGGCTGTTTGGGGTGCGGCCGGATCAGATTGAGGTGGTGGTGCACCCGCAGTCCACGATTCATTCGATGGTGGAGTTTGTGGACGGGTCGGTGCTGGCGCAACTTGCGCCGCCAGACATGCGTATGCCGATCCAGTACGCGCTAACCTACCCCCAGAGGGTGGCATCTAACCAGGTGGCGCTGGACTGGAAGAAGCTGAAACGGCTGGATTTTGAAAAGGCGTCCACGCGGCGTTTTCCGTGCTTGCGGCTAGCGCGGGAGGCGCTGAAGAAGGGCGGGGCGTGGCACTGCGCGCTGAATGCGGCGGATGAGGTGGCAGTGGCGGCGTTTTTGGAGAAGCGGCTGCCGTTTTTGGGGATACCGGAAGTGATTGATCGGGTGTTGAGCCGGACGCCCCGAGTGAAGTTTGAAAGCATGGAGGATGTGCTGGCGGCGGATGAAGAGGCACGGCGGGTGGCGCGGGAAGAGGTGGAGAAGTTGAAGTAGGTGGAAGAAATAGATTACACAGAGGTCACAGAGAGCGCAGAGGTCGCGGAGAAGAGAAGAGAAGAGGGGCCGAGGCGTTCGATCGTAAGAGCCCACCCTTCCCGCCTGAGGCGGGCGAAGGATGGGGCACCCTCAAGTTCATTTGGGGTGTGGTGTTGGATGGGGAACCCAAGAGCGCAGTCAGGAGTGACTGTGCCACAGGCGGGATTGCAGATTGGAACGAGGCCAGGGGCGGGATTGGGCAGGGGATTGGGCGTAGCGTAAAATGAGAGGGCGAGGTACGGCGACGGAATGAATACGATCATCGGCATGGTGCTGGTCCTGGGCGTGATTATCCTGGTCCACGAATGGGGACATTTTATTGCCGCGCGATTTTTCGGGGTGCGCGTGGATGTTTTCTCGGTTGGGTTTGGGCCGCGGCTGTTTGGGATTAAGCGCGGGGCGACGGACTGGCGCGTGAGCGCATTGCCCTTGGGCGGCTACGTGCGCATGGCGGGGCAGGACATTAGTGATATCGATTCGGGAGAGCAAGCGCCAACGGGTTCGCCGGACGAATTGATGAGCAAAAAACGCTGGCAGCGGGCGGTGATTTCGTTCGCGGGGCCCGCGGTGAATTTGATTTTTCCGATCGTGCTGCTGGGCGGGTACTACGCGATCGCGGGTGTTCCTTACGCGGCATTTGAGCGCAAACCGGTGGTGGTGAACGAGTTTTCTTCGGCGCACAGCACGGCAGTGAATGGATTGAAAGCGGGGGACAAGGTCGTTTTGCTGAATGGGACGAAGAATCCTACTTGGGAAGAGGCACTGAAGACTGTGAGCCAGACCAATCCCGGCGGAACGTTGAGCGTAGATGTGGAGAATAGCGGGACGGCGCGACATCTGGATGTGTCTGTGACGAACGATCCGCGGGCTCGTGTTTTTGGGTACTTGCCCATCCTCCCCGCAATCGGTGAAGTGGCCGCTGGCACGCCGGCGAGTCAGGCGGGGCTGCAGGCGGCGGACGTGATTCGCTCTGTAAATGGACAGAAGATAGAATACTGGGACCAGTTTGTGGATGCGGTGCGGGGCTCGGGGGGAAAGACGCTGCAGGTGGAGGTGGGGCGCAAGGGCCAGAGTGTGAACCTGACGATTACGCCGAAGCAAGGTCTGGGAGAAGCGGCGGACAAGAATTTCCAGATCGGTGTGGCGCCGCAGTTTGATTCCGCGTACGAGCGTGTCAGCCCGGCGGGGGCGTTGCATGCGGCGACGACAAAGACCGGCGAGTACGTGACCGGAACGTTTGCGGTTGTGGGAAAGCTCTTCAGCGGACGCGTGTCCGTGAAGCAGCTCCAGAGCGTGGTGGGGATCTCGCGCGTGGCGGGGCAGGCCGTGGCGGAAGGCGCGGCAGCGGTGATTTCGTTCATGGCGCTGATCAGCGTGAACCTGGGGATCTTGAATCTGCTGCCAATTCCGATACTGGATGGCGGGCATATTTTGCTGCTGTCGATGGAAGGGTTACGGCGGCGGGACTTCAGCCTGGCTTTCAAAGAGCGGTTTATCCAGGTGGGGCTGGTCTTTCTTTTGGTGCTGTTTGCTTACGTTATGTACAATGACGTGGTACGGCTTCTGCCCAGCCATTCATAATAGGTAAAGTCTTTACAATTAAGTGTTTTCAATGAATCGGCGATCACCGAACGGTCCTTAGTTTAAGACTAGTTTAAGGTCAAAAGATGCTTTCAGCGGCGGTTACACCCGCACTATAGGATGACAGGTAGATCAGACCCGGTTACCTCAACCTTCTCATATCCGTAGCCGGCCAGGAGTAATCCGAGAGCATTCTCTGTCCGATTGGGTGCCAGCGAAGGACCGAAGCGAATCGAGCGGAGAGGCATCTTACCCTCCATTGGCAGCAATTCAATATACGGGATCAAGGCTCCGCGAAATTGCCTGAATTTAAAGGGAGAGCCAGTCCGCTCTGCTTTTGGAAGTTTTGGCTGTCCTTGATCTCGGATGAGACTCGGTTTTACGATCAGCCGCCACTCCTTTTCTTCCTTGAACGCGGGGTTCTTGAAACTCACGACTTCGTCAAGCAATAGCTCTTGGAGACAGAGCACAATCTCACCCAGCATTTCTTGCTTCTGAACAGCGTCGAGATTCTCCTCAATTTTGCTTTCGGCTACTGCCACTACAGCCTGCCTCAAGATGGATTGGATTTTGTGCTCTTGCCAAGAACTTTTGTACAGCACCTCCACTAGTTGTTTAGCGCCGGATTTTTTGGACAGTGAATTGAGTGTATTCATGCGGCGGCTCCGAGTGCAAGGAGTTGCTGGCGCGCTTGGGCGGGAGTGAGGTAGCCCAGGCGCTGGACGATCCAGCGT
>Ga0116116_1001199_pt1 | contig 20570 bp, 17 predicted proteins | sample June2015DPH_10_1_FD_89722 | JGI IMG/M metagenome (GOLD analysis project Ga0116116, IMG submission 89722) | Peatland microbial communities from SPRUCE experiment site at the Marcell Experimental Forest, Minnesota, USA - June2015DPH_10_150 | ecosystem: Environmental > Terrestrial > Soil > Wetlands... | reverse complement strand
CGATCCCTACAGCGCGAGCAAGGCCTGCGCCGAAATCGCCGCCGCCGCCTACGCTCGGTCCTTTTTTCAGAAGAACGAGCGGCTGGCGCTGGCCACGGCGCGCGCCGGCAACGTGATCGGCGGCGGTGACTGGGCCGAGGACCGGATCATGCCGGACTGCGTGCGTGCGTTGAGCGCTGGCCGCCCCATCCTGGTACGACGTCCCGATGCGGTGCGCCCCTGGCAGCACGTGCTGGAACCGCTCAGCGGTTACCTCTGGTTGGGGGCCCGTCTGTGGCGGACGATATCGGCAGGGCGGACGAAGCCATCAAGCGCCTACAATTTTGGTCCTTCACCGGAATCCCATCGGAAGGTGCGCGCATTGGTGGATGAGGTTCTCCGGCACTGGCCGGGGCGTTGGGAGCAGGCTTCCGCAGCCGGCGATCCGCATGAAAACGAATACCTGCGCCTGTCGATCGACCGGGCGGCGCGCGAACTCGGCTGGCGGCCGATCTGGGATTTTCCCACCGCGGTCGAACGGACCGTACGGTGGTATCGTGCTTTTCCAGGCGAAAAGCGGGCCATCGTGGCCGATTTGGTGGATGCGGATATCGAGGCCTATGTGCAAGCAGCCCGCCGGCGAGGCCTGCCTTGGATGGAGGAGTCATGAAGGCTGAGTCATTGAAGGCCGAGATTCTCCGACTGGCACGGGCGCATGCGCGGCAAACGCACGCGAGCCGGCGTCCCGGCGGACCCAGGAAATTCACGCCCGGCGTGACACCCGTTCCCTATGCCGGCAGGACCTTTGGTAACGAGGAAGTCGCCGCAGCGGTGGAGTCCGCGCTGGAGTTCTGGCTCACGCTCGGTCCGGAGGGAGATGCCTTTGCCAAGGAACTAGCCACCGTGCTTGGCATACGCGCCAGCGTGCTGGTAAATTCAGGTTCTTCCGCGAACCTCCTGGCTGTCGCCGCACTGACCAGCCCGAAGCTGCCCCCCGAGCGCCGGCTTCGTCCGGGGGATGAGGTGATCACGTGTGCCGCCGGGTTTCCCACGACGGTGGCGCCGATTGTGCAGCATGGCGCCGTGCCGGTTTTCCTCGACAACAACCCTCTCACGGGAAACCTCGACTGCGTGAGGCTGGAGGAGGCGCTCGTGCCGGGAAAGACCAAGGCGGTGATGCTCGCCCATGCGTTGGGCAATCCCTTCGATCTTGCCACCGTGCTGGCATTTTGCCGGAAACGCGGGCTCTGGCTGATTGAGGACAATTGCGATGCGCTGGGGAGCCTCTACGCCATGAAAGGGGAGCCCCCGCGGCCGACCGGATCGTTCGGTGATCTCTCGACACAGTCTTTTTATCCGCCGCACCACATCACGATGGGCGAGGGCGGGGCGGTCAGCGCGGTTCGCGAAATGCGCTTCAAATCCATCCTGGAAAGCCTTCGCGACTGGGGCCGCGACTGCTGGTGCGCGAGCGGCCACGAAAACACGTGTGGGAAGCGCTTCGGCTGGCAGCTCGGTGAACTGCCGGCGGGTTACGATCACAAGTACATCTACAGCCATCTGGGCTACAACCTGAAACCACTCGACCTCCAGGCGGCGATCGGACGGCAGCAGCTGACGCGACTGGATGAGTTCGGCCGGACCCGTCGGGCCAACTGGAATCACCTGCGGCGCGGACTGGATGATCTGGGGGAGTTTTTCGAATTCATGCTGCCCACCCATGCCCGGGCTTGGACAAAGTCTGGATTCCGCTGGGACGATTCCGGCTGCCGGTCCGACCCGAGTTGGTTCGGCTTCATGCTGCTGGTGCGCAAGGGAACGCCGTTTTCACGCCTCGACCTTGCACGCTTTCTTGAAGGGCGGAAGATAGGCACGCGGATGCTTTTTGGCGGAAACCTTGTCCGCCAGCCCGCATGGGTGCGTCTGCGTCGTGACCATCCCCACGCATTTAGAATCGCGGGGAAACTCGCTGGCGCCGATCAGCTGATGGAGAGCGCCATGTTCGTCGGCGTCTATCCTGGATTGAGCAAGCCGATGCTCGATTACATGGTCGAGTCGGTGCACGATTTTGTGAGGGGCGAGAAACGATTCTGATGACCGCGGTGCTGAACGGACCGGCCTCCCCAGACATTGAGCACGTGCTTCAGCATACGGCCGATGCCTGGCCGATGCTGGCCGGGCGGCGGCTCTTCATCACGGGCGGCACCGGGTTTTTCGGCTGCTGGCTCCTCGAGACGCTGCTCGCGGCAAACCGGAAACTCGGTCCAGGCATCGAAGCCACGGTGCTCTCGCGCAATCCGGCCGCGTTTGCCCGGCGCCTGCCGGACCTGGCCACAGCGCCCGGTATCCGCTGGGCGAGGGGATCCGCGATTGACTTCACGCCCGAATCGGTGGCGCGGGCACTTGGCGTAGGCGGGGAGCGCCTTGCCTTTGACGCCGTCATCCATCTCGCCACGGAGGCGGACAACGCACACACGGTCGCTGATCCCGCGGCCGCCATCGACGTCATTGCCGGCAGCACACGGCGGGCGCTGGAGTTTGCGACTGCCGTCGGTGCGCGGCGGTTTTTGTTCACGAGCTCCGGCTCGGTCTACGGCCGTCAGCCGCCGGAGCTGGAAAAAATGTCCGAGGATTTTCCGGGCTCATCCGAACCCGCGCACCTGAACGCCGCCTATGCCATCTCCGGGAAGGCCAAGCGTGCCGCCGAGAATCTATGTGCCGCTTTCTGGCAGGAACGGGGAACAGAAGTGGTCATCGCCCGCTGTTTCGCCTTTGCCGGTCCTTACCTGCCGTTGGCCGGCAAGTTCGCCTTTGGCAATTTCGTGGCCGACGCGCTGGCGGGGCGCGACATCGTGATCAAGGGCGACGGCACACCGGTGCGCTCCTACCTGTATGCCGCCGATCTGGCCATCTGGCTCTGGACGCTGCTCGCCCGTGGGGCGGCCGGGCGCGCCTATAATGTGGGTTCGGAGCATCCCGTCAGCATCCGCGAGCTGGCAGAGACCGTGATCCGCCTGCTGGCTCCGGCGAACCGGGTCCGCGTGTTGCAAGCGCCGAATCCGGCGGCCCCCGCGGAACGTTACGTTCCGGACACGCGGCGCGCGCGGGATGAACTCGGGCTCGCCGAGCGCATTTCGCTGGAAGAATCCATTCTCCGCACGGCCACTTGGGCGCGGGGGGCTTACGCCGATGAAAGAGGAAAGAGGTAAGAGGGAAGATTATGCCGGTCTCCGATTCCTGTATCTGGCCTCCTTTTTTCCGGATTGGCGCTCTGCCCCCAGCTTGGTCCCTCTGCAGTTCCATCATGTCGAACTGCGGGACCGGTTGCGTTTTTGGTTTTGAGTTGGCAATCGACCTGCGACTTTAGACCTTCGACTCCTTCCGGTACTCTCACTTTCACCCTCACTTTCACTTTCACCCTCACTCTCACTTTCCCCCTCACTTTCACTCTCACCCTCACTTTCACTTTCACTCTCACTTTCACCCTCACTCTCACCCTCCGTGCTCTTCATCCTCGAGATGGCCAACAACCACATGGGCGACATCGCCCATGGGCGGCGCATCATCCGCGAAATGCGCGAAGTGTGTGCCGGCTTCGACTTTCGCTTCGCCATCAAACTACAGTACCGCGATCTCCCCGATTTCGTTCACCCCGACTACCGCGAGCGCACCGATTTGAAGTTCGTAAGGCGCTTCTCGGAAACGGCATTAAGTTGGAACGACTACCGGCGACTCAAGGACGCCATTGTCGCACACGGCTTCCTCTCGATCTGCACCCCCTACGACGAGGCCTCGGTGGACAAGGTGATTGAGCACGGTTTTGATTTCATCAAGGTGTCAAGTTGCAGCCTGACCGACTGGCCGTTGGCGGAAAAGATTGCCGCCACCAGCCTGCCGCTGGTGATTTCCACGGCTGGCGGGCCGTTTGAGGAGATCGACCGCATCGTCAGTTTTTACCAGCACCGCAACAAGCGGCTGACGATCATGCACTGCGTCGGTGAGTATCCCACCGCCGATGCCAACCTGCAGCTCAACCAGATCGAACTGCTCCGGCGCCGCTACGCCGACGTTGAAATCGGCTACTCCACGCACGAGGCCCCTGATCAATACGAATCCGTCATGATGGCGATCGCCAAGGGCGCCACGGTTTTTGAAAAACATGTCGGCGTGCCGACCAAGAAATACCCGCTCAACGCCTATTCGGCCACGCCAGCGCAGGTACATCGCTGGCTCGAGGCGGCGCAGCGGGCCGTGGCCATGGCGGGGGCCGCCGGCCGCCGGCACGAGTTCTCCGTCGCCGAGCGTGGCACGCTGGCGGAGTTGCACCGCTCGGTCTTCGCCCGCCGGACGATCAAACCGGGCGAGGTCATCCGGCTGGAAGACGTGTTTCTCTCGATCCCCGGACGGCCGGGGCAGCTGGTGGCCAACGACCTGTCGAAATACACCGAGTATCGCGCCACGCGCGCCTACGCACCGCGGGAGGCGATCATGCACGATGGCGTCGCCGCCACTGACACGCGCAGTCTGGTCCACGGCGTCGTGCACGACGTGAAAGCACTGCTGAAGACATCGGGCGCCATCGTGCCGGCGCAGCTCGAACTCGAACTATCTCATCACTACGGTCTCGAGCGGTTTCGCGAGGTGGGGTCGGCCATGATCACGGTGATCAACCGTGAATACTGCAAGCGGCTCGTCCTCCTGCTGCCCGGCCAGTGGCACCCTGAGCATTGGCACAAGCTCAAGGACGAAACCTTCCATCTGTTATATGGCGAGATCGACCTCGTGCTCGGTGGCGAGCGCCGCCGGTGCGCAAAAAACGACGTCGTGGTCATTCCCCGCGGTGTCAAACACGAGTTTCGCAGCGACACGGGCGCGGTGATCGAGGAGATCTCTTCGACTCATACGCGGGACGACTCCAGTTACACCGATCCCGTCATCAGTCGTAACGAACAACGCAAGACATATGTCACCAACTGGATGGATTAGGTCGGCGCGCGCCGCGTCGGTTTTGGGTTCAGAGTTTTGTGTTTAGGGTTGGCTTTCAGCCTTCGACCTTCGACTTTCGACCTTAGACTCCTTTTCTTTCCGCCGCTCAGTCGTTCTGCAGTTCCGCAGCTCCGACGGTTGATCCCTCAGTCCCTTATCCCTTACTCCCTTACTTACTTTCACTCCTTGCCACGCCGTAGCTTCAGCGTAGGCGGGTCACTTTCACCCTCACTTTCACTTTCACTTGAAACTTTCCGATTACGTCGTCGATTTCATTGCGCAGCAGGGTGTCCGGCACGTTTTCATGTTGCCGGGCGGAGGAGCCATGCATCTCAACGATTCACTGGGCCGACATCCCGGCTTGCAGTTCGTCTGTAACCTGCATGAGCAGGCCAGTGCCATTGCCGCCGAAGCTTACGGTCAATATGCGGGTTTGGGCGTGGCGATGGTCACGACGGGGCCGGGTAGCACGAACACCATCACCGGCGTGGCGGGTGCTTGGCTGGAATCCACGCCGGTGCTGGTGATATCCGGTCAGGTCAAGCGGGCGGATCTTGTCGGAGGGCGCGGGGTCCGTCAGATCGGATTTCAAGAGATCGACATCGTCAGTCTGGTTAAACCGATCACGAAATATGCAGTCACCGTCTTGGAGCCGCGGGAGATCCGTTTCCATCTCGAGCAAGCCCTCTGGCTGGCCACCCACGGCCGCAAAGGCCCGGTGTGGGTGGACATTCCGCTCGATGTTCAGGCTGCGGAAATCGACGTTGCCACCCTGCCGGGATACATCCCCCCGCCCGACGATCCGGGGGCGGGGCTGCGGATAAGAAAGGCGGCGGCTCAGACCTTGGAATTGCTGGCCCGGGCCCAACGTCCGGTCGTCCTGGTCGGAAACGGAGTGAGGCTGGCCGGGGCCGTCGATGTCTTTCTGAAGTGGATTGAACAGGCCCGGATTCCCGTGCTGACGACTTGGAAGGCACTCGATTTTCTGCCGGACGGCCATCCGCTTTATGTGGGCCGGCCCGGGGCAGTGGGCCAGCGGGCGGCCAATTTTGCTCAACAGACCAGCGATGTCTTTATCAGTCTGGGGGCGCGTCTCGATGCCGGTCAGACCGCTTATAATCATGCCCATTTCGCTCCCCGGGCGAAGCGGGTGGTGGTGGACATCGACCCGGCGGAGATCGCCAAGCTGCAGATGGAGATTGCAGTCCCATTATCGGCCGACGTGGGAATATTTCTCCGGGAAATCACCGTGCTCACGGCCGGTTGCCGGCTCCCAGACTGGAGTGCATGGCGTTCCCGGTGTGAAGCGTGGAAGGCGCGTTATCCGGTGGTGCTCCCCGCGTATCAATCCGTCCCTTCGGGGGTGCATAATTATATCTTTGTCGAGATGCTGGGACATCTTCTCGGTGACGGTGATCTGCTGGTTCCGGGCAGTTCGGGTGCCTGCAGCGAGGTTACCTGTCAGGCGTTGCCCACTTCGCCGGGACTGCGTTTCATCAACTCCCAGGGGCTGGGAGCGATGGGATTTGGGGTGCCGGCGGCGTTGGGGGCTTGTCTGGCCTCGGGAGGCCGGCGGACGGTTTGCATCGATGGCGACGGGGGATTCCCGATGAACGCCCAGGAACTTGCCGTGATCTCCCGCCTCAATCTGCCCATCAAGTTTTTCATCCTGAACAATGCGGGCTATGGCTCGATCCGCACGACCCAGATCACCTACTTCAACCGGCGGTTTGTCGCTTGTGATGCCGATTCCGGTCTTGCGCTGCCCGATCTGCAGAAGATGGCTGAATCCCACGGAATTTCATTCCGGCGCATTGCCTCGCAGGATCGTCTCCGGGACGATATTGCCGCGGTACTGGCCCTCCCGGGTCCGGTCATGTGCGAGGTGATGATGGCCCCCGATCAATTCACCCAGCCAAAAGTTTCATCCCAGCAGCAGCAGGACGGCCGCATGGTCACAATGCCCATGGAGGATCTGTGGCCGTTCCTCGACCGGGCGGAGTTCGACGCCATCATGGGGGAATAGGCGGGGAAAGTGAGAGTGAAAGTGAAAGTGAGAGTGAAAGTGAGGATGAGGGTGGGGGAAAACCGCGCAGGCCGGATTGCACCACGAGGGGATCGGGGCATGTGACCAAGGCTCTGGCGTATCGATGTTCGACCTTGGACTTTGAGCCGGTAGCTCCATTACTTGTGCCATGAGCCCGACTTCGGTTCGCGACCGCATTCACGAGCTTCTGGCCGAACCAATCGCGGCGGCGGCTGAGCGGGAGCGGGAGACTTTGCCCGCACTTCTCCGCGGGACCGACGGATCCGTGGTTCTCTTCGGCGCTGGACGGCTGGGCCGGCTTTGCGCCCGGGCACTGCGCCGGGGCGGGCGGACGCTGCGCGCATTCTGCGACAGCAATCCCGTTTTGCATGGAACCGCCGTGGAGGGAGTCGAAGTGATGAGTCCCGCGCAGGCGGCGCGGCTCTATGGTGATTCGGCGCTGTTCGTGGTGGCCGTCTGGACCGGCGCCGCCCATGAAAGCATGGCCGAGCGGATCGCATTTCTTCGGGGGATGGGATGTCGGGCCGTGGACACGTATGCGCCGCTCGGCTGGGCACATGGCGACAAAGAAGTCCCGTTTCATTCCTTCGACCTGCCGGTGCGCACCCTGGGGCGGGCGTCGGAGATCGGCCGGCTGACGGCACTCCTGGCCGACGATCCCTCGCGGAAGACGCTGCTCGCCGCCTTGCGTCAGCGCTTGCGCGGAGAATTTGATGTCGAACCGCCGGTCGCGGATCAGTATTTCCCTCCCGATCTCGTGGCGCTCACCACGGATGAAGTTTTCATCGATGGAGGCGCGTTCAATGGGGATACGTTGCAGATCTTCTTGGAGCGCACCGGATCGAAATTCGACGGATACCATGCCTTCGAACCCGACCCCGCGAACGCGGCACAGCTCCACGCGCGCATCCTTGATTTGCCGCGACCGGTGCGCGACAGGATCTTTGTCCACGAACTCGCGCTTTACTCGCATACCGAGGAATTGGGCTTCGCGAGCGATCGGCGGGAGGCTTCCCGGGTTGAGCCGGCGGGGAGGCAGCGGGTCCGAGGGCAGCCGCTGGACAACGTGCTCCCAGACCAACGCGTCACCTTCGTAAAATTGGACGTGGAGGGAGCGGAGCGACAGGCTCTGCTTGGCGCGAAATCCATCCTTTCGCGCAATCAACCTGTAACCGCTGTATGCGTCTACCACCTTCCGGCTGATCTCTGGGAGATCCCGCTGATGCTCCACGAACTCCTGCCGCAGCACCGTTTGTTTCTCCGCCAGCACGGATTCGACGGATGGGAACTTGTCGTCTATGCCGTTCCGCCCAGGCGATGCACCAAGCAGTCAGACCGTTGGACAGTTAGACCGTCATGACCGTCGGATCGTAATCCTTATCCAACAAACATCCCCATGAACCGTGTACAAAGTTATCGTGAATTGGAGGTCTACAAGGCTGCGTTCGATTTGAGCATGCGTATCTTTACCGTCTCGAAAACGTGGCCATCGGAAGAGCGTTACGCGCTTACGGATCAGGTCCGACGAGCCTCCCGCTCCGTTGGGGCCAATCTTGCAGAAGCTTGGGCTAAACGACGGTATGAAGCGCATTTTGTGAGTAAGCTCACTGACGCCGATGCTGAAAACAATGAGACTGAACACTGGCTTTGTACCGCGCACGCTTGCGGATATGTGGAGAAAACGGAACTTGATGCGCTCATCGACCGGAACCGTAGGATTGGAGGCATGCTTGGCCGTACGATTGCTAACGCATCAAGTTTCGTCCCTTCATCTGATCGCCCCACCGTCCAACCGTCTCACGGTCCTACCGAGCCGCCACAATGACCGTTCGACCGTCCGACTGTCCTGACCATCCACCGCTCCGCCGCGCAACGGCGGATGTCCGTCCCTGTCCGGTTTGCGGCGGTTTTGAACGCCGGGTGCTGCACCGGCAGCGATTTCTCGAGGGACCGCTGGGCGATGGCTATGACGTCGTGGTCTGCCAGGCATGCGGCGCCGGTTTTGCCGATGGCATCCCTGCGCAGGAGGAACTGGATCGTTACTATGCCGAGCAGTCGAAATACACCTACCATCACGCCGGCGGGGCCGAGTCACCGTACGATCTCAAGCGATTTGACGCGATTGTCGAACAGGTGACGCCGCATCTTCCTTCCCGCGATGTCCGTATTCTTGACGTCGGCTGCGCCACGGGCGGGCTCCTGTCGGTTTTCAAGCAACGGGGTTTTGCCAACCTTCTCGGTGCAGATCCTTCTCCGGCGTGCGCCGAAGCCGCCCGGCGGCTGCACGGCGTGGAGGTGCGAGTGGTGACGCTGGCGCAGCTGGCGGGATGGCATGAGCGTTTTGATCTCGTGCTCATGGTCGGCGTCCTCGAGCACCTTCGCGAGGTGCAGCCCGCCGTGCGTGCCGTTGTTGACCGGTTGAACCCCCGGGGGCTGTTCTATGGCGCGGTCCCGGACGTCGAAGGTCTGGCCGTCTGCCGCAATGCTCCCTACCAGCAGTTCAGTGTGGAGCACGTGAATTTCTTTTCCGAACAGTCCCTCGGCCGCCTGCTGGCGGTCTGCGGCTTGACGCCGCGGCAGACCTGGCGGCAAATGGTCGAGTGGCGCGAGGACATCACGGAACCCGTCCTCAGCGGCGTCTACGCGGTGCCGCCGTCGGTGAAAGTTCCAGGTTCCATCCTCCTTCGCCGAGGCTTCGGCGGACAAGAGTTCCAAGTTCCAAGGAAGCGCTCTGTGACGTTGCCCGCAGCAGGGCTCCGAGGAAGCGAAGACAAGTCACCGTCACCGTCACTTTCACTTTCACCCTCACTTTCACTCCCACCTCTTGAATCGGGGCTACCGCCCCCCCCCGACCAAGCGACGGAACCCGCCCTTCAACGCTATCTGGCCAAATGCGGCCAGGAGGACCTGAAACTGGCAACGGCGATCGAGCAACTGGTCAGCAGCCGTGAACCGGTGCTGGTCTGGGGCGCGGGAACGCTTACTCGCCGTCTGTTGGTGTCGACCCGGCTGGCCGAGGCCAACATCGTGGGATTCGTGGATTCAAATCCGGGCATTCAGGGACACCGCCTTGCCGGCCGGGACATCCTTTCTCCGGCGCAGATTGTCGGTCGCCGCGAGACCATCGTGGTCTGCTCAAAAGCCTTCGAGCGCGAGATCATCGAAACGATTCGCAATCAGCTCAGGCTGCCCAACCAAGTCATCACGCTGGCCTGAGTGAGCAAAGAGCCTTGTGCAAGGGGCTAAGTGTTGTTGCATGTAGACCATAATGAGGCCGCATTTTCGATTCGAGGATTTGGAGGTCTGGCGGCTCGGTCAGGATCTCGCGGTGCAATTTCACAAGCTGGCGCAAAAGCTCGATCAGAAAGGATTGTTCCGGTACGCCGAGCAGTTGAGGGCGGCAGGGCTTTCGCTGACCAACAACATTGCCGAAGGATCCGGCAGCACTCATGCCAAGGAATTCAAGCAATTCCTGAACATAGCCCGAAGGTCGCTGTTCGAGGACGCGTCGATGCTGCTGGTTTTTGAGAGCCTTGGCTTGGTGAGTTCATCCGAGGTCGATCTATTGTTGAACGCTTGCGATCTTCTCAGCCGGAAGATTACCAATTTCTCCAGAACACTACAGACTGACACGACCTAGCGCTTTGCTCTGAGGTTGTCCTTTGCCCTTGGCCCTTCGCCCTTGGCTCCTTGCTCGAACACTCCCATGCAAACTGACCAATCCGATCTGCTGCGCCGCGCCTTGACGCAGCGCAATCAGGCGATCGCCTGCGCGATCCTGTCCCTCGTCATCTCGCTTGCGCTCGTGATGAACACCTTCCTCGGTCATCGGAAGGAACTGGTGGAGGCTCATCAGCAGATTCTTTCTCTGCAAAATGACATTACCAATGTGCAGAACGCGCTCCGGGCCAACCAGCAGGAGCTGGTGCAGACCCAGGAAGCCTTGCGCCGCGAGCAGGAGGCGCTGGCCCGCGCGCAGTCCCATTAACCTATTCTAGGTATGCACTGAATTTCCCTAAGGCTGCGGTGCAGGGTGCCGACGCATGGCCGACTACCCACAGACGGTGATTGAGTTTCGTGACCAGTTTAGGAGTGAGGAAGACCGCCGAGCCTATTGCCACCGCCAAAGTTCGCTAACGGCGGCGGCTGGGATCATCAGTTCGTGCATTTGAAGTATGGGTTTCTTTAGAGGATCGCGGCGAACGCTCTTACCCACGAACAAAAGAGCCCACCTCTTTCGAAGCGAGCCCGGAGGCGGAACGGGGCCTGTCCGTTGCTGAATCTATGAAGATGAAAGGATCGGCATCAATTGACGCATAGCGGTAAGTGTGAAGCGGCATTGCGAGTTGCGACCCGAGCCCGCCAGGCTTCTCTTCCGCTATCGAAATTCGATACCCAGTCAAATACCACTTAGGCGTACATGCCTGCTAAACGTTAAGCACGTTATTTTCCTCGGCACCGGTGCATCGGTATGCGCCCGCCCGGCCGGGCGACACCGTTCACTCGCAAGGAGATCCGTCCGCGACCCAGGCGGAGCTTGGATTTTCCACTGCCGTCGATATTGAAACCGGGCTCGCCGCCCTCAGCGGTTTGCCCGATTGACAGGGGAATTTTGAACGAGATGCTCTCCCATTGCCGTTTGATTCCAAGAGGCTGAGGAAGTCGGAAAGATGAATACTGGCACCACGAATACTCGCAGGTTCAAGGGATTGCTTGCATTTGTCACGATCGCCGCCGGCCTGTGGATTGGCCATGCCACGTGGCAACGCAGCCAGCGATTTCCGATCAGCGCATCCTCGCCGTTCCGAGCGCGGCTGAATGCCCGACCGAGAATGCGACCCGGGCTTTCCGCCGTTTACGTAGATCTGGATGTTCCGCCCGAGGCGGCAGGATCCCTAGTGTTTCGCGTTCGCGAACTCCGGCTAGGGACGACCGCGAATTCCTATCGGTGGGACTGGCAGGCCGGCCACTATCCTTCCAGTAACTTCAGTTTTGTTGATCTGAGCAAGAGGGTGCAACAGGACGGCTCAGTAACGGCCTGGGACATCGACGTGGCCGTAATGGGCCAGTTGCGTTTGAAGATCTGGCGCGATAGTGGCGAGACATGGCAGGTCGTCGCACAATCCGAGACGGTGACGGCGGCATCCGGCCTCAATCACTTCGTGTCGAGGCCGCCTCTGCCCGTTCAACGGGGCGATTACATCGGCCTATATACTGCGGCCGGCGGCGTGAAACTGACCTCGCCGTCCAGGCTGGGTTCATTGAGTCACTTGGATAATCAGCACGCCATAAACTTGTTGCTTTCCGCGAACCGTGGGATGCAATGCGATTTTCCCGGCGATGTAACTCTCGGCTTGAAGGCGCGCGCGGCACCCGCACCCAATCCCGGCTACAGCTTCAGTGTCGATCTGGCTCCCGCGCCCGCCACGCCGGCCATTGGATTCATGGTTGGGAACGGCACACCGGCGGGCAACCCGCCGATCAGCCTGATCGATCTCGACAAGATGGCCAACCAGCCCGGTCTGCTGGATGCGTGGGATGTTGTTGCCCGGGGTCCCGGCACGATGCGGCTAAAGATCTGGCGACGCGCGGGTCTCGAGTGGAAGGTAGCGGCCGAGTCGGCCGTCGAAAACGTGGCCGCCGGATACAACCGGTTTCTACTGAGGCCAGCGCTGCCGGTTCAACCCGGCGATTACCTCGGCTATTCCTCGGTTGGCAAACCGGTTGAACTCTATAACTGGGCAGATGCGTCTGATCGACCAAGCCGAGGCCAACTGTACGTCTTAGATGCTGACTTGCGGAACGGGGTGATGGACAGTGCGCTGACGCATGATTCCAAGAACGGGAATTATAGCTTTCGCGCACTGTACGCGCCGGTGGAGAAAGAAGAGTCTCCGGCGGCTACGTTGCAGTTGCTGCCTGGGCGCAGGACCTATCGCGTCGAACTGCCGTCACGGACCTTCGCGCTTGACGAGGAAGTTGAGGTGTCGATTGAGGCGGAAGGAAGTGCCAGGGCATTTCTATATCCTAGTAATGTCAGTCGGGTGCTGGGGCACCCGTTCATCGAATTGGAATACGGCTCGCAACACCGTTGGCCAGTGGTGGATGTCCTTTTGGTCGTTGTGACCGCCATCGGGAGTTGGTCTCTTCTGAGAAGGCGACGCTCGCGATGGGAACTCACCTTAGGCGCGCTGCCGGCGATTGCCGCCATTCTCGTCTGGGCGCAATGGGTTGGGGGGGGGCCGGTAGCTCAATTGTTTCCCTCGGCCGTCGGCATGCTCCTCCTTCCGGGCTTCGTTATGTTGGAACTGGTATTTCCGAAAGTGGCGTGTCGCCTGGACGGTCTGGAGCGTGCGCCCTTGGCATTTGCCATCAGCGTTGGGCTTTGGATCGGAATTGCGGCCGTGGCGTACCGAATTCAGTGCTCCGGGGCTGCGGTGATTGGCGGAATTATGGCGTTTGATCTGCTGGGGCTTGCGGCAGTCTTTTTTGTACGGCCGATGCAGCATGCCATGAATTCGAATCTGATGGAAGGCGCCCCAAGTTCCTCGATGACGTCTGGATATCGGACGGCATTTCTGACCTTCATCGCGGGTGTCAGCATGGTCATGGCGTATGCGTCCCAGTACCAGATGTCCGACTACGACGTGATGTTTCATTTGGCTGGCTTTCGTAATATTGCTGACCACGCGCGGATCACCAACTGCGATAATCTCTTGGGCCCAGGTTCTCTCTCGCTTCCGCAGTACACCGCTAATCCCTGGTACTTGGTGGGCGGCCTCACGACGCGGTTGGCGCATGCCGACGTCACGTGGCTCTACGTGTTCCTGACGTTTCTTTTGACGGCCCTAGTCTTTCTTACCTTCTATTTATTGCTAAAGACGCTCCTAGCCGACGATCGTCTTGCCGTGATCGGCGTCATGGTGGGCACTATACCGTGGATCTATGGAATGACGGTGTTTTGGCGGATATTCTGGAGTTTCTATCTGACTTTCCTGCCATTCGGCAGCTCTATCGCGGAGCTGATCCTGCTCCCCATGTCGCTGGCTTATTCGCTGCGATACATCATGGTCCGTCAGCGAGAGGATGCTGTCGTAATGATCATCTTGGCGATTGCGGCCATGGGGATACACGTCGAGTATCTCGTCCACGTTCCATACCTGCTCGTCATGGTTTTGATTGCGTCGATGATTCCCGCCGACACGTGGCGAAATCGGCTGCGCACGCTCGCGTTGGCTGGGACAGTTGGCCTGCTGGCGGTCATGATCGCATATCTTGGACTGAGCTTCCCATCGCGCGCGCCGATCAGTCCCATGACTGAACTCGATATGCTTCGGATGTGGAAAGGAAAAATGTTTTTGCAAATCGGCAAGAACGTTTACGGAGCCGATCCGAAAGAGTACTTCCTACGCACGGGTTGGACGGTTGTCCTAGGACTGATCGCGGTCATACTCTTCATTCGTTTTCGAATCAGGACCCTGGTCGCCAAACGCTCGCGGGGTTGGCTCGGAGCAATCCTCCTTGTCTCCCGCAAGAAGGCGACAGCGCGTCTCGCTGCTGGTGTTGTGATGGCCGTGGTGGCACCGTGGTTGCTGGTCTTCAACGTAGTCTTGGTGCCTTGGCTGGTCAGGCTCTTGCATTCCACCGTCCCGTTTTATCGCATGTTAGGCTCGGCCGGGGCGTTTGCCCGCGTCGTCGAACTGGGTGGCCTGGCCTGCTTACTGACTTGGACGCTGGATTGCCGGTTCGTCAGATTGCGGGTTCGACGAGGACTGATTCTGGCGGCGGTTGTGGTGTCGAGCATCGTATTACCGCTGTCAATGTCCGCAGTCCGCGAGGCGGTGACGGGAGCCTTGGCCAATTACGGGTGGTATCCCAGCTTGCTCGATTTGCCTAACGAATCGCTTTACCGGGAATTAAACCGGCTTGAACCGGCGTCGGTGGCCGTCAGGTCGGAACAAGCAATCATTACGGCGGCGCTGACACCGCTGCATCCTATTTTTGTGGCAGGTGACCGTCTCGGCGACTATCGGCTAGCTGACGAACGCGGAGCGGCGAACGAACGGATCCTTAACTTTTCGGTTTCCCCGGAGCAAATGCGCATCCTACTAAATGAATATTGTTGTCACTATGTTATCATTTCAATCAATTCGCCGTATCTGTCCCGGTTCAGAAGCCATCCAGAACTCTTCCGCGAAGTGCTCAAGAGCGAGGCGGATGCGGTATTTTCCGTAAGCTACTGAAAGTAAAGACCAAGCACAATGAAAGCGGCCGCCGAAAAATCGTCCCAAAACCCGAAAATTGTCGGCGTTCTTATGACCTATAACTGCGTACGGCTGGTTGGAGACGTGTATGGTCGGATTCCCAAAGAGTTCTTTGACCTCATAATCTGCGTGGACGATGGCTCGACGGATGACACATGTGCAGTGGTCCACCGGTTGGGCATTCCCGTTTTCCCCCATCCCCATACGGGCTACGGCGGCAATCTGCTCTTTGGTCTTCGCAAGGCCCTCGAGCTGGGAGCGAGCCACGTCATCGAGATTCATGGTGACGGCCAGTTCGACCTGGCCTCCCTGCCTGCCACTCTCGATCAGTTGCGCGCGGGTTGCGATCTGGTGCTGGGCAACCGCTTTTATGATTATTGGCAGCCCCTGAGGGATGGAATGTCGCCGATCCGCTATCTCGGAAACCTTTCGCTGTCGACCTTGGGTCGCATCGGTACTGGCGTCCGCCAGTCCGATCTGTTCACCGGTACCCGCGCCTACAGCCGGCGGCTGGTCGAAACGCTGGATTTCTCAAATAACAACCAAGACTATTTCTTTAGTTTCGAGATCATTGCCCAGGCGCGGTTCTGCAACCTCCGTTTCGGCCAAGTCGCGACCCGGTGCAATTATCGCGGGCAGCACACCTCCATGAATCTTTGGAAGGGGATTCTGGAGATCTTTCAAACGGCCTATACCGTGTTTTTGTTCCGGCTCGCTCGCTGTAGCATCAAGCGGGGCGTTTTTGCACGGCTGGAAACCGCCTGAGCGCAAATGTGTAGTATTAGCGGAATCGTCCATGGAACCGGTGTTGCGAAGATGCTCGCGGCACAACGGCACCGCGCGCCCGATGAGGCCGGCATCTACAAGGACGACGACATCGAGGTGGGGATGGGCCGACTCAAGATCATCGACCTGACATCGCCCGGACTCGCCCCCTACCAGGAGGACGGCCTGGTCCTTTCGTATAACGGGGAGATCTTCAACTACGTTGAGCTGAAAAAAACCCTGCAGGGAAAAGGCTGGAAATTCCGGACCACCTCTGACACCGAGGTTCTGCTGAAGGCTTGGCGTCAGTGGGGCGTGAAGATGTTTGACAAGCTCAACGGGATGTTTGCGTTTGCCATTTTTGACGCCCGCAAGAAGCAACTGTGGCTGGCACGTGACATTGCCGGCGAGAAGCCGCTGTATTACCACCAGCGGAGCAGGACGCTTGTCTTTTGTTCGGAGGCGAAGGCGCTCGCCGAAGTCCTGGAATTGCAGCCTCGGGACAACGAGTTTTTCGATTCGTTCCAGCACTGTTTTTTGACAACGCTCTGGAAGAATGTGTCCGAGGTACCACCCGCCCATTACCTCTGGCATGATCTCAACACCCACCAGACGAAGCTGACTGAGTATTGGACTATTCAATCCCGTCACATCCAGCCCAAGACCGCGGTTGAGGAGCTGGAGGCGCTTTTGGAAGACGCTGTCAGGCTTCGAGTCCGCAGCGATGTGCCGGTGGGGCTGTACTATTCCAAAGGCATTGATTCGTCATTGATCTCGACCTATCACCAGTTCGACTGGAAGTTTTTCTTTGATGACACCAAGAACTGGCAGGAGGATTTCTTTGCCAACGTCGGCGCGGTGGTCCGGCATCTCGACTTCCCGGTTGGTTCCCTGTCGGCGTATCCTTTATGGAAGCTGGCGCAACAGGCGTCACGGCATGTCAAGGTTATCCTGTCCGGTGAAGGCGCCGACGAGATTTTCGGGGGATACGTCCGGTATGTGCCCATTGCCCGGCAGTGGGAGCTGCAGAAGAGGTACCCATCCTATCAGTACATCTTTGGGAAATACTACCCGCCTTACCTGGAAGGATTTGCAAAGATCACGGCGCGTAACGACGATGTTGAGTTTGTGAAGGAATGCCTGCGTCCTTACTTCGAGACCTTCCCCGACCCGATAAATGCCATGGGTTTCGCGGATTTCAAACTGGTCATGCCGAGTTTGCTCCAAATGGGGGATCGGATGGCAGGCGCGTTCGGTATTGAAAACCGCTGTCCTTTCCTCGACCGGCGCGTTATCGAATTCGGCTTCAGTCTTCCGCCCGAACTGAAGATAAAGGACCTGGATCAGAAGGTGATCCTGCGTCGCATCCTTCAGAAACGCGGTCTGACGGCGCCGCTCCGCGATGAAAAGAAGGGGCTTACCATCCGCTTCAACCAATGGTTGGGCAGAAAGGACTGGGATCGCAGCGCCTATTGTGCTCTGCTCCGAAGGGAGTGGGCAAAGATCTACGGCCCCGCCATGGGCAACAATAGGAGGAAAGTCTCAAGAAATTAAGCCTATGGCTACAGTACTGATCACCGGAGTCGCAGGATTTATAGGACCCCATGTCGTCGAGGCGTGCCTCGCGCGCAACTGGCGTGTCGTGGGCGTCGACATCCTTTCCTGCGACCTGCAACGCCCGGGCTTTGCCTTTCGGCAGAAAGACATCCGTGATTTGAGTCCAGAAGAACTCGGCGGGGTGGACTACATTGTTCACCTCGCGTTTGTCACAAACATTCCGAATTCGATCCAGCATCCGATCGAGACCACCCGGAACAACATTGAAATGACGGCTCGCCTGCTGGACATTGCCACGAAGGCCGGCGTAAAAAAAGTGGCGTTTCCTTCCACGGCATCGCTCTTCGGGAATAATCCGACACCGTGGCGTGAGGACATGCCCGCCGATCCCATTGAGCCGTACAGCTGGCAGAAGCTGTCCTGCGAATCCCTTTGTCGCATGTGGAGCACCCGTTACGGTCTGCCGACCGTCGTTCTGCGGCTGTTCCAGGTATTCGGTGAAAACCAGCGAAAAGACACGGCCATGGCGGCGTTTTTCAGGGCCCGGCAGGAGGGGCGGCCCATTACGTTGACCGAAACCACCGCCCAGTCATCTTTTCGCACCGGCCAGCGAGATTTCGTCTACGTCAAGGAAGTGGCCGATGCCTTTGCGCTGGCGCTCGAATCTGCCAAGACTGGCCAGGGTGAAATCATAAACATCGGCACCGGCCGCGTGACCACGATGGAAGCAGTCGCAAACGCGATCGGCGGCGAGGTGATCTTCATTCCCAGGCGGGGATTTGAGGTCGAGCGCCATCAGGCCGACATCAGCCGGGCCGAGGCGCTGCTCGACTGGCATCCGAAAGTGGAGGTAATTGAGTGGCTCAACGCTTTCGTACCCACACTGGCGAAGGGCGCGGAGGCTAGAACATGAAGACGATCCACAATAGGACATGCCGCATGTGCGACGGCAGCAAGTTCCAGGTCGTTATCGACTTGGACCGCCATCCCCTCGTCAACAGCCTTGTGCACAAGGGCAATCTGCGCAAAAAAGACCCAACATATCCGCTCGTCGTTAAGCAGTGCCGGAGATGTGGCCTCGTTCAGCTCGTCGACCTCATCGATGCTGAAGAGATCTACAAGAACGTGGACTACCTCTACTTCTCTTCGGACATGCCGGGGCTGGATAACTATTTCCGACCGTACGCAGACGAAGTCCGGGAAAGATTTCTAAAAGAGGACGATTTGGTCGTCGAAATCGGCAGCAACGACGGGATCATGCTGAATCTCTTCAGGAAGCACAATCGCATCCTGGGCGTTGATCCCGCCACCAATGTGGCGCTTCGGGCCCTCAAGCGCGGGATTCCCACGGTTCCGATGTTCTTTTCCGAATCGCTCGCGAACAAGATCGCCAGGGAATGGGGTCGCGCCAAGATCGTAATCGGCAACAATTGCATCGCGCACGTCAATGACCTGAGGGACCTGATCCGGGGCGTGAAGGCGCTCTTGTCCGACGACGGAGTTTTCATCATTGAATGCAACTACTGGGGCGGAATGGTCAAGAACACGAATTATTCGCTGATTTACCACGACCATTACTCCTATTTTTGCCTACAAGTCTGGACGAGATTCGCAGCGAAGCACGGCCTGCGCGTCTTCGACGCCGTGGTGACACCGGCGCAGGGCGGGTCATTGAGGCTCTTCCTTTGCAGGGATCGTCGGCGCGAGACAACGCGGCTGAAGGCATTGCGCCGCGAAGAAAGAGCCATCGCGTTAAATACCTATGCAACCAGCTTGCGGTTCCGTGCCGACGTCCAGGCGGTCGCAAAGAAACTGCGGCAGACGTTGGAAGACCTGAAAAAACAGGGAAAAACGATCGCCGGATACGGCGCGGCGGCCAAAGGGATGACGATCCTGAAATGCTCCGGAATCGGCAAGAAATTCATCGACTATTTTGTTGATGATTCACCCGCCAAACAAGGGTGGTACACCCCCGTCGATCACATTCCGATCATTTCGCGCCAGGCAGCCGAAACGCGACTGCCGGACTACTTCATCGTCCTGGCGCCCAATTACGCTGATGTGATCATTGGTAAGGAGGCGACATTCCGGGCGCGAGGCGGCAAGTTTATTGTACCGAAGGGGGGAATTACAATCATATGAAGTGCGGCGAAATTAGTCGGAGCGCGTTTGCAGTGTTTAAGGCCTTGTCGTTCGGCTCTTGCCAACCGCAGTGAGCATAACCGGTGTTCCAAGAAGATTCGTGCGATGAATCGACATATCGGTAAATCCGGCGCGAATGAAGATACCGGACGGCGTAGACTTGGCTGCACAAGCTGCGCGCGCGATGGTGCGTCCGGGCCGGGATCGATTGAGGGGCGTCGTGGAGGTCGAAGCGACGGGCGCAAACTCGGTCGCATCCGCTTGCAACGCATAGCTGATACCTCCGGGCAGACGCTGCAAACCCACGGTCGCGCAAATGGTGGAGCCGGGAGCCGTGATTCACACCGACGTTTGGAGTGCTTACGACCGGTTGCCAAAGGCGGGCTACGCGCATCGCATTGTTCGCTCTGACACCGACCCGCAGGTCGGCGCCAACCTGCTGCCCTATGCCCACCAAGTCGCGTCGTTGCTGAAACGCTGGCTGCTAGGCGCTCATCAAGGTGCGGTCTCGGCCGACCATCTGGACTTCTACCTTGATGAGTTTACTTTCCGGTTCAACCGACGCACTTCCGCCTCGTGCGGTCTGTTGTTCCCATCGGCTGATGCAGCAAGCCGTGACGCTGGCCCCGGTCCACGGGCGTACCGTTCGTAGCGGCCGGCCGCTACCGATTCCAGCGGTTCCCAAGGCGAGGGGGAATGAAATGCATACCTAGTGTGGTGTCGCAGAAATAACTTTCGTTAGTCTGCGGAGTTTTTCCAAGATGTCGTCGGCAGTAGCGACCCAGCGGAAGGCGGTGGCGTGTTGATTGTAGTTCTGAGTGTAGAGCCGG
>Ga0116116_1001194_pt1 | contig 20632 bp, 13 predicted proteins | sample June2015DPH_10_1_FD_89722 | JGI IMG/M metagenome (GOLD analysis project Ga0116116, IMG submission 89722) | Peatland microbial communities from SPRUCE experiment site at the Marcell Experimental Forest, Minnesota, USA - June2015DPH_10_150 | ecosystem: Environmental > Terrestrial > Soil > Wetlands... | reverse complement strand
TGTCACCGCCGGTGCAATAATCCCCAAAGTGCCGCTTGAAAATTCCCCAGCCCCTGTGAGGTGGTGTATACCCGTATCGACTCCATTTTGGAGGAGGTGCGGCGAGGTGCTACGGGGGAAGGACGTGCACGAACTTGAAGAGATGAAGCAGATGGGGCTGAGCGTCTTGGCCATCAGCGAGGTGACGGGGTACGACCGCAAGACGGTCCGGAGGTACCTGCTCGAGCCGGAAGGACTGCCCAGTTACGGGCCGAGAGTTTTACAGCCCAGCAAGCTGGATCCGCACAAGCCGTATCTGGAAGATCGGCTGACCGCGGGCGTGTGGAATGCCCAGGTTCTGCTGCGGGAGGTTCGCCAGCGCGGTTACGACGGCGGCTACACGATTCTGAAAGAGTGGCTGCATCCGCAACGGGCGGCCGCATGTGCGGCGGCGGTGCGCCGCTTTGAGACGCCGCCAGGCAAGCAGGCGCAAGTCGATTGGGGACACCTGGGGTATCTCGACATCGACGGCGGATCGCACCGCATCTGGGGCTTCGCTATCACCTTGGGGTACAGCCGGCGGATGTGGGCGCAAGCCGCGCTGGACCAAACGCTGGGGACGCTTCTGCGCATGCATGAAGCCGCCTTCCAAGAGTGGGGAGCGGTGCCGGAGGAGATCCTCTATGACCGGATGAAGACCGTCTGGCTAGACACCGACGAGCGGGGCGAGGTCATCTGGCATCCGGTGTTTTTGGACTTCGCCCGCTACTGGGGATTCAAGCCGCGACTGTGCCGGCCGTATCGCGCGCAGACGAAAGGGAAGATCGAGTCGGGCGTGAAGTACATCCGGAGGAACTTCGTATGCGGCCTGCTGGGCCGAGAGCCGGCGTGCCTGATGGACTTCAACAGCGAGCTGCGGCAGTGGGTGGAGACGGTGGCCAACCGCCGGGTGCATGGGACCACCAACGAGCAGGTGGGCTTGCGGTGGGAGACGGATCGGTTGGCCATGCAGCCGTTCAACGGCCGCCCGCCGTATCCCTACAGCGACGATGAATTGCGCCAGGTGGCGCGGGACGCTTACGTGAGCTGGCAAGCCAACCGGTACTCGGTGCCCTGGCAATACGTCGGCAAGGAAGTCTGGGTGCGAGAGCAAGCCGATCAGGTGGAGGTGCACTACGGCAGCGAGCGGATCGCCGTGCATGCGCGTGCCGTGCGAAAACATCAGGTGATCACCCAGCGATTGCATCACGACGGCATTCCGCTGGGAGCCACCAACGGTGGCGGCAAGATTCTGATCCACATGCGGGAAATGGCGCCCGCGGTGGAATCCCGCTCGCTGGCCGTCTACGAAAGCCTGGCGATGGGAGGTGCGCAATGACGCCCATCGAACGGTTACAAAACGCGCTGACCAGCTTGGGGCTGAAAGCGGTGGAGGTCCGCCTGGAAGGACTGCTGGAGCAGGCGGCCAAGAAGGAACCCAGCTATGCCGACTTCCTCGATGAGGTGCTCGCCTGCGAAGTGGATGCGCGCCGCAGTCGCTACCTGCGGGCGCGCCTGCAACTGTCGCACCTGCCGTTTGTGAAGACCTTCGATCAGTTCGATTTCGCCTTTCAGCCCTCGATCGACGAACGGCAGGTTCGCGAATTGAGGACGCTTCGCTTTGTCCACGAGGCGAGCAATGTGATCCTATTGGGGCCGCCCGGCGTGGGCAAGACGCACCTCAGCGTGTCCCTGGCGGAGGCGGCGATCCAGGCCGGCTTCGGCGCCTACTTCATCACCGCGCACGATCTGGTAACGGACCTGGGCCGGGCCTACCGGGAAGGACGGCTGGACCGGCGCATGCGGATCTATCTGGCGCCCAAGATTCTGATCATCGATGAAATGGGCTATCTGCCCTTGGACGACCTGGGAGCCACGATCTTCTTCCAGTTGGTAAGTGCCCGCTACGAGCGAGGCAGCATCATCCTGACCAGCAACAAAAGCTACGGCGATTGGGGTTCCATCTTTGGAGACCCGATCATCGCGACCGCGATTCTGGATCGCTTGCTCCACCATTCCACGACCATCAACATCCGAGGGGAGAGCTATCGCCTCAAAGATCGCCGGCGGGCCGGCCTCCTACCCAGGGCCGAGGATCAACAACCGCCGCCCGCCATGGTGGCGATGAATCTGGCTGACGCCCCGAGCAGTCGTGCCAAGCGGAGCCATTCGTAATGAGTTTTCTAAGGCATGACGAGATCTATCGGTCCGATGTGGTTTGGGCTGTGCGCCGAGGCTCCGCCTCGGCGAGCCCCTGCTGGAGAACGTCTGTCGGAACGGTGGTGATGCTCGCTGCAAACGGAGAGAAAGCAAACGGGGAACGCAACCGAAGCCACGTCCCCCGCTCATCGTCCGCGATGAGTCTCGGGTCGGCTATTCCTTGGCGGGTTGCTCTCCAGCAGAGCCCGCCTCCGCTTTACCGGCCGGAATCCATGTTGCATCCGCCGGCCGAAACAGTCAACCACCACTTGCTGGGGGCTGGGGAATTTTCAACCGGCGAAATGGGGAATTTTCAACCGGCGTTGACACAGCGGCCTGCGCACGAGACCCCGGCCTCACGTTTGGTTGCGGCTCTGCTGCTCTGTGTGGCAGGTTGGCCGTAAGGTAATCTGCGGGCCGAGTGGCACTCGGCCCCAATGGCTCAGAACACCAGGCCGATGCGGGCGATAATCGTGCGCGGTTGCAGGAAATGCGTCCCGCTGAACGTCGACAGGAAGTTGTATAGCGCCACTTTGTTGGTGATGTTGGCGATGTCGAACGACGCGGTGAACTTCTCGTGCTTTTCCGTATGGAACAGGTTGTCGGTGCCGATCCCCACGTTGAAGATATTGCGCGGCTTCACGCGGTCGGGGTTGTGATCGTCGTTCTCCGCGCCGGTCTGCGGCAGCGTCAGCAGCTTCGACGTGCCGGCGCCATTGCAGGTGGTGATCGGGTTGTTGAAGGTGGCGTAGACTCCGTTGCAGGCGAAGCCGATGGAAGTCTGCTGGGCCGCGGTAAGCGCCAGCGCCGCGGCCACGTCGGGCACGCCGCTCACCACCAGGCCGCTGTCGTAACGCCACGTGAGCGCGATCCACTCGGCGCTCTTGTGCTGGTAGCGGAAATTGCCCGTGGACTGGAATGCCTGGTCGTGGTCGATGCGGAAGACGCCGCCGGCCAAGGGCGTCCCCTGCGAGATGAGGCCGCCAACCTCCGGCGGGAAGTATCGCGCGCGCGTGTGGCCGAACGTCCAATAGGCCTGGAAACCGTGGAGGTTGGTGGTGCTGACGCGGCCGGTAACACCATCCAGTTTCGAGTTGTGCCAGGAAATGGGGAACGTGATGGTGGTGTTCAGCAGCGTGCTGAAGTCGTAAGCGCCGTGCGTGAACTTCCAGAAATAGTCGGCGTCGACCATCAGGTATTTGCCGATGGACTGTTGGAACCCGGCGTTGAACTGGTTGCGGCGGCCGGGCCGAATGGGCGTGGATACGCTGCCGAATACGTTCTGGTCCAGTCCGCCCACTCCGGTGGCGCTGGAGAGGAGCAGGTTCTCGTTGAACGGCGTCTCGAACGTGCGCGAGTATGCGACGCGCAGCACCGTTCCCGTCCCCTTGATGTTGTAAGCGATGCCGACCCGCGGTTCGGCGCCGTTGTTGGCGCTGAGGCCGGCATAGCGGTCGGCGCGGAAACCGACATTGAACAGGAAATGGCCCACGGTGATGGCGTCCTGCGCATACACCGCGAACTGATTGATGTTGCCCGCGCCGTGAAAGTTGAACAGGCTCCCGCCGCGGGTGAGATCGTAGGGAATCAGGCCGGGGACCAGGTTCGGGTTGGCCGTGAATCCGAGATTCGCGCACTGGTTCGGGTCCAGCAGGCTCGATGGGCCGGCGGAGTTGCCGTTGGCGTCGACGCAGATGGGGTTGAAGGCCGGGTCGGTAATGCCGAGGCCGAAATTCTCCAGCAGCCGCGTCTGCTTCGTGTCAATTCCGATTTTCAAAACGTGCCGGCCGGCGGTCACGGAGAGGTCGCTCTTCACACCCCAGTTCAGCAACTGGCGGCTTTGATTCTGGGTGGACGGCGTGTCGGCGAATGCGTCGCGGCTGCCGTAGTAGAAGAACTCGTCCTTGCGGATGTACGGATTGATGGTCAACAGGGTGTGGGCGTTGAAGGTGTGCTGGTAGCCCGGGGCGACACTCCAGGTAGCCACGTGCTGGCGTTGATCCTGCGTCAACTGGTCATAGTCGTTGGGGATCTGAATCCAGTTGCGCGCGGCGAACAGGTTGAGGTGGAGAGAGTCCCGCCCGTCGGGCTCGAAGTCAAAATGATCGAAGATGGTTTCGTTGTTGCCGATGTCGTGGAATGGGGTGAACTCGGGCGTGTCCAGGAAGCGGCCGCTACGGAGACCATCGATGGCCAGGAAATTCCCGACTTTCGCGCTGCCGAAGCCAAGCCCCAGGGAACCTCCCACGGTGCCGAACGCGCCGTAGGTCGTGTCGAGGTTGCCAAACGGCCGCCCCGCTCCCAGGCCGGTGCGCGTGGTGACATTGGCTACCAGGCTGGTCTTGTCGCCAAACTCGGCATCCACCGATCCCGTCACTACCTCCATGCTCTGGATAGCGCTGACGGGAAGCTGAGTGGAGAAGACTTTGCTCTGCTGATCGCTGATGGGTTGTCCGTCGATCACGAAGCTGGTCTGCGCGTGATCGCCGAGGGGGTGGAAGAGTCCGTTGCCGTCGGCGGCCACACCGCCCGTGCTATAAGTGATCGCCTGGCTGAGGCCGCCTCCAGGGTCGAACGCGAGAATCTTGGAAAGCTGGGATCGATCGGCGTCCACGTGATCGGAAGGATTGAGCTCCAGCAGGTCCGCGCCGCTCGCCTCCACGGTGACGGTTGTCTGGGCCCCGGCAATCTCCAGAGCCGCTGTGATCCGGACTGGCAGGGAGTTCCGGATTGTGAGGTCCTGCGAGAAAACGGCGAAACCGGAGGCTCTCACTTCCAAGTGGTACGGGTTAGGCGGAATGTTGACCAATCGGAAGGAACCGTCCGAAGCCGTTGTGGTGGACTGTTTGTAATCCGAGATAGGATTGTGAATGCTCACCACGGCCCTTACGACGGCGCCGGACGGGTCGACGACGACTCCTTCGATGGTGCCGGCATTGCCGAGCGATTGTCCAAAAACCCGATGCGTGAAGGTGAAAGCGAGCAGACCCAGAGCGGTGACAGCGAGAACGCTTTTCATGACTCCAGTATCGGGAGGGTTCCGTTATGGGGCCGAAGCAATTCTCACCAGCGGCCTGAGGTTTCCTGGGGGCGGGCTGGAACTGCCAATGAACGGACTGACCGGCGTACGATTAATAAGTGAGCCCGCGGCAAACTCCCGCTGGTGGCGGAATAATGGCCGATCATCGCCAAATCTTACCCGTTGATCAGTTATTCTTTCGCAATGCGGGGTTTTCGAGCTAACTCCATGGAGATGGGCCAGGCGCCAATCCGCACCCTGATCGTCGATGACGAGCCGATCGCCCGCCAGGTGCTGCGGGACGAACTCCACTCGGTGGAAGATGTCGAGGTTGTCGGCGAGGCCGGGAACGGCAACGATGCCCTCGTCCAAATCGAGCGCCTCAAGCCCGACCTTGTGCTGCTGGATCTCCAGATGCCCGGACTGGGCGGTTTCGACGTGATCCAACGCTTGCCGGAAGGGGCGCTGCCCATCGTCATCATCGTCACGGCGTACGACCAGCATGCCATCCGCGCGTTCGAAGAAGGCGCGCTCGATTATCTGCTCAAGCCCGTCAGCCAGGAGAGGCTCGAAAAAGCTCTGGACCGGGCACGGGCGCTGCGCGGCAGGACGCGCGATGTCGCCGAATCGCTGGCGCACTTGAGCGAGATCCCGGGGCCGCCGGCCGCTCCGCGGAGCCGGAAGGTGGTGGGACGGGCCGGCCAGGAGTACTTCCTGCTCGATATCGATGATGTTCTGGCGTTCCAGGCCGAGCGGGAGATCGTGTGGATCGTTACCGCCAAACAGCGATATATGGCCACACAGCCGCTGCACCGTATCGACGCCCGCCTGAAGGGCTCGGTATTCCAGCGCATCCATCGCAACGCGCTGGTCAATGTCAATCACGTCCGTAAAATGACCTCCCTCAGCAGCCAGCGCTGGCTGCTGACGCTCAGCAACGGTCAGGAATTCATCGTGAGCAAACGGCAGGCCGCCGGCGTCCGGCAGATGCTGCAATGGTGAGGGCGGGAGCTTAGTGCCATGATCGGAATCAACCAGCCTCTGCTCATCAATATCCTCGGGCACGCCAGCGGAGCGCTGATCTTTGCGATCTTCCTCTGCCTGCTGTTCAGCGGACGCGGGTGGTCGGGGGGGCGCGGGCGCTATCTGTCGGGATTGGCCGCGGCTCTTTCGCTGCTGTGGAACCTCGGCTCCCTGATCGTTTTGGTGTGGCCTGCTATGCCGGCGGGAGCATCGGGGCTGGTGGTGGCCATCAGTTTCTCGGCGTTGAGCCTTCTGCCCGCCGTGCTGCTGCATGTGTCGCTCGGGGACAGCCAGCCCGCCGTGGTCGCTGGCGGCTACGTGCTGAGCGCCATCGCGGTGGGCATGCACTTTTGGGAGATGGCCGGAAACGGCGCCGCGCTCCATCAGGCTGCGCTGCTGCTCATCACGGTTGGCTTCCTGGCGTTGACCGCCATTGCGGTGACGGGTGTCGCCATCCGGCGCGACCCGCTGCGGCGCCCGGGCGGAGTGCGTATTGCGGTTGCCATGTGCCTGGCGCTGTTCGCCATGTCTTTCGTCCATTTCGGAGCCGGACACGCCAGCCATGCCTGGTCCAGCGAGCTGCTGGTGCACCACGCCGGCATCCCGCTGGCCCTCTTCGTTCTGTTGCAGGACTATCGTTTCGTTTTGCTGGACGCGTTCGTCCGCTTCCTGGCCAATGCCCTGCTGGCCGCCGTCCTGACATGGCTGGTCATCCAGGCCGCATTCCGCCTGGTGCTGGTGGAGCGAACCGCGCCGGAGCCGTTGCAGGAAGCGCTATTGCTGATCGGCGTCTGTCTCTTTCTGGTGTTCTTCGCCTGGCTGCGCAACCGGGTTCAATCCTGGCTTACGCGCGCGGTCTTCCGGCAAGGCAGCCTCGCGAGTCTTGCCAGCCGCGTAAAGGAAGGCCCTGCCTTTACGGACGAGGAGCAGTATCTCGGTTGGGCGGCCGCCGTCATCGCCGCCGCTGTCGGAACTGCGGACTACGCCGTCGTCGGCCAGGGCGAAGTGGAGGCCGCCGCCAGTCTGCACGTCCCCGTGAGCGCCGCCATGTTTCCCGCCGCCGGCTCGTTGCAGCAGGCGAGCTGGGCCGAGGCCCTGGTTCCCATTCGGCTGGGCGAGGGGGACTCCCGCCTGCTCGTTCTGGGACGCCGGCAGGGCGGACGGCGCTATTTGAGCGAGGACCTGGACACGCTGGCCAAGGCCGCCTCGGAAATCGCCGAGAAAGTGGAATCCTTGCGGCGGCAGGAGATGAACCGGCTGGTCAGCCAGGCCGAGCTGCGCGCGTTGCAATCGCAGATCAATCCGCATTTCCTGTTCAACGCCCTCAATGCGCTCTATGGCGCCATCCCGCGGGAAGCCGCCGGGGCCCGCCGGATGGTGCTCAACCTCGCCGAAATCTTTCGCTACTCTTTGCAGTCGGACAAGGCCTTCGTGCCACTGGCGCAGGAGATGCAGATCGTGCGCGCCTACCTGGAGCTGGAACAGTGCCGCCTGGCCAGCCGGCTGGACGTTCAGATCGAGGTGGATGATGCCGCCCTGCAAATTCCGATCCCGGCGCTGTCCATCCAGCCCCTGGTGGAGAACGCCGTCAAGCACGGCGTCGCGCTCCGCATCGAGCCGGGCTACGTGCGGATCAAAGCCCAATGCCGGAACGAAGAATTGCGGATTTCCGTGGAGAACAGCGCCAGCGGGCGCGCCACGGACGCTCCTGTCACGGGCGTCGGTCTGCAAAATGTCAGGCGGAGGCTCGAGATCTGTTACGGCGCGGGCGCCGACCTACGATTTTCGCCGGGCATAGACCACACCACCGTCGAAATCCGCATCCCACGCTACGGCGCCCACCCCGGCATCACGTAGGCATAGAACACCACTATCAGCCCGATGATGGAGGCCAGCAGCACGCTGTGCTTCAGGGTGAAGCGGAACAGCAGCGATTCTTCTTCGCGCTTCATGGAGGTAGCGGCGGCGGCCACCGCGATGCTGGTCAGGCTGATCATTTTGCCCATCACCCCGCCGGCTGAATTGGAGGCGGCCATCAGCACTGGGTTCATCCCCAGCTTGCCGGCGGTCACCACTTGCAGGGTGCCGAACAGGGCGTTGGCGGAGGTGTCGCTGCCGGTGAGGAAGACGCCCAGCCAGCCGAGCAGCGCGCTGAAGAACGGGAATAAGACGCCGGTGGTGGCAAAGGCGAGGCCCAGCGTGGCGGTGGCGCCCGAGTAGTTCATCACAAATGCCAGTGCGAGCACCGCCGCCAACGTGAGTTCCGCCAGCGCCAGTTGCTTCGCGGTGTGGCCGACGGCGCGCACGAACTGGCGGGGCTTCAAGCCGGCGGCTATGGCGCCCAGGATGGCCGCGAACAGGCACGCGGTGCCCGAGGCCGAGAGCCAGTTGAAGTTGTAGGAAGCGGGGTAGGGCGAGGGCTTGGGAACGACCGGCGGCATGCGCTCGATGGTGTTGTGCAGACCGGGCCAGTTAAACGCAGTGCTCACCGTGTTCAGTTGCGTTTGGAGAGGTTTGTAGCCCCACAGCAGCACGCAGACCACCAGCAGCGCGTAGGGCGCCCAGGCGTGCGCGATCGCGCCGGCGGTATGTTGAGCACGCGGCGCCGGCCCCCCGGCCTGGCCTGGCTTGGCGGCCTTGAGGACGCTCAAGTCCAGCTCGCTGTCCTTCGGCTTCCATACCTTGAGAAGAACCACCAGCGAGACGATAGCGGCCATGGCGGCCAGAACGCCGGTGAGTTGCACCCCGATGAAATTCGAAACCACGTACTGCACGCCGGCGTACGCGACGCCGCAAACGGCCACCGCGGGAAGCACGCCGCGCAGGCCCTTGCGGCCGCACATCACCAGGATCAAGTAGGCGGGGACGGCCAGCGAGATGGGCGCGCAGATGCGGCCCACGGCGGCGCTGAGACGCTCGACGGGCAGGCCGGTGGTGACCGCCAGGGTGGTGATCGGAATTCCGATGGAACCGAAGGCCACCGGCGCGGTATTGGCGAGCAGGCAAATGCCGGCGGCGTAGAACGGCGAGAATCCCAGGCCGACGAGCATGGTGGCAGCCACGGCCACCGGCGTACCGAATCCCGCGGCGCCTTCGATGAACGCGCCGAAGGCGAAGGCAATCAGCAGCGCCTGGAGACGCGGGTCCTCGGTGAGGTGGCCGATGGAATCCTTGAGCACATCGAACTTGCCGCTCTCCAGCGTCACGCGGTAAAGCAGGATGGCGGCGAACACCACCCAGCCGATGGGAAAGAGGCCGAACGCCGCGCCGTAGGTGACGGCGCTGAACAGGTTCCCCAAAGGCATGCCGTAAACTCCGGCGGCCACCAGCGCGGACGCGCCCAGCCCCACCAGCGAGGCCATCCAGGCGGGCTTGCGCATCACGCCCAGCAGGACCAGCAAGGCAAAGATGGGAATGGCCGCGACCAGCGTCGAGAGCGGCAGGTTGTTCGCGACCGGCGTATAGTTCTGTTGCCACATATTTAGGCGCTCCTGACGATCGGCGTCAGTGGTACGTGCATGAACAGCGATTGTAACAGGGCAGGTCGGGGGCCTGCCCCACTTACCCCTGCTTGTCGCTCTCGATGCGCATTCCGTAAAAGCTGCGGTAGACGAAGACGACGGAGACGACGAAGAATACCGCCGCCAGCGCGGTGGTGAAGGCGTTGCCCCGCTGGTTCGAAAGGTGCACGGCCAGCGAGACGGCCAGCAATCCGAACAGCGTGGTGAACTTGATGATGGGGTTGAGCGCCACCGAGCAGGTGTCCTTGAACGGATCGCCCACCGTGTCGCCCACTACGCAGGCGGCGTGCAGCTCCGTCCCCTTGGCGCGCAGCTCGGTCTCCACCACCTTCTTGGCGTTGTCCCAGGCGGCGCCGGCGTTGGCCATGAATAGGGCTTGGAACAGGCCGAACAGCGCGATCGACATCAGATAACCAACGAAGAAGAAGGGATCGAGGAAGGAGAACGCCAGCGTGGCGAAGAACACCACCAGGAAGATGTTCAGCATGCCCTTCTGCGCGTACTTCGTGCAGATCTCCACCACCCGCTTGGAGTCGGCCACGGAGGCCTTCTCGGCGGTCTCGAGCTGGATGTGGCGCTTGATGAACTCCACCGCGCGGTAGGCGCCCGTGGTGACCGCTTGCGCGCTGGCGCCGGTGAACCAGTAGATCACCGCGCCGCCGGCGATCAGGCCCAGCAGGAACGGCGCGTGCATCAACGAGAGCTTGTCGATGTTCGTCGTGAGGCCTCTGGTCAGGGCCACGATAGTCGAGAAAATCATGGTGGTGGCGCCCACCACGGCGGTGCCGATGAGCACCGGCTTGGAGGTGGCCTTGAAGGTGTTGCCCGCGCCATCGTTCTCTTCCAGGTTATCCTTGGCCTTCTCGAATTCCGGGGTGAAACCAAAGGTCTTCTGAATGTCCTGAGAGATGTCGGGAAGGGTCTCGATGGTGGACAGCTCATAGATGGACTGCGCGTTGTCGGTGACCGGGCCGTAGCTATCCACTGCGATGGTAACCGGTCCCATGCCCAGGAAGCCGAAGGCCACCAGGCCGAAGGCGAACACTGCCGGGGCCACCATCAGGCCGGCCAGCCCCATGGTGCTCATGAAATAGCCGATGCTCATGAGGAGCAGCATGGTGAAGCCCAGCCAGTAGGCGCTGAAGTTTCCCGCCACGAAACCGGAGAGAATGTTGAGCGATGCGCCGCCTTCCCGCGAGCTGGTGACGATTTCGCGCACGTGACGCGAATTGGTCGAGGTGAAGACCTTCACAAACTCGGGAATCAACGCGCCCGCCAGCGTGCCGCAACTGATGACGGTGGCCAGCTTCCACCACATGGTATCGTCGCCGCCGAGGGTGGGGATCATGAACATGCTGACGATGTAGGTGAGGACGATGGAAAGGATCGAGGTGAGCCAGACCAGCGTGGTGAGGGGCGCCTCGAAGTTCATCTTTTCGGCGCGGCCGAAGCGCGCTTTGGCGATGGCGCCGTTCACGAAGTAGCCGACGCCGGAAGAGATCACCATCATGACGCGCATGGAGAAGATCCAGACCAAAAGCTGCACCTGAACCATGGGGTTGTGGACCGCCAGCAGGATGAAGGTGATGAGCGCGACGCCGGTGACGCCGTAGGTCTCGAAACCGTCGGCGGAGGGACCCACGGAGTCGCCCGCGTTGTCGCCCGTGCAATCCGCGATGACGCCGGGATTGCGTACGTCGTCTTCCTTGATCTTGAAGACGATCTTCATCAGGTCCGAGCCGATGTCGGCGATCTTGGTGAAGATGCCGCCGGCCACGCGCAAGGCCGCGGCGCCGAGCGATTCGCCAATGGCGAATCCGATGAAGCACGGGCCCGCCAGGTCGCCCGGAATGAACACCAGGATGAAGAGCATGATGAGCAATTCGATCGAGACCAGCAGCATCCCGATGCTCATGCCGGCTTCGAGCGGTATGCGGTAGCACGGGTACGGCTTGCCTTTGAGCGCGGCGAAGGCCGTGCGCGAGTTGGCGAAGGTATTGACGCGCATGCCGAAGGCCGCCACTGTGAAACTCCCGGAGATGCCGATCACGCTGAACAGCAGGATGATGGCCACCTTGTAGGCTTCAAAGCCCTGCAACAACCCGAAATAGAGAACGATGATAACCGCGATGAAGCACTCCAGAAGCACCAGAAATTTCCCCTGGGTGGCCAGGTAGGTCTTACAGGTTTCGTAGATCAGCTCGGAGACTTCGCGCATGGAGTTGTGGACCGGCAGGTTGCGAAGGCGGACGAAAATGATGAGGCCGAAGACGAAGCCCAGGAAGCTGACCACCATTCCGCCCATGAGCAGGCTGCTGCCGCTGATGCCGCCCAGGAAGGAGACTGTGCTGAGACTCGGGAGCTTGAGGCTGGCTTCGCCCGCCCCCGTCTCTTGGGCCATCAGGGGAGCGCAGAGCGCCAGGACGAACAGAGCGATTAGAGCGCGCAGAACCGAACCGGTTCGGATCATTGATTCATTTCCTCCTAAAGGAATTGCCCGGCCACCCCACGACATTGGTCTGCTCGCGGGGACCTGGACTTGGACGAGTTTATTCGAAGAGAAACCGAATGCTCAGTATAAGAGATAGACGTGTCGGAATTCAACGCGGGGTGGCGGTCAGCGCCCAAAACCCGACCGCCCCGCAAACTGCGCCTGCGCTCCCAACTGCTCTTCGATGCGCAGAAACTGGTTGAACTTCGCGACGCGTTCGCTCCGGCATCCGGAGCCGGTTTTGATATGACCCGCTCCTGTCGCCACCGTCAGATCGGAGATGAACGTGTCCTCGGTTTCACCGGAACGGTGGGACACGAAGCAGCGATAGTTGTTGCGCTTCGCCAGCTCGATGGTATCCAGGGTTTCCGTCACCGAGCCAATCTGGTTGAGCTTGATGAGGACTGCGTTGGCGATTCCCTTCTCGATTCCTTCCCGGAGAATCCGCGGGTTGGTGCAGAAGATGTCGTCGCCCACCAGCTCAATCCGCGATCCCAGGGTCCGAGTGAGGTCTTTCCACCCCTGCCAATCGTTCTCCCCCATGCCGTCCTCCAGCAGAATGATGGGATACCGATTCACCCACGACTCCCAAATCCCGATCAGCTCTTGCGGCGTGATGGCTTTCTTGGTCGACTTGAAGAGAACGTACTTCCCGTCGTCCCACATCTCGCTGGCCGCGGGATCGAGGCAAATCGAGATGTCCTCGCCAGGCTTGTACCCGGCTTTTGCGATGGCTTCCAGGATCAACTCCACGGCCTCGTCGTTCGATTTCAGGTCCGGCGCGAAACCACCTTCGTCTCCGACAGCCGTGCTGTAGCCTTTGCCGCGCAGCACCTGTTTCAGGGCGTGGAAGGTCTCGATCCCCATGCGGATCGCTTCCGCAAAGCAGGGCGCGTGGTGTGGCGCAATCATGAACTCCTGGAAATCCACCGTATTGTCGGCGTGCTTCCCGCCATTGAGCACGTTCATGCAGGGGACCGGCAGCAGACACGCATTGGCGCCGCCCAGGTACCGGTAGAGCGGAAGGCGATGCGCGTGTGCGGCCGCTCGGGCGGCGGCCATGGATACCGCCAGAATCGCGTTCGCGCCCAGCTTGGCTTTGTTGGGCGTTCCGTCCAGCCCGATCATGGCCGCATCGATACCCCGTTGATCCGAGGCGTCCAGGCCGATCGCCGCCTTGCGGATCGCGGTGTTGATGTTGCTCACGGCCTTGGTGACGCCCTTGCCGCCGTACCTGCTCTTATCGCCGTCCCTCAACTCCACCGCTTCCTTTTCACCGGTCGAGGCGCCGGACGGCACAGCGGCGCGTCCCAAGCTGCCATCGGCGAGGACGACATCTGCCTCCACGGTCGGGTTGCCCCGAGAATCTAGGATCTCGCGGCCTTTCACTTTAACGATCTCTGTCATGAATCACTCCTTTTCGATGATTACGGTTGGCTCTCACTATATCGTAACCTGCCCGCCGCGGCCGGGAAGAAATCCCGAGAGCAGGACCGCCGCGAGCTGGCTGCGAATTTCCACCGGGACCGGCAGGGAGAAAATCTTCTTGACCGTCTCCTCGACCGGATAGTGGCAAGACTGAAGAGGCAGGCGGCCGTTCTCCCACAGGGCATAGCAGGCCATGGGAGCGCCATGCTTGGGCTGCCCCACGCTGCCTGGGTTCACGATTCGCAGCCTTTCCAGGTTCATCGTGAAGGGCACATGCGTATGCCCCGTAAGAACGATATCGGCCTGTAATCCCTCGATCTCCGGCGCCCACAGCGCGGGCTCGGCGGGGCAGTACCTGAACAGCGGCTCCGCAGGGGTGGCGTGGCAAAGAAAGAATCGATACCCGTCGATTGTGCGCGCCGCGGTGCGCGGAAGACTGCGCAGGAACGCCCTCTGATCCGCGTCGAGGAGGGGTTCCGTGTACTCCTGCATCGCGCGTGCCATCTCCCGGAAAGCGTTCGAGCACCGTGGGTCCGATCCGTTGCCGATTGCATAGTCGTGGTTCCCTTGAACCACCAGCGCGGCATGCAAGCGAACCAGATCCACCACCTCGCTGGGATTCGGACCATAGTTCACCAGGTCGCCGAGCACCCACATCTCGTCATGCGATTCTGCGAGGACCGCTTGCAGCGCCTCGAGGTTGGGGTGAATGTCGGCAACGATGAGAATCTTCATGGTGTCCGATCCCGGAGGCGGAGTAGGAGCGGGACGGCGAGGAGTTGGGCGCAGACTGAAAACGCGATGAGCGACGGGACGGAAAGATCGTACAACGCCCCCATGAGCGCACTGCCCAGGAACCACGTCAGGCCGTAACATGCATTGAACAGGCCGTAGGCTGAGCCACGGCGGTCCGGCGAGACCATGCGCGCGATCACGGCACGCATGATCGAGTCTTGGGCGCCCATCCCAATGCCCCATACGCCCATGCCGAGAAGTGCAACCGAGAAGCCGCCCAGAAATGTCAACGGGGCGAGCAGAGATGAGACCAAGATCGCGGGGACGAGGACCACCATGCCGGCCCGGTCGAACCACCGGCCAAACACCAGTGCAGCCAACGCGTCGACACCCATCGCCACCGAGTAGAAGACGGGAATCCAAATCCTTGGCACGACGGCGTTTCTTTCAAAGTGATAAGCGATCAACGGGAAGTCGACATAGCCAGCCGCGACCAGCCCGATAGCGATCAGGTAGAGCCAGAATGCGCGAGGCCATTTGGACGATGGCGGTTGAGACTCGCCCGATTCCAATTCCTGGGGGCGAGGATAGAGCATTCGGGCCCCGATCAGAATGCTCAGCGCGAGCAGGGCCGGAATCAGAAGGATGGCAAAACTGTCCTGATAGCGGTTGCGCGCATGAAGGACAACCGCCACGATCAAGGGACCGATCACCGCTCCGGCCTGATCGAGCGCTTCGTGAAGCCCAAACGCCCAGCCGGCGCCCAACCGCAACGCGGCGTGGGACAGCATGGCATCGCGCGGCGGGTTACGGATAGCCTTCCCGGCACGCTCCGCAATCATGAGACCCGCCGCCACCTCCCACCGGCCGGCAAGCGCCAGGAGCGGGACGGCCAGGAGGTTGATGACATAGCCCGCAATGGTGATCGCCCAGTAGCGCCGGGTACGGTCGCTGATGAGGCCCGAAACGAGACGAAGACCGTACCCCACCAGTTCGCCAAAACCGGCGATAATGCCCACGGCCGTCCCGGTAGCGCCGAGAACCGCCAGGAAGGGCCCCGTGACGCTGCGCGCGCCCTCGTAAGTCATGTCGGCGAACAGACTCACGATTCCCAACAAAACGACAAACCCCAAAGCGCGCCGGTGCGAGATCTCGCGGTCCGGCCGATCTGGTTGCTCTGCCATCGTCATCGAATCATACCAAGCGGGTGGGGCAGGCGGTGCTCGCCTGCCCATTGATCATGCTCGAATACCGTCGCAGATTGCCCCGGTTGACCAGGTTCCCCATCAGGTTGATAATGAAAGCGGGTGTTGGAGTTCGCCTTTTAAACCGCCCCACCAGGGGAAGATAACTCCTACCAGGGGTTCCTCCGGCGGAGCACAGGCCAACATCTCTCGTCAGATCTTCCCGCCATGTCGAACCCCAGGAGGCTGAGAGAGCTTCAATGCGCGCGACGGACCCGGAGGACGGCCTCAATTCTTCCCAGAAGCGGCACCTCTTAACGAGCTGTCAGTACGCTGACAAGCTGCTATCGGAGATCGAGGCAGTACTATCGGCCGCGAGCTCAAAATCCCCGTTCCCAAGATTCAAGGGCGACATCGTTCCGGCGCAAGCCAAGGTCGTACAGGATTACGTGGCCCGGCTTCGCGCTCAAATGGTGCGCGTGCTCGCAAGTCAGGGAATCAAGCCGCCGGTTGCGGAGTTCGGTTCGATTCATTCCATCCGCGTGACTCTTGCGTTTGTGCGCATTGCGTTCGAGGAATGCACGCCGGGCCGGATGCGCGGCTACGGTGAGGTTCCCGACTCCAAGGTCCAGGAATTGAACGGCGTAGTGGGAGAGATGACAGCCGCCGCGGAAAAGCTGAACCAGTATCTCGCACAAGGGTTGGGACAGGACCTCCAGACCCGCCTCGAAAGGTTGGAACATACTGGAGATGAAATTGGCCTGCTCAAGCGGTTGGAACGGGTCGTCAACCAGCATGGTCTTGTCGAATTCCGTTCGGCTCTCTCGATGATTCTGGACCGTCTGGAAAGTCAAGCTTTCGAGATTGCGCTGTTCGGCAGAGTCAGCTCCGGGAAATCGTCCCTGCTGAATTACATTGTGCAATCGGATGTCCTTCCGGTAGGAGTGAATCCCATCACCGCGGTGCCGACCAGGTTGGCCTATGGAACGGAACCAAAGCTTTCGGTCTGGTTCGCTCACAAGAGTTCCGAGCAGGTTGACATAGGCCGGCTGCCGGAGTTCGTTACCGAAGAGCTCAATCCGGCAAATGCCCAAAATGTCACTCGGATCATCGTCGAGTTACCCTCGGCGCGGCTGCGCGACGGAGTGGTCCTGGTGGATACACCCGGCCTAGGTTCCCTGGCAACCGCGGGTGCGGTGGAAACGTTGGTGTACCTGCCACGTTGCGATCTGGGCGTTGTCTTGATCGATGCCGCCTCGACGCTCACGCAGGACGACCTGGGCACCATTCAAGCTCTCTACGAGGCGGGCGTGCCGGCTTCCGTCCTGCTGAGCAAGGCCGACCTCTTGGCCCCGGAAGATCGGGTGCGGGCCTCGAAATACATTGCCGGCCACATCCAGACACAGCTTGGGCTGAATCTGCCGGTTCATCCGGTCAGCGTGAAGCCAGAGCATTCGTCTCTCTTGGAACGTTGGCTGGAAGAGGAAATTTTGCCGTTGTATGGCCGCCATCGAGAGCTGGCGCAAGAGTCGGTGAGGCGAAAGATCGGGACGTTGCGGGAATCGGTAGAGACCGCGCTGAAGGTGCGTCTGGAGCGCTCGGACATGGCGCCCGGCGGAGAGAATTCCAGCCTGCGCGAGGTGGACGCGCAGTTGCGCAATGCGGCTGGCCGATTCGAAGCGGCGCGCGAGATCTGCTGGAACATTACCGACGGAATTCGGAACTTCGGCGATGCAGGCTTGCCGGCTGCCGCGTCTCAAATCCTGGAACGGTGGCGGCAAAACAGCCATGCAGGCGCCGGGATCGGGCGGATGGTCGCGGATACTCTGGCGCAAGTGGCCGCGGAGAAAGCCCGTTTGGCCTTCGGAACGTTGGATGCGCTCGCCCAGGAGCTCGCACAGGCTTTGCAGACCACGGCCAAGCCCCTCGATTTACAGGATGTCCCGAGTGAAGGCGAACTGGGTTCCGTTTTGAAGGAAATGCCGCGCATGGATCTCGGGACGCTCGATCTGCACCTTCGGCCAAACATCTGGGTGACTGTGTGGAAAGGACAGGCGAAACGCCGGCTCGAGAGCAGGTTGCGCGCCCAGATCGGCCCCACGGTTACGGAGGCCTTTTCCTCTTACGGAAGGATGCTCGAAGCTTGGACCCGGCGGATGCTGGCCGAGCTACAGCGGCGCTTTGATGCGCACGCGGATGGCTACCGCGCTCACTTGGATCGCATCACGGCGCACGGGGGAGCAACCCCGCTGGAGAAAGAAACGATTCAGCGCGATCTGGATATCATTACGCAGCCGGAGGCTACACGGTGACGGCGAATATGCGCGAAGTCGATTCTCGCCAATACATATTCGCCTATCTGATTCGATCGCTTGAGGACGTGCCCGCGGACTTCCCTATTCCAGCGGGCGATAGTGGCTTCCGGTTGGGCCTGTTCCTCCCGCGCGACGAGCCGGACTGGTTCGGCAGATCCTCTTACCCCACCCGCATCTTATTACTCTCCGGCCAAGCGATCGTCATCCTTCCTCACCCGAAAATGAGGGAGCCCGTCATCCGCATACCGCTCCAGGAGCTTCTGTTTGTCGAGGCGGGACACATTTTGCTTATCGGATGGCTCCGGTTTGTCGAAAAGGGCTGCGAACACAAGCTCCCCTACAACACTCGCAGCGCGCGCTCGGTTGAAGAATTCCTCAGTGTCTTACGCGAGGAATATCTTCCGGGAACACCCGACGGGAGTCCAGGCGGCCCGTTTGGGTTCGGCGAACTTCTCGATTTGAAGTTTCGCAATGCCAAGTATTTCGAACTGGATGCCGGCGAGCGCGTGCTGTTTCGATTTTTCAGTCCGGCTACAAAGAAGATTCGAAGACACTGGATATTTCGATGGGAATCGCGCGTGCCTGGCGATCTCGTAGCTTTGACCAATCGGCGCGTGTTGTGGATCACCGAGCGTGTGCAGGAACGCTTCGAACCCTATGGCACAGTGACCCGATCCGCACCAGTCGGAGCGCTGGCTCAGTTGACGTGCCAGCGAACGGCCGAAACGTGCGCCTTGTCGGTCAAGTTCTCATCCGAGGCCTCCTGGTCGATCCCGCTTCCTCTGGAGAGGCAGGCCGAAGCGCATCGATTTGCGGAAGCAGTTACGGTTGCCGGGGAACGCTGCTCCCGTGTATACTGATGGTAGCGGTGGAGTTCGCATTACGCCGTTCCGAACGGCCAATAACTCCTACAGTGTTTCGCTGTGGGAGTGTCCGGCAATATCCCCTCCCAGGCAAACCACAAGACAGGTAGATACAGAGATCTGAGCATGGATCAGATGTGGTTTGGCGCTGCGCTCTGGCTCTTGTTGGCCTTGGTGGCTGTCCTCCTGGCCAACTGGATGCGAGTGTCGACGGCGCTCTCCGAGATCGTGGTCGGCGTGGCCGCTCAGTTGATTATCGGAGCGGTGGCGGGCGCCAACGCGCTCGACGCGAAAGCGCGGTGGATCACTTTCCTGGCGGGAACCGGCTCCGTCGTCCTGATATTTCTGGCTGGCGCCGAACTGGATCCCGGCGTCTTCCGCGAGAAGTGGAAGGAGTCCTCGGCGGTCGGTCTCATCGGATTCGCCGCTCCGTTCCTTGGCGCGGCGGCGGTGGCGCACTATGCGCTCGGCTGGTCCTGGCGGGCAAGCTGGCTGGGCGGAGTGGCGCTTTCCACCACATCGGTAGCGGTAGTCTACGCCGTGATGCTCGAACTCGGCCTCAACCGCACCAAGTATGGCAAGGCGATTCTGGCGGCCTGCTTCATCAATGACCTGGCCACGGTGATTGCCTTGGGTCTCATCTTTTCGCCGTTTACGCTGAAGACGGTGGTCTTCCTGGTGGCGTCATTGGCCGTGTTCGCGGCGCTCCCGTTCGCGACTCCCTGGTTTTTCGAGCGTTACGGCGGACGCGTTTCCGAACTGGAGACCAAGTACATTCTGCTCCTGTTGTTCGCCATGGGAGGGCTGGCCGCCTGGTCGGGCAGCGAGGCCGTGCTGCCGGCTTATGTCATCGGGATGGTGCTGGCCGGGACCGTGGGCAAAGACCACTTTCTCATCCGAAGGCTGCGCACGCTGACCTTCGGACTCCTGACTCCCTTCTACTTCATCCGCGCGGGCAGTTTTGTCTCGGTACCAGCTCTTATCGCAGCCCCGCTTGTTTTCGTCGCTTTGTTCTTCGCCAAGATGGTATCCAAGCTGGCCGGCCTTCTGCCCACCGTGCGAGCCTTTGGGTACGGCGGCCACGACGGTATTTACTACTCACTGATGATGTCCACCGGCTTGACCTTCGGCACCATCTCGGCCCTGTTCGGGCTGAATCACGGCATCATCGACCAGAACCAATATTCCCATCTGGTGGCGACAGTCATTGCCAGCGCCGTAATTCCGACCGTAGTAGCGAACGCTCGCTTCATGCCGCGCCACTTATTGCCGGCGCGTGAAGGCGAGTTGAAGGAATCCGTTATGGGAGAGCCGGTAGGAGACCTGGAATCATGATTTCGACAGGAGGTTCCATGCTAACGAAAGGACCTGCGCGCAAGGTCACAATCTTTGTGAACGAGACGGCACAGTATCACATGCAGCCGCTTCATGATGCCATCCTGGCGTTCCTCATGCACAAGGGGGTGTCGGGCGCCACGGCCACCCGGGCGTTTGCCGGGTTCGGCGCGCATCAACAGTTGCACACGCCCAAGGTCGAGGAACTGGCCCCCGATTTACCCATCCGGATTGAGTTCATCGAGACGGCCGAGAAGGTCGAGGAAGTCCTGCCAACTCTCTATGACATGGTGAACGACGGTCTGATTGAGGTGCAGGACACGCATGTCGTCAAGCTGGCTCGCAAGTCGCCCAGGCCAGAGCCCAAGTTGCCGCATGGCCGCCAACAGGGACCGGCGAAGCTGATGCGCGTCTTCATGGGCGAGGCCGACCGGTGGCACGATGAGCCCCTCTATGACGCCATCGTGAAGAGGCTTCGCACCATGGAGATTGCCGGCACCA